>Ga0315273_10003679_pt1 | contig 18528 bp, 17 predicted proteins | sample YL17G02_0_MG_FD_205753 | JGI IMG/M metagenome (GOLD analysis project Ga0315273, IMG submission 205753) | Sediment microbial communities from Yellowstone Lake, YNP, Wyoming, USA - YL17G02_0 | ecosystem: Environmental > Aquatic > Freshwater > Lake > Sediment | place: USA: Wyoming | collected...
ACAGTCGGGCGCGGCGAGGCGAAGCCGGCGGATGTCGCGCGCTGGCTCGACGGGACGGTCGCACCGCCGCCGCTCGCCGCTCCGGCCGCTGGGCTGTTTCTCGAGGCGGTGCGCTACCCGGGCGAGCCGTGGGAGCTGGCGCCGCTGGCGCCGATCGGCGTGCCGTCGTAGGCCGGTCCACGGTTGGTGCTACGCTGTGTCCAAACGGGAGGCTGCGGGATGGTGTTCGACCTGTTCAAGCTTCTCATCGATGTCTTCGAGCCCGAGCGGGGCGAGGTGGTGACAGTTGCGTGCGACGTGCCCCGCCCTGGAGTCGAGGACACGCCGGCGTGGCTCGAGCGGCGCACGATGGCGACCGAATGGTGGCAGGCGTTCGCCGCTCTCGGCCAGGGGCGCGGCTTCACCACCAACCCGCTGCTCACCTACCCCGCAACCGGGGTGCACGGCGCCGAGCTGCCGGCTGGCGGGACAGCCGGCGGCAGCCCCGCCGAGATCGCCACGACGCTCGGTCACTCGACCCTGGCAGTGTTTCTCACGCAGTTCTCCGCCACCGCCGCCCTCGACGGCTTCACCCGGCGCAAGGCCGACTTCCGCGCAGCGTCGCTGCCCGGCGTCGAGCGGCGAATGGAGCGCACCGCTCTCGCCGCCGACTACCGCGAGGTGGCGCGGCGCTGCGACATCCTCAAGGACCTTCTGCTCGACGCCGAGCGTCTCGACGTGTTTTTCTCGACCGGTCACCGTTGCACGTTCGACCTGCGCTTCCGCAAGCCGGAGGTCGACGACGGCTATCTGCCGCGCCACAAGCAGGGCGACCGGGTGATCAACCTGCCGTCGGGCGAGACGTTCATCGTGCCGTACGAGGGGGAGCAGCTCGCAGTGCCGTCGCTGACCTCCGGCACGATCCCGCACCGGATCGGCCGCGAGCTGGTGCTGTACCAGGTCGCCGGCAACCGCATCACCAAGGTCGACGGGCTCGACGACGAGGCGCGCCGGCTGCGGGTCTACTTCGCCGCCGACCCGGCGCGCTGCAACATCGCCGAGGTGGCGTTCGGCTGCAACCGCTGGGCGCAGGTCACCGGCAACGTGCTCGAGGATGAGAAGGCCGGCTTCCACTGGGCGTACGGCCGCTCCGACCACCTCGGCGGCTCTGTCGGCGTCAAGGCGTTCGTCGGCCCCGAGACGGTGGTGCACACCGACATCGTCTACGCCCGCGGCAACCCGATCCAGGTGACCGAGGCCAACGCGGTGCGCGGCCCGTTCCGCACCCGCATTATCCGCAACGGCGAGTACATCGTTTTCTAAATTCAGCTCGCGGTCGTCCGACCGCGAGCTGAATTTAGAGCGGAGCGGCGGCGGCCGTAGGCGAAGTAGAGCGCCAGGCCGATCGCCATCCACACCACGAAGCGCACCCAGGTGACCGTCGGCAGGCCGCGCGCGATCCACAGGCAGCCGAGTATCCCGGCCGGCGCCACCAGCCACGGCCAGCGCACGCGGAAGCTGCGCGGCGCCTCGGGACGCACGGCGCGCAGGATCAGGACCGACGCGCACACCAGGGCGAAGGCGAACAGCGTGCCGATGTTGGTGAGCTCGACCACCTCGGCGATGTTGCCGAGCGCCGCCGGGATCGCAACGATCGCCCCGGTCAGCCAGGTGGCGTTGCCGGGCGTGCCGTGGTGCGGGTTGATCCTGCCGAACCACGGCCCGAGCAGCCCGTCGCGGCTCATCGCCATGAAGATGCGCGGCTGGCCGACCTGGTAGACGAGCAGCGCCGCGGTGGTTGCGATCACCGCGCCGAAGGCGATGATGCCGGCGAGCCAGCCGAGGTGATAGTGCTCAAACACGTAGGCGAGCGGGTCGGCCTTGCCCGCGAGCTCGGTGTAGTGGACCATGCCGGTGACGACGGCGGCGACCAGCACGTAGATCACGGTGCAGATCACCAGCGACCAGATGATCCCCCGCGGCATGTCGCGCCCGGGGTCGCGGCACTCCTCCGCGGTCGTGCTCACCGCGTCGAAGCCGATGAACGCGAAGAAGATGATCGCGGCGCCCGCCTGCACGCCCTTCCACCCGTTGGGCGAGAACGGCACCCAGTTGGCGCCCTGCACGTAGTTGAGGCCGACGAGCGCCACGGCGAGCAGGATGACGACCTTGACGGCCACCATGATCGCGTTGGCGCGCGAGCTCTCCTTGATGCCGATGAAGACCAGCCAGGTGATCAAAACGGTGATCGCCACCGCGAGCAGGTTGACGGTCACCGGGAACCCCGCGATGGTCGGCGCTCCCTTGAGCACGTCCCACGCCGTGAAGATCGCGGCGCCGTCGACGAGCCCCGCCTTCGCCTGCGCCAGCGCCGCGAGCTTGGCGCCCAGACCCATCGGCACGGCGCCCTCGGCGAGGGTGAGCGCGGTGCGCGGGTCGGTGGCGAGCCACCCCGGGATGTGGAGGCCGAGCACGTTGGCGAGGAAGCTGCGCGCGTAGTCGCCCCACGAGATCGCCACGGCGACGTTGCTCACCGCGTACTCGAGCAGCAGGTCCCAGCCGACGATCCACGCCACGAGCTCGCCCATCGTCGCGTACGCGTAGGTGTAGGCGGAGCCCGACACCGGGATCATCGACGCCATCTCGGCGTAGCACAGAGCGGTGAAGCCGCAGGCGACCGCGACCAGGATGAACGAGAGGATGAGCGCCGGGCCGGCCGCCACCCGGCCGTCGGCGAGGTTCCCTGCCGCCGCCGTGCCGATGGTGGAGAAGATGCCGGCGCCGATGATCGCTCCGATGCCGAGGGCGATGAGGTCGGTGACCCCGAGGGTGCGCCGCAGGTTGGTGGAGTCCCCGTCGCGCTGCAGGTCGGCGAGCGACTTGCGGCGGAACAGCGCTGTGAAGGCGGATGTCATGCGGGCGAGGCTAACCGCCCGGAGCGCGAACCGCAAGCGTTGTCAGGCGAGCACTAGAAGAGCACGCGATCGATCTTCTCCTCGATGTGCCACTGGTAGGTATAGAAGGGGAAGTTGATCGGCACGGTGAAGGCGTACTCGACGTGCATCTGCGCGGTGTCCCGCCAGGCCTTGAGCTGCTCTTCCCCGAACGGCAGGCCGACCTGCTGTGCCTTGATGATGATCTGCCCGCGGATGTAGCCGTCATCGTGCCGGGGCATCGAGGCGCTCTCGGTCTCCTTCACTGCGGTGTCCTTGAGCTCCGCCACCGCGATCTTCACCGGTACCGCCTTCACCAGCGCCACGACCACGATCACCAGAACCAGGAGACCCAGAACGCAACCGATGGTTCCTGCGCCCCTTTCGTGCCGCTTTGTCATCGTCGCCTCCACCGAGAATCTTATCTTACCAGCGAGAACGACCGGTCCCAACGCGTGCGCGTGAGGAAGTGCACCGCCACCGAGGAGAGCTGGCGCAGGCGATCCCACCATCCCCGCCACTCGTGCGTGTTCGGCGGCGACTGGTACGACCAGTAGATGAACAGCGCCCGCCCCTTGAAGTAGGTCCGCGGCACCGCGCCCCAGAAGCGGGAGTCGTAGGAGTTGTCGCGGTTGTCGCCCATGCAGAAGACTGTTCCGGCGGGCACCCGCTCGGGGCCGAAGTTGTCGCGGCTGCGCGTCGACGGTGGCAGCAGCGGGGAGTCCGGGTAGGTCTGCGAGTCCCTGTGCACCACCTTCGGGTTCACCTCGACCCGGCCGTTGACCCACAGGCCCTTGGAGCGGACCTCGATGACGTCGCCGCTCACCCCGACCGCCCGCTTGATGAAGTCGCGCTCGGGGTCCTGCGGGTACTTGAACACCACGACGTCGCCGCGCCGCACGTCGCGGTACGGCATCAGCGCGTGCAGCGGCGTGCTCCAGTGCGGGGCATAGATGAACTTGTTGACGAACAGGTGGTCGCCGATGAGCAGGTTGTCCTCCATCGACCCGGTCGGGATCTTGAACGCCTGGGCGACGAAGGTGCGGGCGAACAGCGTGAAGATGACCGCGACGAGGATCGCCTCGTAGTACTCGCGAAACCAGTGTCCCTTGCTCATGTCTCCACCTTCAACACGGCGAGGAAGGCCTCCTGGGGGATGTCGACGCGGCCGACGCGCTTCATCCGCTTCTTCCCTTCCTTCTGCCGTTCCAAGAGCTTGCGCTTGCGCGTGATGTCGCCGCCGTAGCACTTGGCGAGCACGTTCTTGCGCATCGCCTTCACCGACTCGCGGGCGATCACCCGACCGGCGATCGCCCCCTGGATCGCCACCTCGAACAACTGCCGCGGGATCATCTCGCGCAGCTTCGTGGTCAGCGCGCGGGCACGTTCGTAGGCGCCCGAGCGGTGCACGATGGTGGCGAGCGCGTCGACCGCCTCGCCGTTCACGAGAAGATCGAGCTTGACCAGGTCCCCCTCGCGATAACCGACGAACTGGTAGTCGAAGGAGGCGTAGCCGCGCGACACGGACTTCAACTTATCATAAAAGTCCAGAACCACTTCCGCGAGCGGCAGGCGGTACTCGAGGAGGACGCGGCCGCCGCCTAAGTAGTCCAGCTTGACCTGCTCGCCGCGCCGGTTCTCGACGAGGCGCAGCAGCCCGCCGATGTACGCATCGGGCGTGATGATGGTCGCGATGATGAGCGGCTCCTCGATGGCGACGATGCGGCCGGGGTCGGGGAGCTGCGCGGGGTTCTCCACCTCGACAACCTCGCCGGTGCTGGTGAGCACGCGGTAGGCCACCGACGGCGCGGTGGTGATCAGCTCGAGGTCGAACTCGCGCTCGAGCCGCTCCTGCACGATCTCCAAGTGGAGCAGGCCGAGGAAGCCGCAGCGGAAGCCGAAGCCGAGCGCCTGCGAGGTATCCGGCAGAAAAGAGAGCGCGGAGTCGTTGAGCGACAGCTTCTCGAGCGCATCCCGCAGGGTGCCGTAGCTCGACGCGTCAACCGGGTAGAGGCCGGCGAACACCAGCGGCTTGGCGTCGCGGAAGCCGGCGAGCGGCTCGGCCGCCGGCGTGCGCACGTCGGTGACCGTCTCGCCGACGTGCACCAGCCGCAGGTCCTTGAACCCGGCGAAGATGAAGCCGACCTCGCCGGTCTCCAGGCGCTCCACCGGCACGGCGCGCGGTGTCAGGATGCCCAGCGCCTCGATCTGCGCCTCCCGGCCCGACGCCATCAGCTTGATGCTCTGGCCGACCCGCAGGCTGCCGTCCACCACCCGAACCAAGCAGCGCACGCCGCGGTAGGGGTCGTAGGCGGCGTCGAACACCAGCGCCCGCAGGGGAGCGTTCTCGTCGCCGCGCGGCGGCGGGATGCGCGCCACGACCGTCTCGAGCACCTCCTCGACGCCGGCGCCGGTCTTCGCCGAGATCGCCAGCGCGTGCGTCGCGTCGAGGCCGATGATGTGCTCGATCTGCTGCTTGACGTCGTCGGCCTGCGACGACGGCAGGTCGATCTTGTTGAGCACCGGGATCAGCTCGAGGCCCTGGTCGGAGGCCAGGTAGGCGTTGGCCACGGTCTGCGCCTCGACGCCCTGGGAGGCGTCGACGACCAGCAGGGCGCCGTCGCACGCGGCTAGCGAGCGCGACACCTCGTACGAGAAGTCGACGTGGCCGGGGGTGTCGATCAGGTTGAGCAGGTACTCCTCGCCGTCGCGGGCGTGGTAGTGCAGCGTCACGGTGTGCGCCTTGATGGTGATGCCGCGCTCGCGCTCGAGGTCCATCGAGTCGAGCACCTGCTCCATCATCTCGCGCGACGAGAGCGCACCGGTCCGCTCGAGCAGGCGGTCGGCGAGCGTCGACTTGCCATGGTCGATGTGGGCAATGATGCAGAAGTTCCGGATGTGCTGCTGATCCACCTGGTTTGCCGCCGCCTCCAGCGCGCGAAGTCGTGAGTATACACCGTGTTGCCTCGACCGCGCCGCGCCGCTTGTCGGCGCCCGTGCGCCGGGTCTGCCGCTTTGCCAGCGGCCCGTCTCAAGCACAGCGAGCGGACCATGCCAATGCGGCGGCCGCTTGGTGCCGATCGGGTAAATCCTACCTAGCTCGCGGTTTCGCTGTCCCTTCTTAGGGGTGGACGGCGGCCGTTCCGAGACGCCCCTGCCGCCTCCCGCGCTGATCATGGCGGGAATGTTATCCTCGCATCAAGTGCGAGCTCGGTTGGCCCTGTTCGGTGGCGGTTGCAGCGTTCGCCGCCCCTCCACCGCGCCACCGATGGAGTGACGCCGATGTCAGACTTCCCCACGGTTTTCGTGACAGGCGCCACCGGGTTCATCGGCACCGCTCTGGTCGCCGAGTTGGTCCGTTGCGGGAACCGGGTACGTGCGCTGACGCGGGTGGCCAGCGACCGCACGGTTCTTACGCTCGAGCACGTCTCGCCCGTCGCCGGCGACATCCTCGACCGGGAATCGCTCGAGCGCGGCATGGCGGGGTGCTCCCGTGTCTTCCACCTGGCGGCGTACGCTCGCAACTGGGCCCGCGACCCGCAAACCTTCTTCACGCACAACGTGGAGGGAACCCGGAACGTCCTCGCCGCGGCGCGCGCCACCGGCGTCGAGCGGGTGGTACTCACCTCGACCGTCGTGACCCTCGGCCCCACCCCGCCGGGCGTTGTCGGCGACGAGGCCACGCCGCGCAGCACACCGCGCTTCTTCACGGCGTACGAGGAGAGCAAGACGCTCGCCGAGCGCGAGGCGCTCCGCTTCGCAGCCGAAGGCCTCCCGGTCGTCATCGTCAACCCGACCCGGGTCTATGGCCCCGGCAAGCTGACCGAGGGCAACTCGGTGACCCTCATGGTCGACCTCTACGATCGCGGCAAGCTGCCCGTTCTTCTCGGCGGCGGCGGCAGCGTCGGCAACTACGTGCTTCTCGACGATCTGGTGCGGGGTCACGTCCTCGCGATGGAAAAGGGGCGCACCGGCGAGCGATACGTTCTCGGCGGCGAGAACGTCTCGCTTGAGGGACTCTTCAAGCTCATCGACGATGTCAGCGGGAAGAAGCACCGCCAGGTCCCCCTGCCGCGCTCCCTCGCGTTGGCTTACGCGCACCTCGAAGAGAAGAAGGCGGCGTGGTTCGGCGCGTACCCGCGCATCACGCCTGGCTGGGTCACCACCTTCCTGCGCGACTGGGCGTACTCCTGCGCCAAGGCGGAGCGCGAGCTGGGCTACACGATGACGCCGTTGCGCGAGGGCATCCACCTCACCTACGAGTGGCTCGTGCGCTCGCGGCGGGCGGGCCGGAGCGTCATGTGAGCCGCCCCGGCGAGGCACGGTCGCTGCGCGATCTTGTCACGAGCGCTCGCTTCAAGCCGACGCTGATCCTGCTCTGGGCGCCGCTCGTGCTGACGACTTGGAGGTATTACGGGACCAAAGCGTTCTACCTGGCCAACCTCTCCGCTTCGTTCGTCTACTGCGGCGACATCGGGCTGACGGCGGAGCTGTACGCCTTTACTTCCTCGTTCTTCCTGCTCGGCCTCGTGTCGCTCCTCCTCATCAGGGTGGTGCTCGGGGAGTCGTTGATCGCATACGGCCTCGCCCCGGGGGACTGGCGCTTCGGCATCAAGGCTCTGGCGATCCTCGCCCCGGTGATGGTGCTGCTCGCCTACCCGTCCGCCCGGCAGGCGCCGTTTCTCGCCGAGTACCCGCTGAACCCGGGCGCCTGCGCCTCGGCTGCCGCCTTCACCGCGCACGCGGCCGGGTACCTCGTGTACTACATCGGTTTCGAGATCTTCTTCCGCGGCCTCGTGCAGAACGGGCTGCGCGACAGCCTCGGCGACTGGGCCGCGATCCTCGTGCAGACGGGGCTATCGACCCTCGTGCACATCGGCAAGCCGGCCGGGGAGATCTACGGAGCCATCCTCGGCGGCGTCGTGTTCGGCGTGGTTGCGCTCCGCTCCCGCTCTCTGCTCTACGTGATCCTCATCCACTGGGTCCTCGGCGTCGCCCTCGACCTCCTCATCTGCCTCGCATAGCCAGGATGTTTGCTTGTGTCTCCGCCCACGCAACACGCCAGGCATGCACCGCCATCCAAGACTGCAACAGTGTGATACCAGGTACCTCAGTGCTTCAGCGGGGCTACAGCGCGGGGAAGGTCGGTCGGCCCTTGGCGTCGGCGCCGGCCTTCCAGGCGGCGCGCGGGTAGGCGCGCAGGGAGCGCGGGTCGTCGAGCTCGCCGCGGGCGGCGCGCAACTGCCCGGCGCGGGCGATCATCGCCGCGTTGTCGGTGGTCAGCGCGATCGGCGGCAGCACCACCGCGACGCCGCTCGCCTCGCCCCACGCCTGCAGCCGGCGGCGCAGCTCGAGGTTGGCGGCAACGCCGCCGGACGCGGCCACGACCGCCGGGCGGTGCTCGGCGACGAGGTCGTCGAGCGGCGCCAGCAGCCAGTCGGCGACCGTACGGCGGAACGAGGCGAGCAGATCGACGGCGCGCTGCGGCGGGTTGGCCGGATCGGGCAGCGGCACCAGCCCAGCCTCGCCGGCGGCGCGGAGCACGGCGGTCTTGAGCCCCGAGAACGAGAAGTCGCGGGCGCCTGTCGGGTCTTTGATCCGCGGCGAGCTGAACGAGAACGCGTGCGGGTCGCCGAGCTCGGCGAGCCTGTCCACTACCGGTCCGCCGGGGTAGCCGAGGCCGAGCGCCGCCGCCACCTTGTCGAACACCTCGCCGGCGGCGTCGTCGCGGGTGCGGTTGAGCGGGCGCGCCCTACCCCCGGTGAGCAGGAAGTACGAGGAGTGCCCGCCGGAGACGACGAGGGTAAGCGCCGGCTCGGGCACCGGCGGCGCAGGCGAGCCGTCGAGGCGGAGAAACGGCGACACCAGGTGCCCTTCGAGGTGGTCGACGCCGACCAGCGGCAGCGCGCGCGCCCAGGCGTAGGCGGAGGCGAAGCAGGTGCCGACCAGCAGCGAGCCGATCAGCCCCGGCCCGCGGGTGACCGCGACCAGCTCGATCCCGGCGAGCGGCGCCCGGCGGTCGGCCTCGGCGAGCAGCTTGGGCAGCGCCTCGAGGTGGTGGCGCGCCGCGATCTCCGGCACCACGCCGAGGTACGGCGCGTGCGCCGCGGTCTGCGAGCTGACCAACGAGACGAGGACGGAGCCGTCGCCGGCGAGCACGGCGACCGCGGTCTCGTCGCACGAGGTCTCGATGCCCAGGGTCAGAAAGACGGGGTCTGGGGTCTGGGGTCTGGGGTCCGGCCCCCGCCCAGCCTCCCGGCTCCCGCCCATCAGCGGGCCACCTTGGCGACGGAGGCGGGGGTGACGGGGCGGGCGGCGCCACGCTCGGAGACGATCGCCCATACGAGCTCGGGAGGGGTGACGTCGAACGCGGGGTTGAACACGGCGACGGCGGCGGGCGCCACGGCACGGCCGCGCACGAGGCGCACCTCGTCGGCGTGGCGCTGCTCGATTGGGATGGCGGCGCCGTCCGGGCAGGTCAGATCGAACGTCGTGACCGGCGCGGCGACGATCAACGGCACGCCGTGCCGCGCCGCGAGCACCGCCAGCGGGTAGGTGCCGACCTTGTTGGCCACTGCACCGTCGGCGGCAATGCGGTCCGCGCCGACGATGACGGCCGCGATGACGCCGCTCGCCAGCAGCGAGGCCGCCGCCGAGTCGGCGAGCAGCGTCACCGGGATGCCGTCCCTGACCGCCTCCCAGGCGGTCAGCCGCGCACCTTGCAGGACCGGCCGCGCCTCGCAGGCGTAGAGGCGCTCCAGCCGCCCCTGCGCGTGCAGCACGCGGACCACGCCGAGCGCCGTCCCGATGCCGCCGGTGGCGAGAGCGCCCGCGTTGCAGTGCGTCAGCACCGACAGGCGCTCGCCGGCGAGCAGAGCGGCGCCGTGCTCGCCGATCGCCAGGCAGGCCGCGGCGTCGGCGGCATGCTGCGCGCGCGCCGCGGCGAGGGCACGCTCGAAGCGCTCGCTCTCGGGGGTCGCCGCGATCGCCGCCATGACGCCAGCGACCGCGCTCGCAAGGTTGACGGCGGTCGGCCGTGCGGCGGCGAGGCGACGCGCGACGCGACGCAGGCGGGCCAGATCGCTGCCGCGCCTGACCTCCTCGGCCAAGGCGTAGGCGGCCACCAGGCCGATGGCCGGCGCACCGCGCACCGCAAGGGCGCGGATCAGCCGCGCCGCCGCCGCCGCTCCCGGCACCGGCAGCCAGCGCTCCTCGCCCGGCAGCCGGCGCTGATCGAGCAGCTCGAGAGAGTCGCGCCAGCGCAGCGCGACGACCGCGGTGGTGACCTCCGCCACGGCGGCATCGTACCCCAGCGCTACCCGGCCGCCGCCGTAACATGGCCAGAACCCGCGTTGGTTGTTATACTTTTCACTCGCGAAAGGGAGGTTCTCATGGCACTGCGCGTCGCCATCAACGGTTTCGGTCGCATCGGCCGGTTGATCTATCGGCAGGCGTTCGCCGACGCCGATTTCGAGTTCGTAGCGGTCAACGACATCACCGACGCGCCGACGCTGGCGCACCTGCTCAAGTACGACTCGGTGCACGGGCGCTTTGCCGCTACCGTGACGGCCGAGGCCGACGGTTTCGTGGTCAACGGCAAGAAGGTCAAGGTCACGGCGATCCCCGACCCGACCAAGCTGCCGTGGAAAGAGCTCGGCATCGACTTGGTGTTCGAGGGCACCGGCCGCTTCACCAAGGCGTCCGAGGCGAAGGCGCACCTCGACGCCGGCGCCCGCTGGGTGCTGGTCACCGCGCCCGCAAAGGGAGTCGACGCGACGCTGGTGTTCGGCGTCAACCACACGATCCTCGACCCCGAAAAGCACCGCATCGTCTCCAACGGCTCGTGCACCACCAACTGCCTCGCCCCGGTGGTCAAGGTGCTGCTCGAGCACTTCGGCATCGTCAATGGGCTGCTCACCACCGTGCACTCCTACACCAACGATCAGAAGATCCTCGACCTGCCGCACAAGGACCTGCGCCGCGCCCGTGCCGCCGGCCTGTCGATGATCCCGACCTCGACCGGCGCCGCCAAGGCGATGGCCGAGGTGTTCCCGCAGCTCAAGGGCAAGCTCGACGGCCTCGCGGTCCGCGTGCCGACCGCCGACGTCTCGCTCGTCGACTTCACCTTCAACACCGAGAAGCCGATCACCAAGGACGCGATCAACGCCGCGATGCGCGCTGCCGCCGCCGGGCCGCTCAAGGGCGTGCTCGAGGTGTGCGACGAGCCGCTGGTGTCGATCGACTTCCGCGGCACCACGGCGTCGTCGATCTTCGATGCCGAGCAGACGCTGGTGATCGGCGAGCGCACCGGCAAGGTGCTCTCGTGGTACGACAACGAGTACGCCTACGCGGCCCGCTGCGTCGACGTGGCTCGTCTCTACCATCGCTAGGAGGAGATCATGGCGCTGCGCTCGATGGAGCAGCTCGACGTCAAGGGAAAGCGTGTGCTGCTCCGGCTCGACCTCAACGTCCCGCTCAAGGACGGTGCGCTACGCGACGAGACGCGCGTGCGCGAGGCGGCGCCGACCGTGCGTGCGCTCGCGGAGCGCGGCGCCATCGTGATCGCGTGCTCGCACCTCGGGCGCGCCAAGGGGAAGTACGACGCGGCGCTGTCGCTGGCGCCGGTCGCCCCGGTGCTCGCCCGCCTGGCCGGCCGGCCGGTGACGTTCGTGCCCGACGTGGTCGGCGAGGCGGCGAAGGCCGCCGTCGCTGCCGCCAGGCCCGGTGACGTCTTGCTCCTCGAAAACCTGCGCTTCGAGGCCGGCGAGGAGAAGAACGACCCGGCGCTGTGCGCCGCGCTCGCATCGCTCGCCGACGTCTACGTCAACGACGCGTTCGGCTCCGCCCACCGCGCCCACGCCTCGACTGCCGGGGTCGCCGCCCTCTTTGCCGCCCGCGCGGCCGGGCCGCTGATGGCGCGCGAGGTCACCGCGCTCACCCGCGTCCGCGACCACGCCGAGCACCAGTTCGTCGCCATCGTCGGCGGCGCCAAGATCTCCGGCAAGCTCGAGACGTTGCAAGCGCTGGTCGGCAAGGCCGACGTCGTCGTGCTGGTCGGCGGCATGGCCAACACGTTCCTGCTCGCGCAAGGGCTCGCCATCGGCACGTCGCTGGTCGAGCCCGAGTTGCTCGACACCGCCCGGCAGGTGATCGCCCAGACGACCGCGCGCGGCGTCACGCTGGTGCTGCCGTCCGACGCCGTGGTCGCTACGGGCCTCGACGCCCCCGGGCGGGTCACGCCGGTGACCGCCGTCGGCCCCGAGGAGATGATCCTCGACATCGGGCCCGACACCCGGGCGCGCATCGCCGGTCTGCTCGCCACTGCCAAGACCGTGTTCTGGAACGGCCCGGCGGGCGTGTTCGAGAAGGAGGCGTTCGCCGCCGGCACGATGGCGATCGCCCGCAGCCTCGCCGAGTCGAAGGCGTTCACCGTGGTCGGCGGCGGCGAGAGCGTCGCGGCGGTGCAGCAGGCCGGGGTCGCGGCCAAGCTGTCGCACGTCTCGACCGGCGGCGGGGCTTCGCTCGAGTTCCTCGCCGGCGACGTTCTGCCCGGCATCGCTGCATTGGAGGCGTGATGGCACGCCGCCAGTGCATCGCGGCCAACTGGAAGATGCACGGCAGCATCGCCGCCGTGCAGCACTACCTCGAGGCGCTCATCGACCGCGTCGCGGACGACGGCCCCGAGGTCGTGCTGTGCCCGCCGTACACCATGATCCCGGCCGCCGCGCTCATTGCGTCGGGGTCGGCCGTGGCGATCGGCGCCCAGAGCTGTCACTGGGAGGAGAAGGGCGCGTTCACCGGCGAGATCGCCCCGTCGATGCTCCTCGAGTTGGGTGCGAGCTTCGCGATCGTCGGCCACTCGGAGCGGCGGCAGTACTTTTGCGAGACCGACGCCACCGCCGCAGCGCGCGCCCGCGCCGCGCAGCGCGCCGGCCTCACGGTGATCTACTGCCTCGGCGAGACGCTCACCGAGCGCGAGCACGGTGACACCTTCGCCGTGCTCGAACGGCAGAGCGCAGTCCTCGCCGGCCTCGACCCGGCACGGCTGCGGGTCGCCTACGAGCCGGTGTGGGCGATCGGCACCGGCCGCAACGCGAGCCCTGAGCAGGCGCAGGAGGCGCATGCCTTCCTGCGCTTGCGGCTCGTAGCCTTGCTCGGCGAGGGGGCCGCGGCCACGATCCCCATCCTCTACGGGGGCAGCGTCAAGCCCGACAACGCCGGGGCGATCCTGACCCAGCGGGACGTCGACGGCGCCCTCGTCGGCGGCGCCAGTCTTGACGCGGCCTCGTTTTGGGCTATCATCCAGGCCGCTCCGGCGCGCGCGCGGGAGTAGCTGAAGGAGTCTTCCGTGTATACCCTGCTTTTGGTGCTGTACATCGTCGTTTGCATCTTTCTGATCCTCGTCGTCCTGCTGCAGCAGGGCAAGGGTGCGGACGTGGCCGCCGCTTTCGGCGGGGCCTCGTCGCAGACCGCGTTCGGGCCCCGCGGCACGGTGACGCTGATGCACAAGCTCACCACGGGTTCATTCGTGCTCTTCGTGGCGCTGTGTATTGGGCTGTCGGTCCTGACCGCCAGGCGCAGCCGCTCGGTCACCACCGGGCTGAAGGAAAGACCACCGGCAAGTGCTCCTGCCCCTGCCAGCCCTGCCGCACCGGCACCAGCAGCGCCGAGCCAGCCTGCGGCGGAAGCTCCGAGCAACCCGGCACCAGCAGCGCCCGGCAAGCCGGTGCCGGCGCCGCAGAAGTGACCTTGAGCCGGTTTGCGGGCGTGAGCGAAGCGGGAGCCCGCAGGCGAAATCCCCCTGCCTTCGGCAGGACAGGCGAGCGCAGCGAGGGATCCCGCAGCACTTGGAGAGCAGCTTGCTATGATGTCTTTGATGATTGAATGTGCCGAAGTGGCGGAACTGGTAGACGCGCACGTTTGAGGGGCGTGTGGCGCAAGCCATGCCGGTTCGAGTCCGGCCTTCGGCACCATTTTTCTCGGGGGGTCCGGCGACCTCCCACCCAACCCTCGTCGCCTCGACCCCCCGAACCCCCCGTGCTCGCGCCGGCTAAGCCGGACGCTCGCTGATCTCGCCCCCGCCGCACCCCGGCCACCCACCCAACCATCCCCCGTCCTTCTTGCCGGTCGCAGTTCCACCCTTCCCCCGCGGATCTTGCCCCGTGATCGTGCGGGTGGACGGTTGGGCGGCACGACGCGGGCTGCAGTACGGCGGCCCGAAGCAGCGGGCGGGGGTTGGTGGCTGGGTCTTGCCGCCGCACGTGCTCCGGCGGTGCTCCCGCAACCCCCACGTCGCTCCGCGGAAGTGAATTCCGCTCCGCTCTCCCCACCCGCAGACCGCCCACTCACACTGTTTTCGCCCACGCGCAGGTCTTTGTGCCCCGAACCCCAAGGTTCATCCGCGCGATGGAATCCATACTGGGTCGCGGACGTTGGAACCCGTGAGACTCGTCACGCCCGCCGGTGGCCCGGTTTTGCTACCATGTCGCTGTAAGGAGACAGCCATGAAAATCCGTCTGCTGGTCCTGTGCCTCGTTCTCGTCGCCACGCAGGCGCTCGCCGTCGCCCCCGGCAAGGACCTCTATCTGGTCTCGGTTGGGCACGCGCAGGGAGCGTGCGTCGGCACCCCAGCGGTCTGCGCGCAGTGGCGCACCGGGATGTGGATCTACAACCCCTCGACCACCGAGACGGCGCACGTCACCCTGTACTTCCTCGAGCGCAACAAGGAGAACAGCGCCCCGGTGCAGCAGGCCGTCACGATCGCGCCGCTCGAGACCAAGGAGTACCTCGACGCCGTGCTCACGCCCCTCGGCGTCGACGGCAAGTACGGCGGCATCCGCGCCACCTCGGACATCGACGTGGTGGTGACCGGCCGCATCTACGACGAGAACGTCCCCTCGACCAAGGGCGGTACGGGCACGACCGGTCAGTTCTTCGGCGGCCTGTCGGCCTCGATCGCGATCGGCAACGGCCAGTCGAGCGACCTCATTGGCCTCGCCCAGGACGCCGCCTCCTCGTCGGGCGTCTGGCGCTCGAACTTCGGGTTCCAGGAGACGGCGGGCCAGACCTGCACCGCGCAGGTGCAGCGCCTCGACGGCAACGGCAACGTGCTCGCAACCAAGAGCTACGACCTCAAGGGGCGGGAGCAGAAGCAGTTCGCCATCACCGACATCGGCGGAGGGTTCGGCCTCAACAACCGTCTGAAGATCACCGTGACGGCCGGCAGCGGCAAGATCCTGGTGTTCGGCTCACGCATCGACAACAAGACCGGCGATCCCTCGACTGTCGAGATGACATTGGCGCCCACCACGACAGCGCACACCACCGGGCTGTTCGACGGCATCGTGTTCACCTCCGATGGGCTGCTGATCGACGGGGGCGTCGAGACCGCGATCGCGGCGGCCGGCCTCACCGGTTTCTCCGGTGTCTCGGGCCTGCCGTGCGGCAGCGACAGCTACATCGTCGACTTCTCGGCCACCGCCGCGACCCCGATCTCCCTGGGCGGGGACGGCAGCTTCAGCGTCCAGGCGACGATCCCGTACACCGACGGCTCGAGCACCGTGTTCACCACCGAGTGGACGCTGGCCGGAACGCTCGGAGCCGACGGCGCGATTCACGGCACGCTCAAGAGCGTTACGAGCGGCGGCGCCGGCTCATGGCTGGCCTGCAACGGCACCGTCGAACGCACCTGGCGCGCCGGCTGGACGCAGAACCAGTAGAAAACGCGGGCGGGCGTGCCACGCCCGCCCGTGTTTTCCATGCTCCAAAGACACGGACGCTTGAAACAGACAACCAGAGTCTCTCCGAGAGTCGATTTCCGCCCGCCGGCACGAGCGACTCCGGTAGGAACTCGAAGGCGGAAATCGACTAGCTCGCGACCTCGATGACCTTGGTGCCGGCCATCTTGTCTCCCCACCGGCGGCCCTCGGAGTCGGTGATCGCCAGCACCGCTTCGACCAGGTTGACGAGCCCACCGACGATGAAGATCGGGATCGACACCAGGTGGCCCAGCACGGGCACGATCCACAGCAGGTAGCCGACGCAGTAGAACGCCAGCGGCAGGTTGCGCTTGATCGACACCTCGAGGGACATCGGTTGGCCGTCGAGGCGGATCGGGCGCAGCTTCATGATCTTCTTGCCGGGCGAGCGCTTGTCGGCAAACTCCAGGTCGAGGCCGTCGCGGACGAGCCACCAACCCCCCGCGAGCACGCCGCCGATGATCCCGCCGATGAAGGGGATCATCCCAAAAACGAACGACACGATCATCGCCGGGATGGCGTCGATGATCGCAGCAATGACCCGCTTTCCCAGATCGGCCTTGCCGGCCGGTGTCGGCACAGCCCCTTCGGGTACAGACATGGCTCCCTCCCTTTTTCTCCCCACTCCTCCGCTTCAAGAACGCCTCACGAGTGCTGGCGTAATCCTAGCCGAGCGCCGGGCGGGGTGCAAGGAGGCGCTGGTAGAGCGCTTCGTAGAGGTCGACGACGCGGCCGGTCGAGAACTTGTCGATCGCCCGCTGGCGCGCCAGGTGCCGCTGGCGGTCCAGCTCGCCGCGGTCCTTCAGCAGCGCAATCGCCTGCTGCGCCATCGCCCGCGTGTCGCCGATCGGAAAGGCGAACCCGCCGTCGCCGTTCGCCACCAGCTCCGGCAGACCGCCGGCGTCGGACGTGATCACCGGCACGCCGCACGCCATTGCCTCGAGCGCCGCGAGGCCGAACGACTCCTCGCCGGAGGGGAGGAGGAAGAGGTCGCCGGCGCCGATGACGCCCTCGACCGGGGTGACGTTGCCGAGGAACTCGACCCGATGGGCGATCCCCGTCCCGCGCACGAACTTTTCGGCCGCCGGCCGGTCGGGGCCGTCGCCGACCAGGGCGAGGTGCGACGGGACCTCCGCGTGAACTTGCCGGAACACCTCGAGAACGTCCATGATCCGCTTGACCGGCCTGAAGTTCGACGCGTGCACCAGGAGCGGGGCGCCGTCCGGCGAGAGGCGGCGGCGGTGGGCGGCGGCGAAGTCGGCGTCGCAGCGGTTGGCGTCCACGAAGTTGGGAATGACGTCGATCGCCCGCGTCACCCCGAGCAGCTCGTGCGTCTGCCTGGCCAGCGAGTGCGAGACGGCGGTGACGGCGTCGGCGCGCTCGATGCCGAGGCGGACGATCGGCAGGAACGAGGGGTCGGCGCCGACCACGGTGATGTCCGTGCCGTGCAGGGTGACCACCAGCTTGGGCACACCGCCGAGAATCTCGCGCGCCAGGTACGCGGAGATCGCGTGCGGGATCGCGTAGTGCACGTGCAGCAGCTCGATCGAGTGGTTGCGCACCGCGTCGGCCATCTGCGAGGCGAGCGCCAGCGAGTACGGCGGGTACTGGAACAGCGGGTACGCGGGCACCGTCACCTCGTGGAACGTCACGCCGGGCGGCACCCGCCCGAGGCGGTACGGCAGGGCGTAGCAGATGAAGTGCACCTCGTGGCCGCGCCGCGCCATCTCGAGGCCGAGCTCGGTGGCGACAACGCCGGACCCCCCGACCGTCGGGTAGCAGGTGACGCCGATTCTCATTTGACCCTCCCGAGCAGCCACGCGAGGTCATCGGCGGGGAGTGGGCCGAGCGCGGTGAAGCCTTCGCCCAGCTCGCAGCCGACGGTGTTTCCGGCGGCGCGGTCGCGGCCCTCGATCGCCGGCAGGAAGAACCCGCTCGCCAGGTGTGTCGCCGCGCCGGCTTCGATTGAGAACTGCGAGGCGTGGGCCGCGAGCGCCGCCCGCTTGGCCGCGTAGCTCGCCGTCACGTTCACGACGAGGTCCGGCTGTAGGAGCTGGCGTGGGCCGGCGTAGGCGAGGAGCAGCCGCGGCCGATGCGGCGCGCCGGTATCCGCGTGCCAGCGCGCCACCCCGGCCAGGAACGACGCCCGCAACACGAGCGCGGCCGCCGCGGCATGGTCCGGGTGCGGGTCACCGGGGTGGGGCAGCAGCACCGCGCGCGGCATGGCGGCGCGCAGCAGACGGACCACGGCAAGCACCTGCTGCTCGTCGGCAGCGCTCAGACCCGCGTCCGGGAGGCCGAGGCATGTACGCCAGGCGACCGCGAGGGCGCCCGCCGCCGCCGCGGCCTCCTGCGAGCGCAGCTCAGGGGTACCGCGGGTCGCCGTCTCACCCGCGGTCAGGTCGGCGATCGCCACCCGCAGGCGGGCGACGGCGAGCCTCGCCATCGTCGCCCCGCAGCCTAGCTCGACATCGTCGGGATGGGCGCCCACCGCCAGCACGTCACACGCGCTCACCATGATCCGCCGTCCTCCCAGTTGAGCAGGTGCATTCCAGGGTTCATCGGGTCGATGGCGGCGGCCAGTTGCGCCGGCCAGTCGAGACCCAGACGCAGCACCGGCGCCAGCACCGAGAGCGTGCGTTCCTGCGGCCGGCCGAGGGGCCGCAGGAACGCCCTCAGGCGGCCGAGCCGGCCGGCATCGACCTCCGCCGCCCGCGTGGCGGCCGATATCGCCCGTTGCTCCAGCCACGAGACGGCGCCGAGCAGCTTCTGGCGCGTCGCCTCGAGGTCCCCCGCCAGCGCAGGGAGGTCGGCACGCGCCGCCTCTGCGAGAGTGTCGAGAGGACCACCGAGGGCGC
>Ga0315273_10003680_pt1 | contig 18526 bp, 17 predicted proteins | sample YL17G02_0_MG_FD_205753 | JGI IMG/M metagenome (GOLD analysis project Ga0315273, IMG submission 205753) | Sediment microbial communities from Yellowstone Lake, YNP, Wyoming, USA - YL17G02_0 | ecosystem: Environmental > Aquatic > Freshwater > Lake > Sediment | place: USA: Wyoming | collected...
ACGATTCCCTCACCCTTCACATAGATCAGGGTGTTGGCCGTACCAAGGTCCACCGCGATCTCATTCGCGGGTAGAAAGGACCCAAGTTTTAGCGACGGAAACTTCATTACCGGAGCCAGGCGATCGAATTGGGCCAAAAGCTAACGGACGGCGTAAGGTGGGACAAGGAGCGGATTTAGGCGGCTTGGCGGCTCGGCAGCATGTGACCCGGCTCACGGGGGGCAACCCAGCCGCCGGGCCGTCCCGGTGTCTATTCGCCGAGCCGCCCAGTCCCGGTGCTGCCGAAGCCCCCCTCGCCCCGGGCCGTCGGGGGCAGCTCCGCCAGCTCCCGCCATGCCGCGTGCTCCACCCGGGCGAAGACCAGCTGGGCGATCCGCATCCCCCGGGTTACGTGGAACGCCTCGGTTCCCAGGTTTACCAGCGCGACCATCAACTCTCCCCGATAGTCGCTGTCAATGGTCGCCGGGCTGTTGGGGAGCGTGATCCCGTGCTTGAGCGCTAGCCCCGACCGGGGCCGGATCTGGCACTCGAAGCCACCCGGAATGGCCACGGCAAACCCGGTACGGAACAGCCGGCGCTCCAGCGGAGCCAGTGTCCCTTCGTCAGCGCTGGCCACGTCGTACCCCGCCGAGCCTGGCGTGGCCAGATTGGGCGCCGGAAGGCCCTCGCCATGAGGAAGGCGGGTGAACGGAAGGTCGAGCACAGGCAGCGCGCGCCGAGCGCTCAGCGTGCAGAGGCGGCAGGCAACCCTGGACTCCCAGCGCCGGACCGGGACGGCCGTCGCTTCACAGCAGCGACTCCACCAGCGCCAGCGGCAGTCCGAAGGCCTCGGCGACGCCGGGGTAGACCACCTGCCCCTCCACCACGTTCAGGCCAAGGCAGAGCGCCCGGTCATCACGGCAGGCCTTCTTCCAGCCATCGCGCGCCAGGCGCAGGCCGTAGGACAGGGTGGCGTTGGTGAGCGCCAGCGTCGAGGTACGCGGCACTCCCCCCGGCATGTTCGCCACGGCGTAATGGAGAATCCCGTCGACGAAGTAAGTGGGGTTCTCGTGGGTGGTCGGCTTGATCGTCTCCACGCAGCCCCCCTGGTCCACGGCCACATCCACGATCACCGAGCCCGGCTTCATCACCTTGAGGTCATCCCGCTTGACGAGGTGTGGAGCTTTCGCGCCCGGGAGCAGGACGGCCCCGACCACCAGGTCGGCCCGGCGGATGGCGTCGAGAATGTTGTGGCGGTTGGAATAGAGCGTCGTGACATTGGCCGGGAGGACGTCGTCGAGATAGCGGAGCCGTTCGAGCGAGATGTCCAGGATGGTCACCCGTGCGCCCATCCCCGCCGCCATCTTCGCGGCATTGATGCCGACCACGCCTCCGCCGATGATCACGACCTCGGCCGGGGGGACACCGGGCACCCCCCCGAGCAGGACGCCGCTGCCCCCGAAGACCTTTTCGAGGTACTTCGCGCCTTCCTGCACCGCCATACGGCCGGCGACCTCGGACATGGGGGTGAGCAGCGGCAGTTCGCCGTGCGGGAGTTGCACCGTCTCATAGGCGACCGCGATCGCCCGGGACTTGATGACGGCGCGGGTCAGCTCCTCGGAGGCGGCGAAATGGAAGTAGGTGTAGATCACCTGCCCCGCCCGCATCCTGGGCCATTCGACCGCGATCGGCTCCTTCACCTTCATGATCATCTCGGCCTTGCCCCAAACCTCGTCCGCACTCTTGAGGATCCTGGCGCCGGCGCCAACGTAGGCCTCGTCGGGGAAACCGCTGCCGAGGCCGGCACCCTGCTCGACGTGGACGGTATGACCACGCGTCGTGAAGGCCTCGGCTCCGGCCGGCACCAGGGCCACCCGATTCTCATTGGTTTTGATTTCCTTCGGCACGCCGATGATCATGGGGATCTCAAGCGGTTCAAGGGTATCGAGTGAAGGCAACAAGGCGGCGAGGCGACGCGACCGGTCTGGGATTGGGCGCCTGTCGGTGACCCATTGCCTCGTTGCCTAGTCCGGCCCCAGCCGTACCACCGTCTGCCGGTCCGGGGCGAAGAACTCCGCCGTGATCGCCGCTACGTCGGACGCGCGCACCGCGTCGATTTCGGACAGCAGGGCATCGAGCGGCCGATAAGGTTCGTCATGCAGCGCCAAGGTGGCCAGCCGACTCATCCGGCTCGCCGGACTCTCGAGCGAGAGCATGACCTGTCCCTTGAGTTGCTGCTTGCCGAGAGCGAGATCCTCCGAAGAAAGCCCTTCCCGGGCCAGCCTGGCATACTCCGCGCGAATCGCTTCCGCCGCCCGGTCCGCGGTCGGCGGTTGGGTCCCGACGTAGACGCCGGCCACTCCCGCGGACTGGAAGAACTGCTGATAGGCATAGATGGCGTAGGCGAGACCCAGCTCCTCACGGATGCGCTGGAACAGCCGGCTCGACATTCCGCCGCCGAACACATTAGTGATGATCGAGAGAGCGAAGCGCCGCCGGTCCCGATACGGAAAGGTGTCTGACCCGAACACGAAGTGGGTCTGGGCGGATTCGCGGCTGATGCGGTACTCCCGGCCCCGCTCCGCGGGGCGGGGCTCGATCGCCAGACGGGGCGCCGCGCGCGTCGCTGCCTCGAACCACCCCTCCCGGTCCAGCAGGGCGAGTACCTCTTGATGATCCACCCGCCCCGCCACCGCGACGACGCAGTTCCCCGGGTAGTAGCCTCCGCCGTGAACCGACTGCAGATCCGCAGCCGACAGTGCCCCGACGGTCCCGCGGGTCCCAAGAATCGAGTAGCCATAGGGATGATCGGGCCAGAGGCGTTCGCTGAACAGCTCGAAGACCTGGTCGTCGGGGGTGTCCTCGACGGTGGCGATCTCCTCCAGCACCACGTTCCGTTCGAGGGTCAGGTCCTCCTCACGCAGCAGCGGATGGCGAACCAAGTCGGTCAGGACGTCCAGGGCCCGGGGAAGATCCTCATCGAGGACGTGGGCCTGGTAGTTGGTGTGATCACGGCTGGTGTAGGCCTCGAGGGCACCGCCCCGCACCTCGAGCTCGAGCGCCAACTGCCGGGCGCTGCGCCGCTCGGTCCCCTTGAACACCATGTGCTCGAGGAGGTGGGAGACCCCCATCTTGGCGCGGGGTTCGTGCGCGCTGGCGGCTCGGACCGAGACCCCGGCGGCGACCGAGCGCACGCCGGGGAGGAGTTCCGTAAGGATCGTCAGCCCGTTCGGGGCAACGGACCGGAACAGGTCCCGATCGAGGCAGGTGGTCTCCACGGGGCGACCGACCTCACTCCTTCGGGATGAGCGCCTTCCGGGACAGCTTCATCCGACCCTTGTCGTCCACCTCGAGCAGTTTGACCTTCACGACGTCGCCCTTCTTCACGACATCCTCGGTCTTCTCGGTGCGGCCGTGCTGCAGCTCGCTGATATGGAGCAGCCCCTCCACACCGGGGAGGATCTCTACGAAGGCGCCGAAGGCCGTGGTGCTCTTGACGGGGCCTTCGTAGATCTTGCCCACTTCCGGTTCCATCACCATCGACTCGATCATCTGCTTGGCCTTCTCGCCCGCCTCGCCGCCCACGGCGGCGATGGTGACTAGGCCCGAGTCCTCGATGCTGATCTTGGCGCCCGTCGCATCCTGAATGCCCCGGATGGTCTTGCCCTTGGGCCCGATGATGTCGCCGATCTTGTCCGGCTTGACCATGATCGTGATGATCCGTGGGGCGTACTTGGACATCTCCGGCCGCGGGGCGGCGAGGGCCTTGCCCATCTCCTTGAGGATGTGCAGTCGACCCTTGCGCGCGTTCTCGAGGGCCTGCTCCATGATCTTCAGGTCCATGCCCTCGATCTTGATGTCCATCTGGATCGAGGTGATGCCGCCGGTCGTGCCGGCCACCTTGAAGTCCATGTCGCCCAGGGCGTCCTCCGAACCCAGAATGTCGGTGAGGATCGCGACCTTCTTGCCTTCCTTGATCAGGCCCATCGCGACGCCGGCGCAGGCGGCCTTCATCGGCACGCCGGCGTCCATCAGCGCCAGGGAGCCGCCGCACACCGTGGCCATCGAGGAGGAGCCGTTCGACTCCAGAATCTCCGACACAATCCGCACCGTGTAGGGAAACTGCTCGTAGTCGGGGAGCAGCGGCTGCAGCGCCCGCTCCGCCAGCGCGCCATGGCCGATCTCCCGCCGGCTGGTGCCGCGCATCGGCTTCACTTCGCCAGTCGAGTAGGGCGGGAAGTTGTAGTGCAGCATGAACGACTTGGACGACTCCGCCGCCGTGTCGATGCTGTCGATCCGCTGCTCGTCGTCCTGGGTGCCGAGTGTCACCGCCACCAGCGCCTGGGTCTCGCCCCGCTGGAACAGCGCCGATCCGTGGGTCCGGGGTAGCATGCCGGCCTCGATGCTGATCGGACGGATCGTGTCGCAATCGCGACCGTCCACCCGCTCCCCCTTTTCCAGCACCTGGGCGCGCATCACCCGGTACTCAATGTCTTCAAGCAGGCCGGAGATCTGCTTGCCGGCCTCCGGGAAGTCCTCCGCGAGCGCTGCCTTGACCTTCTCCTTCAGCGCTTCGGCATTCGCCGCGCGCGCATGCTTGTCTTTCGCGTTGATGGTCTTCGCCATCTCGTCCTCGGCCAGCGCCTTGACCTTCTTGGTCAGCGCCGGGTCGATGTCGTCCTTGACCCACTCGAGTTTCGCCTTCTTCACCTTGGCGATGACCTTTTCCTGGTGGCCGAGCAGCTCCTTGATGCCCTTCTGGGCCACCTTGAGCGCCTCCAGTATTTCGGCCTCGGACACTTCGAGCGCGCCGCCCTCGACCATCATGATCGAATCGGCGCTGCCGCTCACCGTCACGTCCAGCGCCGAAAACTCCAGCTGTTGGAAAGTCGGGTTGAGAATCCAGTTGCCGTCCACCCGCCCCACGCGCACCGCGGCGATCGGGCCGTTCCACGGCACCGACGACGCCGAGAGGGCGGTCGAGGCCGCCACCACCCCGAGGACGTCAGCGTCGTTCTCCTGGTCGGCTGAGACCACGGTCACGAAGACCTGGACCTCGTTCTTGAACCCGTCCGGGAAGAGCGGGCGGATCGAGCGGTCGATCACCCGTGCGGCCAGGATCTCCTTGTCACTCGGCCGGCCCTCACGCTTGAGGAACCCGCCGGGGATCTTGCCCGCGGCATAGGTCTTCTCGCGATATTCGACGGTGAGGGGAAAAAACGGCAGCGTGGATTGGTGGCGAGAGACGGTGATGGCGGCCAGCACCGCGGTGTCTCCGAACTGCAGGTAAGCTGATCCGGCTGCCTGCTTGGCGAGGCGGCCCGACTCGATGGTCAGCGGGCGGCCGGCGAACTGCGTCTCGATGCGATGTGCGGTCACGACCTGTTCCTGTTCGTGGGATACCAATAGGTTGGAGGGCGTCCCCGCCGCGGTGGCTGAGACGCCCTGGCTCATGCGGCCCGGTTAGTGCCGGAGCCCGAGCTGATCGATCAACGCCCGGTAGGTGGCGAGGTCGTTTTGCTTCAGGTAATTCAGCAGCCGGCGGCGGGTACCGACCATCTTGAGCAGGCCCCGGCGGCCGTGATGGTCTTTCGCGTGGGTGCGGAAGTGGTCGGTGAGGGAGTTGATCCGCTCGGTCAGAAGCGCGATCTGAACTTTGGTGCTGCCGGTGTCGGTCTCATGCGACCGCTGCTTGGCGATGACCGCCTGCTTGTCAAAACCCATGCTGCGTGTATCCTCTTTGGCACTTGCGGGGGCGTTTGCCCCTGGGCGCGTAATTGTCGGTAGCTCAACAAAATAACTCCGGTCTCAGCCCTCGGGCAACCCCGTCATGTCCTCCGAAACCCCGGCAACCGGTCAGCGCCTCGGGTCCTACACCTTGGGACCACTCCTTGGGCAGGGCGGCTTCGCGTGGGTCTACGCCGCCACGCGGGACGACGGCAAGTCGTTTGCCATCAAGGTGTTGAAGCCGCGGTACGCAGCCGACCCCGCCTTCGAGAGCCGGTTCCGACAGGAGGCCGCCTTCGCCGCCGGCCTGGAGCACCCCAACATCATCCACATCGAGGACGTGGGCGCCGTGGAGGGGTTCGCCTATTTCGCGATGGACCTCTACCCGACCAGTCTCAACGCCCGGCTGGCAGGGGACGTGCAGCTCCCCGAACCAGAGGCGGTGGATATTGCCATCGGGGTGGCTCAAGCGCTCGCCTTCGCCCACGAACGCAACGTCATCCACCGCGACATCAAGCCCGACAACATCCTCCTGACGGCCCAGGGGCGGCCAGTGCTGACCGACTTCGGGATCGCACGGGCGGTGAGCGGGTACGTGGCTGCAACCGGCTTCATGATGACCATCGGGACCCCCGCCTACATCTCGCCGGAGCAGGCACAGGGGCGCACGCTCGATGGCCGGTCCGACCTCTACTCTCTCGGCATCACTCTCTACCGCATGGTGACCGGGGAGGTCCCGTTCCGCTCAAACGACTGGTTCGAGCTGGCTCGGATGCACGTCGAGGATCGACCCGAACCGCCCCGCAACCGCCACCCGGAGCTGTCGAAGCGCATGGAGCGCATCGTCCTGCGCCTGCTCGCCAAGCACCCGGATGACCGCCACCCCTCGGCGGCTGCACTCGTCGAGGACCTTGCGGACATCGCCGTCAGAAGCCACCCGACCTCCGACCTGCCTGTTCCGGAAGGCTACCTGCGTGATTCCAAAACGGTGCGGAGTGAGGACGAGGAGCAGAAGAAGGCGTGGTGGAAGGTCTGGTGAGGCCATGGCCTCGGCCATCGCCTCGCTATCCCGAGGGAAGTGAGGGATCCCCGTTCAGCGCTCACTGTTTGAAGGTGCTCTCCGCCGGCGTGACCAGGTCGGCCACTCGTTGATCGAGTCGGTAGACCGGCCCGCCCGCCGCCCTGCGAACCCAGAATGCCCCAGCGTGAGTCGAGTCAAAGACCAGCGCCAGAAGTGGCTGCCCCTCCCGCGAGCTAAGGCTCACGGTTCGATCCGGCTTGGAAAAATCAATCGAGTCCATCTCGGCGAGCTCCGGGAAGCCTGAAGCACGCAGGCCGGAGAACTGCCCCAGGAACCGGGCCACTTTGGTGGCGTCCGCCGGGCGGCCGCCGAGGCTCCACCCAGCGGAGCCACGGGTCAGCGTCCAGCGACTCCTGCCCCACCCCACCTCCACCTTCCCGACACTGTCCGCCGCGACGGCGGCGAATTGCTTCTCCCTCCACTCCGGTACGCCCTGCGCCGTCAGCTCCGCGAATTGCCCTCTCAGGAGGTAGGCCACGTCACTGCCCTGCGGCCGGACATAGAACCCCTCGAAATCCGGGCCTCGATTCCCGAGCCAGAGATCGACCGCGGCCTTCCCAGCCACGGTGATCGTCAGGCGTCGGCCATTGCTGCTGTCCACACCCAGCCGCGCATGGGAGCCGCGACTCTGTGCGACCACTTCGCTGCGTGCGCTGCTGTCGCCCAGCGCTGCCAGGAACGTCGTGACCCCCCTGACGTTGGCCGGCAGGCCATTCACCGACCAGTCGCCGCCCTCACGCCGCAGCAGGATGGTGTCGGCCCCCCGCCGGAAGGCGATTTCCGAGACTTCCGTTGCGGCAACGCGTCTCAGCGCGAGGCCTCCAGTCTCGTCGCGGCGGGATCGGCCGAAGACCACCAGTGCGCCCCAAACCAGGAGGGCGGCCGCGAGGAGAAGCGCGATGCGTTTCAGGACCTGCGGACTCATGCGCTCTCCCCCGCCCCGCCCGCAAGCGGGCTCCACGGCGTGAGGGCCCGACGGCGCCGCCCAACCAAGCGCACGACACCCGATAGCGCAATGAGGACCGGAATGGCCGCAACGTTGGCGTACTTCACCCCCTGCTGCAGCGTCGGGCTGGAGAAGAGCAGCCGCGGGGGCCGTCGGTCCCGGCTCCGGATCGAAATGAGGGCTTCATCCTGGGCCAGCCAGTCGATCGCATTGAGTGCGAAGACTGCGTTCTCCGTGGCGCTGCCGGCGTAGCGGTCGGTGGCGAACTCCATATTGCCCACGAGAACGATCCGGCCCCGCGGCCCGGTGCCGCTGTCACCCGGCATCACCGACACGCCGAGGACCCGTTGCTTCAGGTCGGTTGGGGGAAATTGTCGGGTAGGGGAGAGGTCGATGGCGCCCTCCGCTACTCCCGCGGCCCGGCTCGACATGAGCAGGGGTTGGATCTTGGTAGTGGCCCCGGGGAGGATTTCGATACTGCTGGCCCAGGGAAGGAAGATCTCCCCCACCCCATCAGTCACCGCCGTCCCGCCACCGGCCTGGGCCCGGAGCCAGAACGGATACGGCTGATAGACCTGGGCGCCGCCTTGCCCGGGGACGGGCACGATCTGATTCGAAGCGAGGTCGTAGACCAGATCGGGCCGGACCTTGACCCCGTAGGGCTTGAGGAAGGCATTCCACGCGGGCTCCCGGCCGCTGGCGCGGGGCTCCCGCCCGGTAATCGGGGCACCCGTAGTCATGATGAGCGCACTGCCCCCGCGCTGGAAGAAGGCCTTGAGCCGTTCGCGGACCGGGCTGAGCATGGTGTCCGGCTGGCCGGCGATGACCAGGGTGTTGATGGAGTCGGCGGGCTGGGTGGTGTCGCCCAGCGACACCGGGATCACGGTGTAGCTCTTGGCCAACTGTTCCTGCACCATGTCGAGGCGGCGCCCTTCATGGCCCCACTCCTCCATCGCCGCCACCACGCCGACCAGCGGCTTCTTCGTGCGGGTCAGCCCGCGGATCGCCGCCGCGAGGCGGTACTCCAGGTCGTCGGTGCGGCGCACGAACGGGATGGCCTCACTGCCGTCGGCGTACTGCACGACAAGACCGAGGTAGCCCTCCTTGACCTGCAGCTCCGACTTCCCCACCACGTTGAACTGCACCGGCTCAATGCCGAGCCGTTGGGCGTCGCGGCGGGTTTCGCTGGTCGCCGCCGGATCCCGCTCGATGACCTTGATCTTCCCCCTGCCGGCGGAACGGAGGTCGCCAAGCATGTCATCGAGATCGCGCTTCATGAGTGCGACCTCGGCCGGCAGCTCCGAGCTGGCGAAAAGCCTGATGGTGACGATGTCGTCGAGGCCGGCGACGAGGGCTTTGGTCGCCGGCGAAAGCGTATAGGCCCGGCCCGGGGTCAGGTCGATCCGTCCGCCGATGTAGCTGCCCAGCAGGTTCACCACCACCAGCATCGCCACCAGCAACAGCACGCCGAAACGCAGCCGCTGCACCGTCCCGTGGCCGGCCGCCAGCTTCCGGCCGAGCAGCGCGCCGTAGGCAAGGGTCAGGAAGATCCCGGCAAGCGAGAGGAAGTAGACCGCGTCGCGCAGATCGATCACCCCGCGGCTGATGCTGTCGAAGTGGGACAGCACCCCGAGCCGGGCCGCGATCGCTCCCAGCTGTGGCGGGAGTCCCACCACCAGCGGATTCAGCCCCACCAGAACCAGTAGGAACATCACCGCCACTGCGACGATGAAGGCGGTGATCTGGCTCCGGGTGATGCAGGAGGCCCAGAGGCCGATCCCCGCCAGGCCGGCGGCGAGCAGCATCGAGCCGACGTATTGCGCGAGGATGGGCCCCCAGGCCAGTTCCGCCCCGAGCGAGAGCCCGATGGGAATCGGCACCGTGAGCAGAATCGCGACCCACAGGAAGAACACCGCACCGAGGTACTTGCCGACGAGGAGCTGCAGCTCGGTGATCGGCTGGGAGAGCACCACCTCCAGCTGCCCGGTCCGGGTGTCCTCCGCCAGCGTCCGCATGGCGACGGCGGGGACAAAGAACAGCAGCAGCCAGGGCAGCGTGTCGAGCATCGGCCGAAGTGTCGCCGAATTGGTGAGGTAGGCGGCCCGGAAATAGAGGAAGCCGTTCACCACCAGGAACACGACCAGCAAAACGTAGCCGGCTGGATTGTCGAAGAGCGCCTTGAACTCGCGCCGCGCGATCGTCAGGGCCCCCTTCATGCGGCCTCCCCCCGGCCAGTCAGCTCTCGGAACAGATCCTCGAGACTGCCTGCCTCCTGGTGAAGCTCGTAGAGGGTCCACCCCGAACGGCTGGCGATCCGGAAGATCTCGGGGCGGAGGTCGGTCGTGGCCGATGCGGTCAGCCGGACCCGGGTCCGCCCGTCCTGCTCACCGAGTGGAACGACGGCCGAGACCCCCGGTAACGCCATGAGCTGCTCTGCCACCCCGGAGCCCGCTGCCTCGACCGAAAGGTGCACGTTGCCGCTGGCCCGGCTGATGAGATCGTCCACCGGGCCATCCGCGGCCAGCCGGCCCGCGCTGATGATGAGGAGCCGGGTTGCCACCGATTGCACCTCGGAGAGAATGTGGGTCGAGAGAAGTACCGTCCGGTCCCGGCCCAGATCGCCGATCAGCCTGCGGATTTCGACCCGCTGGTTAGGGTCGAGACCTTCGGTCGGCTCGTCGAGCACCAGCAGGTCGGGCCGGTGCAGGATCGCCGCCGCCAGACCCACCCGCTGCCGGAAACCCTTGGACAACTCACCGATCGGTCGGTGGAACACTTCCTCGATTCCGGTCGCCGTCACCGACTCATCGGTGGCCTGCGCCAGAGTGGGCCCGTCGAGCTCCCGCAGGCGGCCGATGAAGGCGAGATACTCCACCACCAGCATCTCGGTATAGAGCGGGTTGTTCTCAGGCAGGTAGCCGACCCGCCTCTTGGCCTCGCGCCCGGCGGTGGCCAGCGGCACACCGTCGAAGAGAATCCGGCCGCCATCCGGTTCGTAGTACTGGGTGATCATCCGCATGGTGGTGGACTTGCCCGCGCCGTTAGGACCGAGAAAGCCGACCACCTGGCCACGGTCAATGGCGAAGCTCACGCCATCCACCGCGGTAACTTCGCCGAAGCGTTTGGTAACGTTTTCGAGTGCGAGCAGTGTCATAGCAAGCGTCGTGAATTCGACGAGGTGAAGGCAGGGGACAAAATGTCACCCGGGACAGACTGGCACGCCAGTCCTGTCCGGTGGAGAAAGATACACGGGGCTCGCGCCCCGGTTCCGGCTCTCGGCACCCCGCGAGTGCAGCCAGCGTGCCAACCCCAGGAGGCCTAGCGGCCGATGAGACGACCAAAGAGGCCGGTGAGCCAGTCCCAGTTCCGCGCGATATCGTTCTTGAACGCCAGGACCATCAGCATGACGATGAGGATCAGTCCGACCAGCGTGAGGCGCTCCCGCAGCTTCAGCGAGAGCGGCCGCCGGCGAATCCCCTCCGCCGCCAGGAACAGGAACTGGCCGCCGTCGAGAATCGGCACGGGCAGCAGGTTGAGTACCGCGAGGTTCACCGAGACCAGTCCCATGAACGCGAGGAACGACTCCAGCCCGAGGCGCGCCGTCTGGGCGGCCACTTGCCCGATCATGATCGGGCCGCCGACCTCCCGGCTCGAGATCCGCGCGGACAGCAGCCCCTGGACCGTTCGCACGATCTTGGTCGACGCCGCCCGCGTCTCCCGCCATCCCGCCGAGATCGACTGGCCCAGCGTGAGATGCCGATGCACCACGGGCTCCGCCGCCCGCAGTCCGAGCTTCCCAATGGTGATCGTGCTGCCGTCATCCTGCTTCTCCTCCTCGCCGCGCGGGGTCACACGGACCTCACGCCGCCCTGACTGGCTGCCGACCTGGATTATCATTTCCCGGCCCGCGCTGCTCCGGATCCGGTCGAAGAAAGCCCACCAGTCGGGAATGGAGTCGCCGTTCACCCGGAGCACCGTGTCGGCCACCGCGAGCCCCGCCGTGGCCGCAGGATACCCGGGCACCACTTCGCCCAGGATCGCGGGAGCGGCGTAGGCCACACTGTAGGCGGCAGTGGCTCGCTCGGTGAGCGCCGAACGGTGCAGTGGCAGCACGACTCGCTTGCCCCCCGCCACCTCGATGACCACGGAGTCGGCCGGGGTGGTGAGGATTCCCTCGACGATGTCGTCCCACGTCGCGACCGGCTGGCCCCCGACGGCGACGATCCGGTCGCCGGGCCGGAGTTCGGTGATCGGGCGGATGCCGGCAGGAAGGGTGTCGGAGGTTACCCGCCCGACGGTGGTGATCGGGTTGAGCGGCTCGCCGTAGTGGTACTTGAGTCCGGAGTACAGCAGCCAGGCGAACAGCACGTTCATCGTGACCCCAGCCAGGATCACGATCATCCGCTTCCAGACCGGCTTCGCCTCGAAATACTCGTGCGGCTGGACCGCCGGGGCGCCCTCGGGCCGACCATCCGGGCCACTGCCCTCGAGCGCGCTGCTCGTCGCTGCCTCCTCCTGGCTTGCCATCTTCACATAGCCGCCGAGCGGGAGCCAGCAGATGGCGTACTCGGTATGCCCGCGGCGGAAGACCAGGCCGGGAATCGGGTTCCCCATGCCGAGCGCGAAGCGGTGCACCCGGATGCCGGCCCACTTGGCCGCGAGGAAGTGCCCCAGTTCGTGCACGAAGATCAGCACGCCCAGCGTGACGATCAGCGGCCACAGGTTATTGATGATCGTCACGACAGCACCTCGCGGGCATGCATCCGGGCACGCTGGTCGGCGGCCCGCACCGTCTCCAGATCGCGCGCCGGTTCCCCCCGGTGGGCCTGCAGGACCCGCTCGATGGTCTCGGCGATTCGCCCAAGGGGAATGGCGCCCGCGAGAAAGGCCGCCACGGCCTCCTCGTTGGCCGCGTTGAACGCCGCTGGCGCGGTTCCCCCCGCGCGACCCGCGGCCACCCCTGCCTGGAAGGCCCGGAAGATGTCGGTCCTGACGGGCTCGAAGGTCATCGCGCCAACCGCCACGGGATCAAACCGGCGCACCCCGCTGTCGGCCAGCCGCCCCGGGTGGGTCAGGGCGTACAGGATCGGCAGTTCCATCGTCGGGAATCCCATCTGGGCCATGACACTGCCGTCACAGAACTCCACGAAGCCGTGGATGATGCTCTGCGGGTGCACCACCACGTCGACGGCGTCGTAGCTCAGGCCGAAGAGAAAATGGGCCTCGATCACCTCCAGCGCCTTGTTCGCGAAAGTGGCGCTGTCCACGGTGACTTTGCTGCCCATTCTCCAGGTGGGGTGATTCAGCGCCTCCGCCACCGTCGCCCGGGCGATTCGTTCAGCGGCCCAGGCGCGGAACGGGCCGCCGGAGGCCGTGAGGATGAGCCGCGCCATCCCGGATTCCCGCCCGGTAACGCACTGCAGCACCGCACTGTGCTCCGAATCCACCGGGACCAGCTCACCGCCCCCCTCCGCCGCGGCCGCCCGGACCAGATCGCCGGCCATCACCAGCGTCTCTTTGTTGGCCAGGGCCACCCGCTTGCCGGCTCGCAACGCCGCGAGCGTGGCGTCCAGCCCGGCGGCGCCCACCACCGCATTAAGCACGATGTCCGCGTCAGGGTGGGTAGCGGCCTCGATCAGCAGTTCCGGACCTCGTTCGCTGACCAGTCCCGCGAGCCGCGGCGACCACTCCACGCGCTGCTGGGACAAGACGGCCCGGTTGTCCCGGGCCGTCAGCGCCACGACCCGGAAGCGGTCCCGATGGCGGGCCAAGACCGCCAGCGCACTCTTCCCAATCGAGCCGGTCGATCCCAGGATTGCGACGCCGCGCGAGGCCCCCTCTGCAACTCCGTCCCTCACAGAACCCCGAACATCCGGTACAGCACCGCGGACACCGGCAGAACGAAGTACAAGGAATCGAACCGGTCGAGGACTCCGCCGTGCCCGGGAATGAGGGCGGAGGAGTCCTTCACCCCGATCTCGCGCTTATACAGCGATTCGGCGAGGTCGCCCACCTGTCCGACGATGCCCAGCACGCCCGCGAAGACCAGCCCCTGCCAGAGGGGGAGCGCCACGCCGACCCTGAGCAGGACCAGCACATTCAACAGCGGCACGGCGGCCAGCGCGCCGATTACACCGGCGATCGAGCCGGCCCAGGTCTTCCCCGGGCTGATCACCGGCCACAGCTTGGGACCGCCGATCGTCTTCCCTGCGAACATCGCGGCGGTGTCGCATACCCAGGTGATCACCAACGGGAAGAACACCAGCCACGCCCCAGCCCACGACCAGGTCTCGTACCGCGCGTGCCGGATGGGGATCAGGAACGAGGCCAGCGCGGCAGGATAGAGGACGCCGAACACGGTCGCCGCGGTCGCGGCGAAGGGTCGTTGGGTCGGCGCCCGGCGCCAGAGCGCGATCGCCAGAACCGCCACCATCCACACCCCGGCGAGGAACCAACCCCACTCGGCGACGGCCCCGGCCTCGCGCACATTGAGATAGGTGAGCGCCGGGAGCAGCGCCGCGGAGACGAGGCCGGTCCCCTCCAGCGGCTCGACCCCCTGGCGGCGGGCAAAATCGTACAGCTCGCGGGCGCCCAGCACCGCCGCCAGCGAGACCACCGCGACCAGCGGCCAGCCCCCGCAGTACACGATGCCGAGCGCGATCGGGATCGCGATCGCGGCGAAGAGGACCCGCTTGGTGAGATTGGAGGCCATGAGAGAGCTGTCAGCGGCCAGCTGTCAGCTGACAGCTGGTCATACCGACACCTTGCCGAATCGCCGGTCCCGCCGCTGGTACTCGAGGATGGCCTCGAAGAGGTGGCGCCGACTGAAATCGGGCCAGAGCACCGGCGTCACGTACAGCTCGGCGTAGGCCAACTGCCACAGCAGGAAGTTGGACAGGCGCAGTTCCCCCGAGGTGCGGATCAGGAGGTCGGGATCGGGAAAGTCGGCCGTGTAGAGCCGGGCGGCCACCGCATCCTCGTCGATCTCGGCCGGGTCGAGGCGGCCGGCGCGGGCCTCTTCCGCCAGCAGCCGGGCCGCCCGGGCGAGTTCGGCGCGACCCCCGTACGAGATGCAGATGTTCAGCGCCAGCCGGGAGCCCCCGCCAGTGTGGGCCATGAGCCGTTCCACCGCCGCCCGCTGCGAATCCGGCAGCCGGTCGAGATCCCCGAGAAACCGGACCGTCACCCCGCGGGTCTTCAGCTCAGCCATCTCCTTTGCGATGTACTCCTCCAGCAGCTCCATCAGCGCGAAGATCTCGTCCGCTGGCCGTTGCCAATTCTCCTGACTGAAGGCGAAGACGGTGAGCACGTCCACCCCGGCCGCCAGCGCCCCTTCCACGACCTCGCGGACCGCCTGCATGCCGGCCTTGTGCCCGAACGGCCGCGGCAGCGCGCGTTCGCGCGCCCAGCGGCCGTTCCCGTCCATGATGATCGCGACGTGAGCTGGTAGCCCGCCGTTTACCTTGACCTGCCGGAGCAGTTCGTCGCTCATTGCCTCAGACTTCCATGATCTCCGCCTCTTTGGCGGCGATCAACTGATCGATCTGTTTGATGTGCTCGTCCGTAAACTTCTGCAGGTCCTTCTCCCCCCGGCCACGATCGTCCTCGGCGATCTTGTCCAGCTTCTTGATTCTGGCATGGGCCTCGCCGCGGGCGTGCCGAACCGCGACCCGACCTTCTTCACCGAGCTTGTGCATCACCTTCACCAGGTCGCGACGGCGCTCCTCGGTGAGCGTGGGGATAGGGACCCGGATCAGAGTTCCCTGGGTCGCCGGGTTCAGCCCGAGGTCGGAGTCCCGGATAGCCTTCTCGATGACCTGGGCCAGCGACTTGTCAAATGGCTGCACCGTGAGCAGCCGCGGCTCGGGCGCGGCCACCATGGCGACCTGGTTGAGCGGGACGTGACTGCCGTACGCCTCCACCCGCACCACGTCGAGCAGTGAGGTCGTGGCCTTGCTGGTACGGATGCCCGAGAACTCACGGCGGGTATTCTCCACCGCCTTGTGCATGAGGTCTCTGGCGTGCTTGAGCAGTTCCGGAATGGGGTTCATTGTACGATCGTCCCCACCGGGTCACCCTGGAGCACCCGGTCCAGGTTGCCCGGGATGTTCATGTTGAAGACCACGATGGGCAGCTTGTTGGTCTGGCACAACCCAAAGGCACTGCGATCCATCACATCGTATCCGTTCACCAGCGCGTCCTGGAAGGTGAGCTCCGGGATGAGCTTCGCCGAGGGGTCTTTCCTCGGATCCGCCGTGAAGATCCCCTCCACCTTGGTACCTTTGAGGATCACCTCGGCCTCCACCTCGAGCGCCCGGAGCACGGCGGCGGTATCGGTCGAGAAGTAGGGATTCCCGGTGCCACCCGCAAAAATAACCAAGCGCCCCTTTTCCATGTGCCGGAGCGCCCGCCGCCGAATGTAGGGCTCCGCGAGGGACTCCATGCGGATGGCGGTCATCACCCGGGTCTGCACGCCCTTCCGCTCCAGGATGTCCTGTACCGCCAGCGCGTTGATCACGGTGGCGAGCATCCCCATGTAGTCGGCCGAGACCCGGTCGAGGCCCTGCTGGCTGGCGGTGGTTCCGCGCAGGATATTGCCCCCGCCCACGACCAGCGCCAGCTGCACCCCACGGGCATGGACGCGCAGCAGCTCCTCAGCGAAGGCGTCCACGACCCGGTAGTCGAGGCCGTAGCCCACTTCACCGGCGAGGGCTTCGCCGGAGAGTTTGAGCAGCGCGCGGGAATACGCGCGGCGCATCAGCTCTCCCCTACCCTGAATCGGGCGAAGCGTTTCACTGCGATCGGGCCGCCGGCGGCCTTGGCGGCCTCCTTCACCAGTTCGGCGACGGTCTTCTTGTCATCCTTCACAAAGGGCTGGCCCAGGAGCGTCCGCTCGGCGACGAACTTCTTCACCTTGCCTTCAACTATCTTGGGCCGGATGGCCTCGGGCTTTCCCTCCTGCGCCACTACCTCCTCCGCGATGCGCCGCTCCCGTTCGACGACCTCGACCGGGATACCGGTCTCGTCCACGGCCAACGGATCCATCGAAGCGACGTGCAGCCCGAGCTCGCGACCGAGTCCCGTCAGCGCATCGCCCGCCGGGCCCTCCAGATCGACGAGCACCCCGTTCAACTGATTGAAGTGGAGGTAGGAGGCGACCAGACCCTTCCCCTCGGTGAAGCGGGCCACCCGTTTGAGCGCCATGGCCTCGCCGATCTTGCCGGAGACCTCCTTGATGGCCTCGCCGACCGTGGTCCCCCGGAACTTCTGGCTCTCGATCGCCGAGCCGGGGTGCACCCCCTGCGGCGCCTGGGCGAGCGCGTGCCGGGCGAGGTCCTTCGCCAGCGCGATGAAGTCCTCGTTCTTGGCCACGAAGTCGGTTTCACAATTGAGCTCGATCATGGCGGCATCTGCGCCGCCGCCGCCGGCCTCGATCACGACGAGGCCCTGGGAGGCGCTGCGATCGCTGCGCTTCTCTGCCTTGGCGATCCCCTTCTTGCGCAGGATCTCCCCCGCCTTGTCCAGATCGCCGTTGGCCTCCTGCAGGGCCGCTTTGCAGTCCATCATGCCTGCGCCGGTGCGGGCGCGCAGCTCCGCGACCAGCTTCGCCGAAATCGGCTCGCTCATTGCGATTCATCCTTTGCGTTATAGAAAGCCGCCGTCCGGGGCCCGAGGGCCGGGGACGGCGGCGTTACTCGCGCTGGCCACGGGGCCGGACTACGCCCCCGCGTCCCCCGGGGCCCCGGCCTCCGCGCCGCCCTCGTCGCCGTGCTTGATACGCGCGGCGATCGCCTCGGGCTTCGGCCGCCGCTTGCGGCGGGGCCGGCGCTTCTTGCGGTCCGCTTCGGGGTCACCCTCCGAGCCGCCGTCGGTGCTGTAGGTCTCGGCGTCCGAGTCCTCGACGGCCTCGCCGCGCAGCGGACTCTGGGCCCGCGCCTCCCGGATCACCTCCGAGAGGGCGGTGGTAATGAGGGAGACCGAGCGAATGGCATCGTCGTTTCCCGGAATCGGCACGGTGATGACATCCGGGTCCGCGTTCGTGTCCACGATGGCCACGACCGGGATGCCCAGCTTGTTGGCTTCCTGGACGGCGATCTTTTCCTTCTTGGCGTCCACGATGAACAGCGCGCCCGGCAGCCGCGCCATCTGCTTGATCCCCTCCAGGTTGCGCAGCAGCTTTTCGCGCTCGCGCCCGAAGAGGAGCTTCTCCTTCTTGGTGTAGTTCTCGAACTCCCCCTCCGCGGCCCCCTGCTCCAGCTCCCGCAGACGGCGAATCTGCTTCTTGATCGTCTGGAAGTTGGTGAGCATTCCGCCCAGCCATCGCTCCGTCACCCAGAACGACGCGCAGTTCGCGGCCTCGGCCTGGACAATGCCCTTGAGTTGTTTCTTGGTGCACACGAAGAGCACGCCTTCGCCCTTGAGCACGACGCTCCTCAGCAGGTCCTGGGCCTGCTGGATCTGCTTGAGCGTCTTCTGCAGGTCGATGATGTAGATCCCGGACCGCTCGGCGAAGATGAACCGGCGCATCTTGGGATTCCAGCGGCGCGTCTGGTGGCCGAAATGGACACCGGCCTCGAGGAGATCCTGCAACTGGGGTTGAGCCATCGGGGAAATGCCGTCCTTAGGTCATGAGGGTTTGGGCTTCCGTCACGTTCATCTCACGGCCGAACCCCAGTGGGGCACCCCGGCCGTGATCCCGCGACGTGATTGATGCAGGAGTGGCCAGGGCGTGCCCGGGCCGTTCCTGACTATCTCTTGCTGAACTGGAACCGCTTCCGGGCACCGGCCCGGCC
>Ga0315273_10003681_pt1 | contig 18525 bp, 14 predicted proteins | sample YL17G02_0_MG_FD_205753 | JGI IMG/M metagenome (GOLD analysis project Ga0315273, IMG submission 205753) | Sediment microbial communities from Yellowstone Lake, YNP, Wyoming, USA - YL17G02_0 | ecosystem: Environmental > Aquatic > Freshwater > Lake > Sediment | place: USA: Wyoming | collected...
AACATTCCTGATAGCGTTCGCAGCGGCGCTGGCCACTACATTCATCGTAATCCCGTGGCTGATCCCCAAGCTCAAGGCCAGGGGGATCGTAGGCAAGGACCTCAACAAACCGGACCACCCCGAGGTCGCCGAGATGGGCGGGATCGCGGTCGTGATGGGGTTCTTCGCAGGAGTCGGTGTCCTTGTGGCCCTCGACGGCATAGGGAACGAGGACCTGCTCAACGTCTCGCTCTCGACCATGCTCGGGGCTGCATTCATCGGGATGATCGATGACATCTTCGACCTGAGGCAGAGGCAGAAGGCGTTCTTCCCGTTCCTGCTGGCGCTTCCGCTCGGGGCGACGCTGAACCCCGTGATGGACCTGCCCTTGATCGGACAGGTGGACCTTGGCCCTTGGATGATCATCGCGGCGCCCTTCGCCATAACCTGTGCCGCGAACGCCGGGAACATGCTCGAGGGGTTCAACGGGCTCGGGACCGGGCTCGGGGTCATCATGTCGGGCTCGCTCATCGTGATGGCGCTCCACCACAACGACCTGGACGGGCTGTTCCTGATGGTGCCGATGCTCGGCGCGCTGCTGGCGTTCCTGTGGTTCAACCGGCATCCTGCCAAGATATTCCCGGGCGACACGCTGATGCTGTTCATGGGTGCGGGGATCGCGGCGGCGGGGATGCTGTCGCACCTTTATGTTCAGACCGCGATAATATTCACACCCATGATACTAGAGTTCTTCCTGAAGCTGAAGGGACACTTCAAAGCCGAGAATTACTGCTCCGACGCTAGCAACGGCCACCTCGAGTACCATGGCAGGATCGAGTCGCTGACACATGTGTTCATGAAGAAGATGAAGGTCGACGAGAAGCGCCTTGTCACACTGCTGTGGATGCTTGAGGGAATTCTCTGCCTGGCCGTGATCGGTGCCGACGTATTTCTGTGAAGGCAAGTTTATCCGTGCGTCCGGGTATCCTCGACCCTGAGCCCAGCCCCGCGGAGCGGGGCCGTGACTGACCCCGAGGCTGCAGAGGCAAGGACATCACGACGAGTCGATTGGAGTTCTGAGAAGGATGCACATCTGCGTGACCGGCCCGAAGACATGCCCCCCCGAGATAGGGGGGATCGAGGTGTTCGGGTATGAGGTCGGGAGGACACTCGCAGGCAGGGGCATGCGTATCTCGATCGTGTGTTCAGCAGCTGGACACCCCCCAGGAACCACGAGGCTCGATGGAATCGACATCGTGAGGATAAGGGGGATTCCGCAACGACATCTCCTGAAGCTCTCCATGATGCCCGGAATTCGAAGCGCAGTGAGGAGGCTTCGCCCGGACATCGTTCATGCCAACGACGCCACGAGTGGCTACGCAGTCGCATCGATGAAGGACCGACCGAAGCTGGTCGTGACCGTGCACGGGCTGGGGTTCAGCAAGGCCGATTGGGCGCCACCATTCCGACAGGGGATCGAGTACTTCCAGACCAGGGCGGTCGAGAGGGCAGATGTCGTCGTCGCTACGGACAGACGTACTGCCCAGGAATTCGAGGAGCTGAGAGGCGACATACGCGTCATCGCACCAGGCGTGGATGTCAAGACGTTCAGCAAGGATCGTTATCAAAGACCGGCCGAGCTGACGCAGGACAGGTTCAACATCCTGTATGTCGGGAGGTTGACGAAAGTGAAGGGGTTCGACCTGGCCGTGAGGGGCGTCGACGCGGTCACACCCATAATCCGTGACAGGATCCGCCTCACCGTGGTCGGCTCGGGGCCTCTTGCAGAATCGGCGTCAGGCACGAAGGCGGACATCAGGTTGCTCGGGGAGCTCCCCCACGCAGAGCTTCCGGCCTACTTCTCCAACGCAGATCTCGTGATCCAGCCTTCGAGGTCGGAGGGGGTCCCGATAACCATCCTTGAGGCGATGGCATCGAACACGCCGGTGGCGGCGACGATGGTCGGGGGAGTGGGGACATGCTTCGATGAGAGGCATCTCGTGCCGATTACCGAGATCACCCCGACAGGCGTTGCCACGGCCATCGAATATGCGGTCAGCAACGCCGATGATGTCACGAAGAGATCGGACAACGCCTTCCGAAAGGTCCGCGACGAGTTCTCATGGGAATCCGTCGCCGACAAGTATCAGGAGATATTCAGAACGCTGTGACCCACGGCGGTCTCACGGAGACGGGCCGAGGTGAGAGCGGACCTTGTTGCGGGCCACCCAGGCGCCTGCCTTGAAGGGATGGGCAAGTATCAGGCTTCTGGTGTTGCACACCATCCAGCAGTCCTCCTTGCACCCTTGGACGAGCCGACGGGTCTTCGCGACCACATCAGGTGTGATGAGTTCATCCCAGTTCTTCACATCTGCGAGGTTGCCGAGCGCGCTGTCGAGGACCATGCATGGATACACGTTCCCCTTGGGGTCCACGAAGACATATCGGCGTCCGGCCTCACAATGTGACCTGAATGTCATCCGAAGAGATGGATCAAGGATCCCCTGGATGTGATACGCGCGCAACCAGTTCTTGGGCGACCTGGAGACGAGCTGCTTCCTCATTATGGAGTACAGCTCGGGAGAAGCAGACCCTTCGATGTCGAACGATTTGTTCGTCTTCTTCTTGAAGTATATCTCAGAATTGTGAGCGAAGGTTGTTGTGAACTCCACCCCGAGTTCGCGTGACATTTCGAAGACTTTCATCGCATCCCCGGAATTCTCAGGGAGCAGCGTCATCCCGATCCGCAGGTCCGTGATGCCCATCTGCTTCAGATTGGAGATCGTCCTTGTCGCGCACTTGAAGATTCCAGGAACGCCACGGATCTTCTCGTGGGTGTCTTCCATGCCGTCGATGGAAACGCCAATTCCGATGTTCTTGTGAAAACCGATGATCTCGTGCACGGCGGAGGTTATCTGCTCGGTTTCCATCCCGTTCGTCGAGAACACCATTCGAGATTGCGGCGCTCGAGAATGAATCGCCTTCACGACCTCCACGAGGTCATTCCTGAGGAACGGTTCACCGCCCGTGATGTTTATTGTCTTGAGGCTGCCAGGCAGCTTCGCGTAGTGCTCAGGCTTGAGTTCGTCGACGTCGTTGGTCTGCCATATGTTGCACATTTTGCATCGCGCGTTGCAACGATACGTTACGGCTACGACGGCCTCCTTGATCGTCAACGCGGCGCTTGAGCGAATAAGCTCTATATAGCCCTATCTGACTTCACATAGATGCTGCCAGCTTTGTGCGCAGCCAGCTTGTCACGGGTGCATGTGTGTCCTCTGAACCGATCGCCTATGTCATCTCGACAAAAGATGGGATTCCGAGCTTCATAAAGAGAGAGATAGAAACGCTCGTCTCGATGGGTTTCAAGATAGATCTCTATGCGACCAAGATGGGAACAGGGGTCTACTCCGTCGACCTGCCGTGCGAGCGAGTCACCCTCGCGTCTGTAGTCCTCGGCAACATCACATGCGCGTTCCTAAGGCCGAGGCGGTACTTCGGAGCGCTTGCAGTCGCCGCCAGAAACGGGACGATCACCGAGCTCGCCGTGGCCGCAGGTTTTTCCAGGACAATGATCTGCAGAGGGACGAAGATCATCCACAGCACGTTCGGAGACAGGAAATTCTTCGTGAGCTTCTACGCGAGCAGCCTCATAGACGCCCCACTGACAACGACAATACATTCGCACGAGATCACCTTCTATCTGAACCATCCGCTCTTCGCAAAGGCGATGAGAAGGGCGCAGAGGGTCTTCACCGTCTCGAAGTACAACAAGGACATACTGGACGAGAAGTTCCCGGATTGTGCAGATAAGACACTGCTTACGAGACTGTTCGTCGACCTGGATCGATTCAGGAACGAGACCAGAGTGCGGGTCCTGACGGTCGCAAAGTTCTACAAGTACAAAGGCTACGACACGCTCGTCAAGGCCGCCAAGCTGATGGACGGCCGGAAGGTCGTGTTCTGGGTCGTGGGTGAAGGACCGGAGGACGTGAGAGGCATGGTTGCCCGCGAAGGGATGGCCGATTCGTTCGTGTTCTACGGGGCCGTGAACGAGGAGACGCTCCTGACGCTGTACGACTCCTGCGACGTATTCTGTCTCCCTTCGAAGACCGACCCCGCAGGGCAGAAGGAGGGGCTCCCCGTGAGCCTGATGGAAGCGATGGCGTTCTCGAAGCCAGTCGTGTCGACAAGACATGCTGGTATCCCCGAGCTCGTGCCGTCCATACTAGTGGGCGAGGACGATCCTCAGGGGTTGGCAGAAGCCCTGGCCCAATATGCCGATGACCGGGAGAGGAGAATCTCGGACGGCAAGAGGAACCGGTCCATAGTGGAGAAGGAATACTCCCCGAAGAACCTACAGACGATGGCGGGCCTCTTCGGAGACATCATAGAACAGGGTGGAAAGGAAGAACGGCTTAGACAAGTTCCTTGAAAGCACAGTCTGGTCCGTCTGCCATTCATCACCAATTACTGGCAGCCTGCCCAATACTGGTCGCCATGAAGATGATGACTGGGTCCTCTTCATCCCCACCGACATACAACACATTCTCAGCGGAAAGGAGATCTGCCATGAATGTATCTGATATGACCACCGTCCCCCGAGGATAGTCATTGACACCTTCTTCGGACCACGACTCCGCATACAAATAGTAGACATCTGGCGCGAGGGACTCGTTGTCGTTCAGGTAAGAAGGTAGCCGATTATCCTTCCCTAAGTCGAACATGCTTGCACAGATGTAGGAAATACGTTCGTCACTCATAACGTAGGGAGAGCCGCCCTCATCGCCTTCAACAACCCACTGAATAGCATCGACTTCGTAGGCCTGTGTGTCGTGGCGTACTCCGGTCAGTTGCTCAGTGTACAATCCGAAGGGAAGTGTAACGAGAGCTAGCGTAATCGCAATTACTGCCAATGCGATGACGCCCCTTCGTTTTCTCTCATGCGCCAGGAGAGAGGTCGCGAAACCGATGCACATGAAAATCGCGGGATCTGCGAAATCGAAACTCCGATACACCAATTGGTGTTTGTTTTCAATCGACGGTGACAGGAAGGCGAAGCCCAGAATCGTTATGGCGGGAAGCAAGGCACCTATTGGGATGGCTCTGAAAGACGACTTCGATTCGATGACTCTCTCGAGGCCATACCATGCAATAGAGACTAGTGCGACTGTGGCCACGATGAGTGTGAAATAGTACTCTTGCGGAACTGCTGGTTCGTAGTCAAAAATCGGGCTATAATAGTCCCAAATCACCAGTGCTAGAACGACCACCGCGGGGATGGGGGAAAATGTTCCCCGCCAATGGCTTCGACGCAATAACACCAGTGAGGAAACGACAGTAATCAGCAGCACTATGACAGCCATGGGGAGAAGGCCAGTTTCGAAATCGAAGTATGACAATCGGCCGAAAGAGACCAGATAGTAGTATGTGAACGCGATTGCAGGCGTGACTATGGCGACAACCAAATCATAGTAGTGTCGCCTCCGGAGTTGACCGCTTCTGACAGCAAACACCCAACTCCAAACCGTGAGGTAACCCACGGTCATGTAGCACACGAATGCCACAAGGTGGTGCACGAATGGAACCACGAGCAGGACTGCTGCCTCAAGTGCAAGCATCTCACTGCGTTCCCTCGTCGAATATGCATATAGGAGAAGCACAAAGAGGGCCATTCCCAGCGATTCCTTCCAAACCGATGCCGTGAGGAAAACGAATGTGCCATAGAAAGCTGCCACCAGGCCAGCGACAAGCGCGGCCCTGCGATCATTAGTCATTGTGTGGACAATCAGATATATGCCCACTATCGTCAAGGAAGCGAACATCGCCACCATGAACTGACTGATCTGAATGGGCGAGACACCCAGCGCACTGGACAGGAAAGCCAGGACCACGTTGAACACGGGCGTGCCTTCGCTGTGAGTCGTGTCGAGCGAAAAGAATTTCGGGAAATGGAAATGGTGATCTTCGATGATATTCTGCGCGGTGACCGATTCGGTCAGGCCATCGTTGTTGAAAGGAAACTGTGAAAACGACAGAGGCAACAAGTGGACTGAGACAGCCACAAGTGATAACACTAGAATTGCAGAGAGGGAAGACAGTCTCGGGCAGAACCGATAGACTGAATGGAACGATTCGGACCTCATTCGGATTCCAGTCTTGAATCCATTAGGGGTATATGTAGTCGACCAAGTGTTACTGGGCGTATCTGACGCAATTCAGCGATTGATACTCTCTTCATAGACTGCCTTGAGTAGGCGGTTCCTGTGGGGGATCGAGAATTTCCCGCTAAGCACGGATCGTCTGGCGTCTATCCCCATTCGAGCCCTCAGAGATTCGGAGTCGATGAGCCTATTCATTGCAGTTGCCAGTTGATTGGTTGTCTCCGATGTGTCTGCTCTCTCGATTTGTATCTCGGGGTGACCCATCCCTCTCGAATCGAAGTACGATAGGGGAGGCTTGACCAACAATCCGGTCACTTCATTCTCGACGATTTCAGGCACTGCGAAATGATGCGTGCCGATGCATGGAATTCCGTGAGCCATAGCCTCAAGAAATGAGTATCCGAACGTGTCGATGTATGTCGGCATTACGAAGATATCTGTGGAGGGGTAGATTCGACTGAACAGTTCCGTTCTAGGGAGTGGGCCCTCGACGTATTCGATCTGGAGCTGATCCTTCGCCTTTCTGATAACGGACTCTGGAGGATGGACTCTCAGAGAGATGTAAGTGACTCTGAAATCATTGAATCTGCTGAGCTTGTCGCATGCCGCTAGGAACTCCCGTCCGCCTTTCCAATAATACTCACCCATGAACAGAATCACTGGAATATGGTCGGGACGCTCCGGTTTCGGGATTGACGTGGGTACGGAAACCGCAGGATACATCACCCTTGCCTTTTGCAGGACATCCTTCCTTTGGGTGACAATTCCCATAGAATCGCGCGCAGCCTCAGAATGCGGTAGAACCCTCCTGCATTGCTTTGACGCCCACCATTTCTCGATGAGCTTGACGAGTTGTCGAGAATGCAGTCTCGTGTGACCCATCCCTGCGAATGAACTGACGTGCTCGATGTCAACAACGAATGGATTCATGCCGATGGGAAAGAATCCACGACATGAATGTACTAAGTCATACTTCCCAAGTACTGGAATGCATCGGGGAATCTTGACAAGGCCGAAGAAACCGTCCACTGACCGTCTCAATAACGACTGCCCAGGACCGTATAGAGTGTAATCCTCACGGACCTTGCCACCGTTACTATGAGGATGATATTGAACGGAATCTGGAGGACTGTTCAGCAAGGTCTCATACATCGGATGCTTGCCACGAAAGAGGTAGACGTCTATACTATCGCCAGCAACAGGGATGATGATACCACCATATTAATCTCATTTGAGGCATTCCCTAGTACACCCACCCACACCGTAAGGAAATCCAGTGCATCAATCCGGCAGACAAATGGCAAGTTCGCTCCGTAGGCCGTGCAACGAGGATGAACCATTGAAAAACCGCAAGGAATTGACGGAAGTTGGCCATTCCTGGAACTCGATCGGCATCCATGCTGCTTGTGTGGTCTGCAGGGTTACGGTGCTCCTGTCGGCAAGCACAACTTCGAAAGTGCTTGGTTCTGGTGATTCCGTGATCCTCACGGCCAACACGGATATGCCCTCGAAAACCACAATCACCACCACCCCCGTCCCAGGTGGGGAAGGCAGGCGCGAAGGTGAACCAAGGTCGAATGAGGCACCACCGGAGGTCAAATGGATTTGCGGCACAGGAGCGAATGAACGATGACGGGCCGGCAGAACCAACCCGCCACCGCCTCAGTGATTCGTGACTACTTCACTGTGTTCTTCGGCCATGGCATATCCGCATTTCTGAGCTTCCTCGCCTCGGTCGCAATCGCACGAATGATCTCCACATCCGATTTTGGCATATACTCAACATTCATCGCCTTGTCGACAATCCTGGCCACCCTCATGGATTTCGGCGTCACATCATCCCTTGTCAGGTTCGGTTCGTCGTTGACCGGACGAAACGATGAAACGAAGCTCTTCAAGATGATTAGGTCCGCGATTGCGGGAAAGGTTCTGCTCGGAGTGATCGTCGGCGCAGTGGGACTTGCGGTCATCAGCATCATCATGCCGATAGGGAAGGGGCTCGAGGGGAGCATCATCCTGATACTTGTGCCACTTGCCGGCATCTCGTTGTCTTTCTTCTACTTGATTCAAGGGGTACTGCAGATAAGAAGACGATTCAAGAGAGTCACACTGCTCCTCACCCTCAAAGCTACGCTCTACATCCTCGGGATAATTGCAGCGATTCTTCTCGGATTGGCAGACCCGATTGTACTGGGGATACTCTTCGTCATTACGACAGTAGCGGCGACAGCAGTTTTCTCGGGGGTAATTAGAGCGACTGCATCCACTCCGAAGGAGAGATTCTCAGCGCGCATAATAGAAGCGCGCCACCTAGTCAAATTCGGCAAGTGGTTGGCAATCTCCGGAATGTGTTTCACAATATTCGAGCAACTTCCAATAACGATGGCTACGGCCGGCTTTGGCACATCAGATGCTGCTCAGTTCGCTGTCGCGATGTCTCTAATCGGGGTGCTCGGATTAGTGAACGTTCCACTTCAAACGATTATCATGCCTGACCTCTCGTCCTTGAAATCACGATCCGAACTCAAGGTCTACCTGGAGAGAGCGTATGTGTTCGTCCTCCCCTTTGCGGCATTAATAGCTGCTGCCCTATTCTTGTTCTCCGACAAGGCAATCGTCTTGATTTATGGTGACGCCTACGCGAGCTCCACGAGCATTTTCATGATACTGGTCGTCCCTGCCATCCTCTCCTTTGTGACTCTGCCCATCAACAGTTCGCTGACATTCTCATTTGGCAGACCTCATATTGCTGCGGTTGTCAACGCGATGCAACTTGCCGGGCTCTTGGCTTTGTTCATCCTCCTAACCAGTGCCGCGAATGTCCAAGTTCTCGCAGTTGCTTATGCCGGTCTGAAAGGAGGCGGAACTCTGATTGTGACAATCATTGCCCTCTTGAACTTGCGAAGAAATGGATTGCCCGATAATCTCGCCATCCAATGATTGGATTCGTCCCAGGACTATGGGATCCAGTGCCACTCATCTTCCAACAAGTCGCTCAAGGGTTCTGTCCCTTTCCACGTACTTCGCGCGACCGGATAGTACGGTGAACGCCCATGAGAACCCGGTGATAAGGGAAAATGGACAACGCGTCATCTTTACGAACACCCGACTCTGAAGAATAATGATGAGTTCCAACAATCTTGACGAAACTCCCAGCTTCTTCATGAAGTGCCTGCACTTCTTGATTTTGATTTGTGATTCCTGGCCCTTCATCACCTCAGACCATTCCAACTCGCGAATCACACGAATTTCGCCCTTCGAGATGAGATCCGTGATGATCACTTCCGCCGCCTTGCTGCGGACAATCACCCCTGAGAGACCGCTACTCTCGTTCTTGATTGCGCATGGATCCCAAAAGTCAAACAGTGACACGTCGGCCGACTCTGCAAAATGATCATCACATTGCCAGCAAGCCGGATTCTGATACAGTCTCGAATTGCAGATGGTCAAGAATCGACTTGACAAGTAGGGTTCGTCCACCACAACTTTCCCGCCGCTCCGGCTGAGGCCCTCCATCCTCACCATCCCTGGCCAACCTCCGCCCCTATACATCACAGTCGTCGGAGTGACAATACCGAATTCCTCAAGACATCGCTCGGTGGCCTTTGCAGACTGTCCCCCCGAGCAAGCTATCCCAACAATCAGGCAGTCCATGCCGCGGGCCTCCACTAATCTTCTGACGGCATGTGCCTGGCACGGAACGCAAACGACCGCGACCCTTGCCCCCTTAGATGCTTCGATCTTGTCCGCGACAGGTACCGACACATAGCGGCTCGAGAATTCTCGTGTTTTGGTCTCGAAGTCCGTCGGATCCCTCACCACGGTCAATTGGGCAAAGGGGCAGATGTTCAAAGAACGTACGGCGTAGACCTCATCGACCAGTCCGTTCTTCAAGAGGTGTGAGAGAAATTGAACGCCAACGCCTCCCGATGAAGCATCAAACCGGACCTTGGGGGTCGATGAACAGGACAAGATAATTCGTCGGCGGGGTCCGATGAAATCTGAAACAGATTTGCTGGCTGCGTTATCCATGAATGATATCGCAGGGCAGACATTCTCGCACATCGAGCAGCCTGAGCAATGCTCTGCGTCATGAGTCACTTCATAGAATCCAGAGCGATGATCGAATGAGATTTCCAGAGCGCTGTTTGGGCATGCACCCACACACCCACCGCACTTGACGCAGAGTCCAGAGTCTAGGATCTCTGTGATTCTCGGGTGGGTCACCATCTGGGACACTAAGAACTACTCATCGTTTCAATCTTCCGTAGGACTCCGCATATCATTCGCACAGTCCGGCCTTCAATTTCATCACCGCATCATCCAGATCGGCGCTCATTCTGCACATCCTCTTGGCGAGGGTAGTCTTGGCCAGAGATTGACTGCCCCAGCATTCCCTGATTCTTAGCAGCATGGAGCTGACCCCCTGTTGATCCAGCTCGAACTGTCTGATGTCTATGAACCATTCCGCGGAGTTCATGATATCGACGGCCATTCCTTCGAACTTCGCGCTGTAACCTATGCTGACTGTGGGTGTTTCTGTCGCATAACCGGCGATAGCCGCGTGCATACGGAAGGCTACGAGGAATGAGCATTCCGAGAGGAATCGACGGACCGCCTGTGGAGTCTTCACATCATCAATGATGCGTATGTTTGAACTGTCGTTGACACGCTTGAGGACTTCCCTGCAGATGATCAAATCGTCATCTGGACCAGGACTGCCCGTGACATGCGGCATTAGTACAACCTCCCCCCCGGCGTCCTTTGTGAAGAACTCACATAGTCCAGCCAAGAATTCGATGTATCGTCTGTAGGTTTCCGAAGATCCGTTCGAGCCGCCTCTGAAATACCGCCATGCTAGCGCGCTGGGAACAACGCACACCCTAGGCCTAGAATTGGATTGGGGCTGCAACCGACCCGCGAGATTCGGAGACGGGCTAGGGATTGCCAGGCTCGGGTCAGGTACGCGGAATAAACGCGACGACGATACGCCTAAGCTCCTCAGGTAGTTCTCAGTCATTGACTCGCGGACGAGCACCAGTTTCGACCGCCGAAGCAACAATAGCGTCCAGTAACGACAGATGGGGTTGCGGAACGGACCTATCGTCTCGCCGGCGAAGACAACCCTATTCCCAATCATCACCGCAAGGAGCAAGTGAAAGAGGTTCAGTGAAAGCGAGTAGGTGCCATAATCCTCAGTGATGACATCTCCGCCGGTATTCACCACAACGTCGGCCCAGCGGTAGTGTTCAAGCAGATCGCGCTGCCCAGGAAACCTTCTTGAATAGAATCCTCGAAGCAATCGACCATTCATGATGAAGACGCCAGCTACGACCGTGAAGATGACCAATAGATTCTCGACCTTACCTTTTAGTCCCGGTCTGGGGATGAGTGGGCTCCGGACTATGCCTACGCCACTAACCTCATCGTTGTCGAGAGAAGTCAATACCCGTATCTCGACCTTCGGGCACGCCCTTCTCAGGAGCGCTATGGTGCCCTCAAGCAACGCATAGCATCCCAAGTTGCGCTTGGTACCGAAATTGACGATTAGGACTCTCATTCAGGCACTCCACGACGATTTGGCAAGGGTCGCCAATTCTTTTGAGTCTGAGATTCTGGTTTCCGGGAAGCCCTCTCGCAATATAAAGCCAGATGAGGAACACCTAGGTCCGTAGTCGCCTAAGAACCATCATTACCGCCCTGTTCGAGTGTGTCAGGCTTGCACATGTCTCTGTTAAGTGCGGATCTCAGAATCTCAAGGAAATGAGGGCTCCAACGCTTTCTAGAAAGCGAATCCTCACCAACAGCTCGGACCCTGGACCGTTCCCGAGGGCTGACGAGTTCACGGACCTTGGCCGTCACCGCCGAGACTCTCGAATCGTCGACCTCCGTTGATAGTATGACAACACCTACTCCCTTTGACCTGACGAGATCGCTCGAATCACCTATTCCCTCGGATATTATCACTGGCAGACCGCACAGAAGGTATTCCGCGAACTTTGTTGGTGACGCCACCCTGTTCACAACGGTCGGCTTCCGGATAAGGATCGCGATGTCGGCAGCGCTGAGGTACTTGGGGACCTCAGAACGGGGCACTTGCAGCAGTACAGACCTCGCGGCAATACTGGGGGCTAACTGGCCCCTAGCGGTTGCCAGACTATCGTCATCGGGAGCTAGTACGAGCAGACGGTATTGACTAGATGGAGCGAGCCTCGCGAACAGACTCAGGGGGCTGCTACTATCATGCTTCGCGGGGAGGATGCCAGAATAGACGTAGACAATCTCGTCCTGTGCAAATCCAAGAGCGGCTCTGATTCTTGCACGAGCCTCCGGGTCAAAATCGAACTTCCTTTCGTCCGCAAAACACGGCACAACGGTGGTCCTGCTGGCAGAACCTCCCCTGGCCAACGTCTCCGCCGAATGTGGTCGCGATACTGTGATTACACAGTCGGCGCTGACCAAAATCTTTCGTTCTATCCTCCGCCAGAATCGAATGCGACGACTTGTGGCCTCCCAATTGGGGTGCTTCTCGAGATATTCGTCGACTTCCACACCATGAAGATCAACTATGCAGGGTATCCCAAAAGCCCTGGACAAGGCCACTGCGGTCAATCCTGCTTCGTTATTGTGGCCATAGACTACGGAGACTCTCCTAAAGCACACGATTGGAATCATCATCAACACGGAAAGGGCGAAGTTCAGGAGAAACGAGATTTCGTAGAGGAGCGCAAAGCCGCCATGTGGTATTTTCGGATAGGCGAACCCGTTGATTGGAAACCCGACCTCCGCCCCGATTGACCCGATGGCCGATGGAATCACCATCAGGTTTCGCGAATTGCACCTTGACACGACTATGGGGGAAATATCATCTGATGCTGACAGGCAACTCAGTTCTTCGGTCACCCTTGTCCTGACTCCCCCGAATCGAGTCACGTCGTCGACCAAGAAGAGTACGGTCTTCTTGTCTCGTGATTCAGCAGATTTCCAACTCATTCCACCAGCGCCTCGCATTGTCTAGTTCCGGCAAGCTCTCTGATCACCCTAGACGGGCAGGTCAACAATGAAAACCGAGATATCCTCGGATTGGTAGGTCATGTAGCTGGCAAGCGAACTAATCTGAGGAGCGTTTAACGTCCCTGCATTCCAACTTGCGCTCTTAACCTCCTTTGTGAACTCGCTGGGGAGAATCCCATATTCCGTGATGAATTCTGAGTCCCAGCTGTTATCGGCGATGAAGCAGATCTTTGAGTGCTCCGAGAAGTAGCTCACAGCTACGGGGTTTGAGAGGCGTCCAGAGCTGGAAACGTAACCCACACCGTTGACGAGAAGGCCATGCACGGATTCCTTGATTTCGTAATCGCCTGGATACTGAAACCAAAGATACAGATTCACAGGAAAACTAGCCTCGGACCATGTCACGGTCTGATGAATATAATCGCGATTGACGTCTCCGTTGATTGAAGAAGGAGGGCCAGGCATCATGAACGACATATGTGTCAATGCGGCCATTTTGATGGAAAGGCCCTTGACATTCGAGGTCGAATACGCGCCAGGATAGTTGCTACTCAGGTATTGCGCATCACTGAACTCCTGATTCGATATTTCGACGGTATCTCCACTCAAGTATTCGCTCGCATTCCATTTATCAATGGACCAGCTTTGGAGAAGGATGGAAGAAAGCACGAGTACAAATATCGCCGCCACTACAATCTTGGAACCATGTTCCTTCCGACTTGAGTATCTTGCCAGAGGAATCATGCCCATGATTACGAGAAAGGGCAGAAGAAGTATCGACACATACAACGATTTGCTGAGAATCGGAATGACAGCAATCACCAATGCTACAAGGAACACTCCTACGGTCGATACGCTCCCCTTATTCAGGATGAACACCAACCCGATTGCGCTGAAAATGAGGATGAAACCGATCTGGTTCAAATAGCTCCCAATCAGGCCGGCGATGATCTTGAGCGCAGGTTGGTCCAGATTCACGAAATACGTCTGACTGAAACTCGCTTCGAAAGATGATCCAAGGGAATCCAAGAACACGAACGACAATACCGATGTCATCATGGCGAAGGATGCAACATAGGCTACTGCCCTTTGTTGTCTACGCATCTTCGACATGGGGAACACGTAGTTCGTACCGAAGATGGCCACAATGTAGGCCGCACCGAAGAGCACGAAGAGGACGGCCATGTGATGCACTGCAAAGCATCCGAACACGAACACTGGGGAAAGCATGCTCAGTTTTCTCTGCTTCATTGCATTTGAACGAATCATGACGAAGACCGTGATGGTCATCAAGACCACCAACGGCCCTCTAGCGCTGCCGACCCAGTAGGTCGTATCGATGAACCTTGGACCCAATGCCACCAGGGTGGCAGCGAGGATTGCGAGTTCGGGCCTCCTAACGAATTGCCTTGCGAGACAGAACGTAGCCAGGCAGAATAATACCGAGAAAAGGACTCCCGAAAACAGGATAGTTGCCTCTACGTTAAGGCCGGTGAGAGTCGACAGTTCCGCTATGACGAACGGCGCACCCGCTGGATATGACACGGGGTAGTATCCAAAGTACGACAGAGAATGATAAGTCCACGTGGCGTAACCGTCGTCAACAATCGACTGCGAGAGAAGGTGTATGTAGTATGAGTCTGCCTGGTTTCGTTCGTGTTCTACTAGCGGATAATGTAACGATAATGTCAACAGGACCGTCGCCACCACAAGCAACAGTATCGTTCGTCTCGAGAACACTACCATATACATCTACCCGATACAAGCCCAGAACTTTCGTTCGATTGCCTTCTCAGTATTAATTGGCTTCGGTATGGAAGACCGTGGCGCCGTTACTGGTCAGGGAAATCCCGAAACATGGGATAGGCAGGGCCGTCCATATCATGCGCGTCGCCGTTGGGAGACGGCTCAATGTACCCGCTCACCCAGGGGGCAGTTCGTCTCCTTCGGGACGACCAAGGATGTCGAGCGCACTCGTTGGTGGATGTGAGAAGCGAACATCCCGTGATTGTCCGTCCTTCACGGAATCACTCAGTCTCCACGATCTCTTCCGTTCCGCTCCTTACATGATCGCCCCTTGAGACTCTGCTCAGTATGTACCACCAGAACAGAGAGGACCACGCCAGGAAGATCACCCATCCGACATTCTCGTGCGCCCAGAGCAGCGCGCCCATCCCCCAGCGGTAGCCCACTACACCTATGATGACCATTCGGAACAGATTGCCCAGGTAGGCGGTCAGCAGTCCCAGGCCGAGGACGAGCAATAGCGTCCTGGGTTTCATGCGCTCGAACACGAGCACGAACGAGACGAACGCGGAGAGGAATATCGAGAACGAGTACATCCCGGCGCAGTACGCGGAGATCGCCAGAGTGTTGACCGTGCCGTCCTGAAACTGTATCGTCACCACGTTCCCCGTCGAGGACGACGGTATGCCAATCAGATCGAGGATGCCCGAGAACGGAGCCGCGAGCATATAGTGGACGTACCAGCTGCTCGCGGACGAGACGCCGCCCCCGCTCAGGATGCCAGACACGGCCTGAGGCAGCGCCAGGAAGAGCACGACGAGGCCGAGGAACACGAGCGCGAAGGTCGCCTCCACCTTGAACCTGTCGACGATGAACGGGTAGGCGACCATAACCGCCCCGAAGAAGATGGTGATCGTATCCACGTCGCCGAACTCCGGCCGCGGGGACACCGCCCAGTTGTACGCGAGGACCAGGCCCACCACCGCGACGCCGACCGCCATCACGGCATACCTGCCGCCCACCAACTCGACCACGCGGTCGACGAGCGCGAGCCCCGGAGGCCTCTTGTCCTTGGCCTCGGCCGGTCCCTCCTGCCGTCGGTGCAGCAGCGCGAGCATCGCCCCGCCGATGAGGAGAGACAGGATGCCGAGGCCGACCCAGGCATAGGAGAACATCACGATTACTGAGAGCCCTTCAACGAACAGGACGACCGCCAGGATCTGCAGGACCTTCCTCCGTGGAGTGCCGTCCGGCGCCACCCTCTCGATCCACTCCCTCAACGGCCCCAGGTCCAGTCTCATCGCGTCGCGATAGAGCCTCCGGTCCAATAAAACTAACCACGGACCCGACGTACCCACGATTAGGTTTTTACCCGGGGACGCATTGTAGCCGCCGGGAGGACCAGGTTGTCATCCAGGCTTACGGGGGGACTACGTGGCTTCGCGCGCCAGGGCAAGAACGGCGCCCGCGAGACCATCAAGTACTACTCCAAATCAGGCCGTGACGAGCGGCGTTTCATCAAAGCCTCATTCTTCATAGGCGTCAGCGGGGCGGTCCTCTGGTACATCCTCTCGGTCTACTGGCACGCGCTCGGGTTCACGCCGATGGAGATCGGTTGGATGTTCGCAGCCGGCTCCGCCACGAGCGGCGTCACATACATCTTCAGCGGGTACCTCGCCGACAAGTTCGGCCGGAAAGGGCTCGCCCTGATCGGTCTCGTCGGGACGACCATCGGCACGGTCATGTTCGTGGCCGAGAAGAACTTCCTGCTCTTCGCCGTCGTGAACGCCATCCTGAGCTTCAGCGGGTCCCTGAGCGGGCCGTCGATGATGGCGCTGTTCGCAGACAAGGCCGAGCCTGCGAGGCTCAAGTACCTCTTCGGCATGCAGTCGTTCACGAACACCATAGGCCAGACCGTCGGCACGTTCATGGGTCTCGCGGCGCCAGGCGCGCTCCTGTGGGCCATGGACCTGGGGAACGTCGACTCGTTCAGGCTGGTGTTCCTCGGCGGGGCGGTGTTCTCCGCGGTCCCGATACTCTACGTGCTCAAGGTCTCCGAGCCCGAACGGCGGCCGGAGAAGCTGATGATCGAGTTCGACCGCCGGACCCTCAGGATGCTCGGGGCATGGTGCCTCCAGAACGCCTTCATCGGGCTCGGCGCGGCCCTGGTCATGCCATGGATAGCGATCGTATTCACGACCGGCATGGGCGCGACCTACTGGCAGCTGGACATGATGATCATGCTGTCGTTCCTGGTGCTCGCGGCCGGGTTCTTCATCGTTCCCGTCTTCGCCGAGACCCGGAGCCCGGTCAAGATCATCACCGTGTGCCAGCTCTCGTCAATCGTGTTCCTCGTGCTCATACCGTACTCGCCCGGGCTCGCCTTGGCGGCCGTCTTCTACGCCACGAGGTCGTTCTTCATGCTGGTCCCGACGCCCCTGGTGAACGGCTATGTGATGAACATCGTGAGCGAGCGCATACGGGCCTCGTTCATCGGCCTGGGCCAGCTCGCCTGGACCGGGGCGTTCATGTGCTCCGAGGCCATGGCGGGTTATCTGTGGAACGACGACTACAGCAATGTGGAGCCGTTCTTCTATTGCGGCGCATGCTATGTCGTCGGGACACTCGTGTTCTACTTCTACTTCAGGGACATCAAGGAATCGCACGAGGAGATCAGGTCCGCGGCCACCCACTGAGCGCATCGTGATGTAGGGGATCCACTGCTGGTCCGAAGTCTGAAAAACATCGCCGGACGGCCGGATACCGGGTCCGGCTAATGGGCGACGTCCTCTGCGGCCGGGGCCTTGCCCTTCAGCCTGAGGGCCTCTTCCAGGAGCTGGGATAACCACTCCTCGTCCCAGTTTCTGATCCTCGTGTCGAAGCAAACCGTGTCTCCTGACATTTCTTTGGACCTCCTGCACATCCTATACGTGCACAGTCATATATCAACCATATTTCGAAAACATCATGCGTTTGACCACAAATAAGTCATTTCGCGCGCATTTTGACCACCGTGCACGCCCGGAGATGCAAGGTATTTATAAACGCAAGTGATTCCACACGTGCCATGCAGGCCCGCAAAAAGATCGTTGGCACGGTCGAGCTCGACGAGCTTGACATTGACATCCTCCGGAGCTTGAACGAGAACGCCCGGAAGAGCTTCCGGGACATAGCGAAGGAGCTGCACGTCTCGCTCACGACCGTCTCGAACCGGGTCAAGGCCATGGAGCGCGAGGGCGTCATCCAGGGATACATGCCCGTGGTCGACGCCACGAAGCTCGGCTACGACATCATGGCGGTCATAGGCATCAAGGTCATCCACGGCAGGATCGTCGAGACGGAGAAGGACCTGGCGAGGGACGCGGCGGTCTTCGCGGTGCTCGATTCCACGGGCGAGTGGGACGCCATACTCATGGCCCGGTTCAAGACCAGGGCGGACCTGAACACGTTCGTGAAGAAGGTCCTGGACCACGAGAACGTGGACAGGACCTACACGCAGGTCGTGCTCAACATAACCAAGGACGAGAAGCGCGTGCTGGTCTGATTGTGGCAGTCCTTATGTAGCGAGTCAGGGATAACGTCCTCGGCACGCCGAGGGGAGTGCCGGGGAAGGGAATGGGGC
>Ga0315273_10003682_pt1 | contig 18521 bp, 13 predicted proteins | sample YL17G02_0_MG_FD_205753 | JGI IMG/M metagenome (GOLD analysis project Ga0315273, IMG submission 205753) | Sediment microbial communities from Yellowstone Lake, YNP, Wyoming, USA - YL17G02_0 | ecosystem: Environmental > Aquatic > Freshwater > Lake > Sediment | place: USA: Wyoming | collected...
CGGACCTGCACCCACAGGAGAAAAAGTCGGCTGCCGAGGTCGTGATGACCATGCTTCACGCCGGCGGCAAATTCGAGGGGCAGGCTTACAAGGTCTCGGGCGGCCTCCACGGCGTCGGGGTCTCGGTCGTCAACGCCTTGTCGGAGAGCCTCGACCTGGAGATCTGGCGCGAAGGAAAGGTCTTCGAGCAGTCCTACAGCCGCGGCGAGCCGACGACGCTGTTCCGGCAGACGGGCGTGACCACCCGGCAGGGAACCAAGGTCACCTTCAGGCCGGACCCGGATATTTTCCCCGAACGGGAAATCTCATACGACGTGCTGGCCCAGCGGTTGCGCGAGCTGGCGTTTCTCAACAGCGGCGTCGCGATCCACCTGGAGGACGAGCGGCCGGACCGCCTGAAAGATACGGTGTTCCGCTACGAGGGGGGCATCGTCGAGTTCGTTTCGCACCTCAACCGGAACAAAGGCGTCCTCCACGGCGCGCCGCTGCTCATCGCGGGCGAGAAGGACGGCACCCGGCTCGAGGTGGCGATGCAGTGGAACGACTCGTACAACGAGAATCTCTTCAGCTTCGCCAACTCGATCAACACGATCGAGGGTGGAACGCACCTGATCGGCTTCAAGGCCGCCCTCACGCGGACCGTGAACTCCTATCTGACCACCTCGAACCTGGCGAAGGACTCCCGCGAGACGCAGCTTCAGGGTGAGGACATCCGGGAAGGCCTGACGGCCGTGATCTCGATCAAGGTGCCCAATCCCCAGTTCGAGGGCCAGACGAAGACGAAACTCGGCAACAGCGAGGTCAAGGGGCTGGTCGAGACGCTGGTCAACGAGAAGCTCTCCGGTTGGTTCGAGCAGAACCCCTCGGATGCGCGACGGGTCTGCATGAAGGTGATCGACGCGGCCCGCGCCCGTGAGGCCGCGCGCAAGGCCCGCGACCTGACGCGGCGCAAGGGCGCCCTCGACGGCGCGATGCTCCCGGGCAAGCTCGCCGATTGCCAGGAGCGCTCCCCCGCAGGGGCCGAGCTGTTTCTCGTCGAGGGCGAGTCGGCCGGCGGTTCCGCCAAGCAGGGTCGGGACCGCAAGTTTCAGGCGATTCTTCCGCTGCGGGGCAAGCTGCTCAATGTCGAAAAGGCGCGCTTCGACAAGATGCTCTCGCACGAGGAGATCCGCACGATCATCGCGGCCCTCGGCACGGGCGTGGGCGAAGGGGACTTCGACATCTCCCGCCTCCGCTACCACAAGGTCATCGCGATGGCCGACGCGGACGTGGACGGCAGCCACATCCGCACGCTCCTGCTGACCCTGTTCTTCCGGCATTTTCGGGAACTCATCGACCGGGGTTACCTCTACATCGCACAGCCGCCGCTCTACAAGGTCCAGCGCGGCAAGACCGAGGTCTACCTGCATGACGACCGCGAGCTGAACGAATTTCTGATCGACAGAGCCACCGAGGACCGGGTCGTCCGCGCTCCCGACGGCGGCGAGCTCGCGGGCAACCGCCTGCGGCAGGCCCTCCATGCGCTCGTGGACTGGCGCAAAACCCTCGCCCTCCTCGAGCGGCGGGGTCATGACCGGGCGATCGTCTCCGTGATCGTGGATAGCCCGCTGGCCGGGCGTGATGATTTCACGAACCGGGAGAACCTCGACGCGCTCGCCGGGAGGCTCGCCTCGATGGGCCATGAAATCCTGGGGATCGAGCGGGACGAGGAGCACGGGCTGCTCGCGATCGCCCTTCGCTGCGCGAGCAAGGGAAAGAGGAAGCTCCGGGTGGACTGGGAGCTCGCCTCCTCAGTCGAATTCCGGCACCTTCGCGTGCTGCATCGCGACATCGCGATCCTGGCCCGGGGCCCGCTGACGGTCGTGGACGGCACCGGCGAGAAGGCCACTCAGCGGGCCGTGATCGACGGCGACGAGCTGCTCGATACGCTGCTCGAGTCGGCACGGAAGGGATGGAACTTCCAGCGCTACAAGGGCCTGGGCGAGATGAATCCCGAGCAGCTGTGGGAAACCACGATGGATCCGTCGCGGCGGAAGCTGCTTCAGGTCCGCATCGAGGACGCGGTCGAAGCCGACAGCATCTTCACGATCCTCATGGGCGACGAGGTCGAGCCGCGCCGTCAATTCATCGAGCAGAACGCCCTCGAAGTCCAGAACCTCGACGTCTAGGAACTTAGCCAAACCCGGTCATGGACCCGATCGAAGGCCTTCTTCCCGTAAACATCGAAGACGAGATGCGCCGGTCGTATCTCGATTACGCGATGAGCGTGATCGTGGGACGGGCGCTTCCCGACATCCGCGACGGGCTCAAGCCGGTCCACCGCCGCGTGCTCTTCGCGATGCTGGAGGAAGGCCTCCACCACGACCGGCCGTACAAGAAATCCGCCCGCGCCGTCGGGCAGGTGATCGCCAAGTACCACCCCCACGGCGACGCCGCCGTCTACGACACGATCGTCCGAATGGCGCAGGATTTTTCGATGCGCTACCCGCTCGTGGACGGACAGGGGAACTTCGGTTCCGTGGACGGAGATCCTCCCGCGGCCATGCGGTACACCGAGATCCGCATGGAGCGGATCGCCCACGAGATGGTCGCCGACCTCGACAAGGAAACGGTGGATTTCGGGCCGAATTACGACGGCTCGGAGCGCGAGCCGCTGGTGTTGCCGACACGGCTGCCGAATCTGCTCGTCAACGGTTCCTCGGGCATCGCGGTCGGCATGGCGACGAACATCCCGCCGCACAACCTCAACGAAGTCGTCGACGCCCTCTGCATGGTGATCGACCGCCCCGAGGTCGGGGTGGACGAGCTGCTCTCCGTGATGCCTGGTCCGGACTTTCCGACCGGCGGGTTCATTTACGGCGACGGCATCCGCGAGGCGTACCACACCGGCCGCGGCCGCGTCATCATGCGTTCCCGCTCCGTGATCGAGCCGGTTCCGCGCCGCGATCGGGAAAACATCGTCATTACCGAAATTCCCTACCAGGTCAACAAGTCCCTGCTCATCCAGGAGATCGCGGCGCTCGTCAACGAGAAGAAGATCACGGGGATCGGCGACATCCGCGATGAATCGGACCGCGAGGGCATCCGGATCGTCATCGAGCTGCAAAAGGGCGAGGTCGCCGAGGTCATCCGCAACAACCTCTTCAAGCACACGAAGCTGCAGACGACGTTCGGCGTGATCTTTCTGGCCATCGTCGGCGGCCAGCCGCGCGTTCTCAACCTCAAGGAGCTCGCGACCAATTTCATCGAGTTCCGCAAGGAAGTCGTGCTTCGGCGGACGGCCTATGAATTACGCAAGGCCGAGGAGAGGGCGCACATCCTCGAGGGGTTCGTCCGGGCGCTCGACCAGCTCGACGCCGTCATCGCGACGATCCGTGCGAACCGGACCCCGGCCGAGGCGAAGGTCGCCCTGATCGAGGGGTTCCAGTTCTCCGCGATCCAGGCGGCGGCGATCCTCGACATGCGCCTGCAGAGGCTGACCGGCCTGGAGCGGGAGAAGATCCTCGAGGAGTATCGCCAGACGCTGCAGGAGATCGAGCGGCTGCGGGCGATTGTCGCGAGCGAGGCGATGGTTCTGCTCATCGTGCGGGAGGAGCTCGTCGCCCTCAAGGAGCAGTACGGCGACGCCCGGCGCACGGAGATCCTCGCCGAGGTCAAGGATTTGACGATCGAGGAGCTGATCGCCGAGGAAGAGATGGTCATCACCGTCTCCCACACGGGTTACGTGAAGCGCACCGCCCTGTCCACCTACCGCTCCCAGCGGCGCGGCGGAAAGGGCCGGATGGGAATGGGAACCCGCGACGAGGATTTCGTCGCGCACCTCTTCGTCGCCTCCACGCATTCGTACATCCTCGCGTTCACCTCCGCGGGCCGCTGCCACTGGCTGAAGGTCTACGAGCTGCCGCAGGTGGGCCCCTCCGGCCGGGGCCGGCCGATCGTGAACATGTTGCAGCTGGGCGCCGGGGAAAAGCTCGCCGCGATGATCGCCGTGAAGGATTTCTCCGAGGGGGGCTTCGTCGTGATGGTCACCCAGAAGGGGACCATCAAGAAGACCCCGCTCGCGGCGTTCTCCAACCCGCGCGCCGGCGGCATCATCGCCGTATCCATCGAAGCCGGCGACGATCTGTTCTCGGTCAAGCGGACGGACGGCAAGGGCCAGATTTTCCTCGCCACCCGGCTGGGAAAGGCCATCCGGTTCCGCGAGGAGGACGTGAGGTCCATGGGCCGTTCCGCCCGCGGCGTGCGGGGCATCCGGCTCCGCGGAGCGGATCAGCTCGTCGAGATGGACGTGCTCGAGGCGCGCGGCGACATTCTCACGGTCACCGAAAGGGGCTACGGAAAGAGAACGCCGATTCACGACTACCGGCTTCAGGGCCGTGGCGGGTCGGGGATCATCAACATCCGGACCACCGAGCGGAACGGTCCCGTGGCCGCGGTGCTCGAGGTCGCCGACGAGGACCAGATCATGCTCGTGACGGCCCAGGGCAAGATCATCCGGATGAACGCGGCCGACATTTCGAAGATCGGCCGGGCGACCAGCGGCGTTCGGCTGATCGACCTGACCCCCCGCGAAACCTCCGGTGGCGAGCCGCCCCCGCCGCCTCCCGAAGGGACCGAAGCGGCCGCCCTGGCCGAGAAGGCCGAGCCGGAGGACGCGGTGGTCTCGGTCGTCCGGCTGGCCGAACGCGATGACGAGGAGCCCTCGGCCAAACCGATCGCCCAGGGGCCAGAAGAGGACGAGCCGCCGCCGACGCTCGATGAGCTGCGCGACGATTCCCCCGACGACGAGGAAGACCCGGGAGAGGGAGAGAACGGGACCGACGAGTAGGCAACCCGAGGCCCGACTTCCCGGCGAGGGCCCGGCGTTCCGGCGGCCGTGAGCCCGGACGATCCGCGGGGACAGGGAGAGGTGGAGACACCGATGAAATTTTTTCTCGACACAGCGAATATTTCGGAAATCCGCGAGGCGGCCTCCCTCGGCATCCTGGACGGGGTGACGACGAATCCCAGTCTCGTGGCGAAGGAGGGCCGGGATTTCGAGGAGGTTCTTCTGGAAATTTGCGCGGCCGTGGACGGGCCCGTCAGCGCGGAAGTCACCGCGCTCGATCTCGATGGGATCCTGTCGGAGGGCCGCCGCCTGGCCCGCGTGCATCCCAACGTCGTCGTAAAGTGCCCGCTCATCAAGACCGGGATCCAGGCGACGAAGATCCTCTCGGGTGAGGGGATCCGGGTCAACGTGACCCTCTGCTTCTCGGCCAACCAGGCGCTCGTCGCGGCCAAGGCCGGAGCTGCCTACATCAGCCCCTTCATCGGGCGGCTCGACGATATTTCTGAAATCGGGATGGATCTCATTCGCCAGATCCGTCAGATTTACGACAATTATGGATTCGAAACCGAGATTCTCGCGGCTTCGATCCGCCACCCCGTGCACGTTCTCGAAGCGGCGCTCGCGGGCGCGGACGTGGCCACCATGCCGGCGAAGGTCTTCGATGCGCTGCTCAATCATCCCCTGACCGACGCGGGGCTGAAGAAGTTTCTCGCCGACTGGGAGAAGCTCCCCGGAAGGGACAAGAAAACCCGGGGTTGAGTCCCTCGGGATCGAGGGGTCATGCCGATTTTCGAATATCTCTGCCGCTGCGGACGGAAGTTCGAGACCCTGGTGCTGGGGACCAGCCCCAAGGCGCCCGTCTGCCCCCGTTGCGGAGCGTCCGGGGCCGAGCGGCTCCACTCCCGCTTCGCCGCGGTCGGTTCCTCAAAGTCCAAGGGAGACGATTTCGGCGGGGGCGATGAGGACTTCGGAGGCGGTGGCAATTTCGGGGGCGGGGGCGGGGGCGACGAGGCGGGCGATGGCGGCTGGGACGGCGGCGCGGGAATGGGCGATGGGGAGCCGGGGGGCTGGGATGAAGGCGATGCCGGTTCCGATGCCGACGACGATCCGGACTGAGATTCCGACATGATCGAAGAGAGAATGACCGACCTGCGCCGGCGCATGGAGGAGGCCCGCCAGGGAGGGGGAGTCGACCGGGTCCGCCGCCAGCACGAATCCGGCAAGCTCACCGCCCGGGAGCGGGTCGAGCTGCTGTGCGACCCCGGCTCGTTCATCGAGCTCGACGCGCTCGTCGTGCATCGCTGCAGCGATTTCGGCATGGAACACCGGAAGGTGCCCGGCGACGGGGTCATCACAGGCCACGGCCGGATCGAGGGGCGGGAGATTTTTCTCTTCTCGCAGGATTTCACGGTGTTCGGAGGATCTCTTTCCGAATCCTACGCCGGGAAAATCTGCAAGATCATGGACCTTGCCATGAAGGCCGGCGCGCCGATCATCGGGTTGAACGACTCGGGCGGCGCGCGCATCCAGGAGGGGGTCGTCTCCCTCGCCGGCTATGCCGACATTTTCCTGCGCAATACGCTCGCCTCGGGCGTGATCCCCCAGATCAGCGCGATCATGGGACCGTGCGCGGGGGGAGCCGTCTACTCGCCCGCCATCACGGATTTCATCGTGATGGTGAAAGACACCTCCTACATGTTCATCACGGGGCCGGATGTCATCCGGACCGTGACGCACGAAGACGTCACGAAGGAGGCGCTCGGCGGAGCCGGCACGCACAACGAAGTCTCCGGGGTCGCCCATTTCGCCGCCGACGACGACCGGCACGCCCTCGCGCTGCTTCGCGAGCTGGTCTCCTACCTTCCATCGAACAATCTGGAAGACCCGCCGACGGGTTCGACGAGCGACCCCGCGGACCGCCGCGAACGGGAGCTCGACGCGCTCGTTCCCGAAGTTTCCGAGAAGCCCTACGACATCAAGCGGGTCCTCCAGCTCGTCGTGGACGACGGGCGGTTCCTCGAGGTCCACGAGGCCTTTGCGCGGAACATCGTCGTCGGCTTCGCCCGTCTCGGAGGCCGGTCCGTCGGGATCGTCGCCAACCAGCCCGCCGTGCTCGCCGGGTGTCTCGACATCAACGCCTCCGTGAAGGGGGCCCGTTTCGTTCGGTTCTGCGACGCGTTCAACATCCCGCTCGTCGTGTTCGAGGACGTACCCGGGTTCCTTCCGGGCACCGCGCAGGAGTGGAACGGCATCATTCGCCACGGCGCAAAGCTGCTCTACGCGTTCGCCGAGGCGACCGTGCCGAAGCTGACGGTCATCACGCGAAAATCCTACGGGGGGGCCTACTGCGTCATGGCCTCGAAGCAGATCCGGGCGGATTTCAACTTCGCCTGGCCCACCGCCGAGGTGGCAGTGATGGGGGCCGAGGGCGCGGTGGAAGTCCTGCTGCGGAAGGAGATCGAAAAGGCCCCCGACCCGGCCTCCGCGCGCCGCGATCATATCGCAGGCTACCGGGAGAAATTCGCCAACCCCTATGTCGCCGCCGAGCGGGGCTACATCGACGACGTCATCGTGCCTTCCGAGACGCGGCCCAGGCTGATCCGGGCCCTGTCGCTGCTCGGCAACAAGCGGGAGACGAATCCGCCGAAGAAGCACGGGAACATTCCGCTCTAGGAAGATGCCTCTCTTTCAACGCATCCTGGTCGCCAACCGTGGCGAGATCGCGGTGCGCGTCATCCGCGCCTGCCGGGAGATGAACATTTCTCCGGTGGCGATCTACTCCACCGCGGACCGCGAGGCGCTGCACGTGCGCATGGCCGACGAGGCGCACGAGGTCGGCCCGCCCCCCGCCCGGGAGAGCTACCTGAATATCGAGGGAGTCGTGGCGGCTGCGTTGCGCTCGGGGGCCGACGCGATCCATCCGGGCTACGGGTTTCTGTCGGAGAACCCGGTTTTCGCGGAAGCGTGCGAACAGGCGGGGATCGTCTTCATCGGGCCGCCGGTTGCGGCGATGCGCGCGATGGGGAACAAGGTCGAGGCCCGGCGGCTGATGTCCGCCTCGGGGGTCCCGGTGGTTCCCGGTACCGATTTCCTCCAGACGGAGGAGGAAGCGGTCGCCGGAGCCGTGACGATCGGTTTTCCGGTCATCCTGAAGGCGGCCGCCGGCGGCGGGGGCAAGGGCATGCGCGTCGTCCGAGCCCCCGAGGATGTCGGCGGGGCGTTCCGGCTGGCGCAGTCCGAGGCGGAATCGTCCTTTGGAGACCCGGCCCTCTACCTCGAAAAATACGTTGAGAGGCCGCGGCACATCGAGTTCCAGGTGCTGGCGGACCGGGCGGGCAACACGATCCACCTCGGCGAAAGGGAATGCTCGATCCAGAGGCGGCACCAGAAGCTGGTGGAAGAGTGCCCCTCCCCGGTCGTGGACGCGACTCTGCGGGGCCGGCTCGGCGCGATCGCCATCCGCGCGGCGAAAGCCGTCGGCTACGTGGGGGCCGGAACGGTCGAGATGCTCCGCTCCGACGACGGGTCGTTCTACTTCATGGAAATGAACACGCGTCTCCAGGTGGAGCACCCCGTGACCGAGATGGTCTTCGGCGTGGATATCGTCCGCGCGCAGATCGAAATCGCCGCGGGAGGCCCGCTGCCCATCGAGCAGGCCGCCCTCGCCGTGCGCGGCCACGCGATCGAATGCCGCATCTACGCGGAGGATCCGGAGCGGGGCTTCCTGCCGTCGCCGGGGCGCATCGGGGTGCTTCGCGCTCCCGCGGGGCCTTTCGTGCGGGACGACAGCGGCGTTTATCCCGGCTACACGGTACCCATCCACTATGATCCGATGATTTCCAAGCTCGTCGCCTGGGGGCGCGACCGCGCCGAGGCGGCCGACCGGATGCGCCGGGCGCTGGACGAGTACCGAATCCAGGGAATCCGCACGACGATCCCGTTCCTGCGAAGACTGGTCCGCCACCCGGCCTTCCTCGCGGCGGATCTCGACACGCACTTCATCGAAAAGTATCGCGAGGATCTGATTCCGGGACTGGTGGCCGGACAGGCTGGCGGGGAGCCCGCCTCCCCGGACGGAGAGCATCCACAATCGGCCCCCGCGCTTCGGGAGATCGCGCTCATCGCGACGGCGGTCGCGATGCAGAGGAAGGCCGGCCAGCTCTCGGCGGCGCCTTCGGACAGGGCGGGCGCGGGCGGGGCAAAGGCCTCGGCCTGGAAGCTTGCCGCCCGCGCCGGCGGGCTGCGAGGGCCCCTTCGGTAGGAGCCAGTCCGAGTCAGGGCACCAGAGCGAGACGATGACGCGATTCGAAGCGGAGATCGATGGCCAGACGCATCAGGTCGTTTTCGAACCGGCCGGGGAGCGGCTGCGGGTCCTGGTGGACGGGAGGGAGCGCCTCGTCGATGCCCGCGCGTTCGACGGATTCTTCTACTCCCTCCTCATCGGGCAGCACTCCTACGAGGTGACCGTCGAGGAGAACGAGGAAGGTTTTCGAGTGCAGGTCGGAACCGAGGCGTTGCAGGTGCGCCGCCTCGATCCGCTCCGGTCCTCCCGCCCGGGCGGCGCGCGCGGCCGCTCCGGCCCCACGAGGGTGCGCTCCCTGATGCCGGGTAAGGTCGTACGGATTCTCGTCGAAGCGGGCCAGCAGGTCGCCGAGGGGCAACCCCTGGTCGTCGTCGAGGCGATGAAGATGGAAAACGAAGTCCGATCGCCCGGCCCGGGGAAAGTGACACGGGTCTGTGTGACGCCCGGGGCAACGGTCGAGGGCGGGGCGGACCTCGTCACGCTCGAGTGACAGCCCCAGCGCAGCTGCGCCGGCGGCATTCGGGCAACGGAAGAACCGGACTACTTGTTGATGTTCTTGTCGAGCGCCTTGCCCGCCTTGAAGCGAACCACCTTCTTTGCCTTGATGGTGAGGGGGGCCCCCGTCTGCGGGTTGCGCCCGGGACGGGACTTTCGCCTCGAGATGCCAAAGGAGCCGAACCCGACGACGGTGACCTTCTGGCCCATGCGAAGGCTCCGCTCGATGCCTCCAAACAGCGCTTCGATGGCCTTGCCCGCAGCGGCTTTCGTGATGCCCGCCTGTCCGGCCACGTCGTCTATGAGGTCGGTCTTGTTCATGGTCCCCCTCCTTCCCGCGGTCCGCGAATGAATCGTATCGGCGCTGGAATTCCGGCCGGCCTGCTTGCGGGGCTTGTACAACGGCCTTCGCGAGGTGTCAAGGAGAGAATGAAACCAATGCAAAGTCAGTCGCCACGGACGGCGGGGGAGGAGGGGCGATGAACGTCCGCAAGATCGAGAAGCTGTTGAAGGAGGTTGCGGCCGGAAGGCTGTCGGTCGCCCGTGCAATGGACGGTCTTCGGGTTCTGCCGTTCGAGAATCTCGGGTTCGCGCGGCTGGACAGCCACCGCGAACTCCGGCGTGGCTTTCCCGAAGTCGTGTTCGGGGAAAGGAAGACGATCGAGCAGATCGCGACGATCGTTGAACGCCTTGCCTCGCGCGGGCAGGCGATTCTCGTCACGCGCGTCGGACCGGAGACCTGGGAGGCCGTTGCAGCCCGGGTCCCGGGAATGAGCTACAACGCCGCGGCGCGCGCCCTCTACCGGCATGCCCCCGGAAGGCGAAAGCCCATCCCCGGGATCGCGGTTCTTTCGGCCGGGACATCGGATCTCCCCGTGGCCGAGGAAGCGGCGCTGACCGCCGAGGTCCTCGGCAACCGCGTGGAGCGGATCTTCGACGTGGGAGTCGCCGGATTGCACCGGCTGGCTGCCGAGCAGGAGCGGCTTTTCGCGGCCCGGGTGCTGGTTGTCGTGGCGGGAATGGAGGGAGCCCTCCCCAGCGTGGTCTCGGGCCTGGTCGATGCCCCTGTGATCGCGGTGCCGACAAGCGTTGGCTACGGGGCTTCCTTTGGAGGACTGGCGGCCTTGCTGGGGATGTTGAATTCCTGTTCCAGCGGGGTGGCCGTGGTCAACATCGACAACGGGTTCGGTGCCGGCTACACGGCGGCCCTGATCAACCGGAAGGCTGCCAGGCTCCGTCTGCTGTCAAGGCCCTAAGTCCTTGTAAGGAAAGACCTTGAAAAATTTCTTCCGGAGGTCACCTTTCCTTGACAAAGAGTTCAACCGAGCATATATATTCAAGCTAGCAATTGGGGGATGATGTAGCTATCTGTCTGTAAAAACTGAAGTTAGCATCCTCTCGCCAGTCCCAGGAAAACGCAGATGTCCCGGCCCGGGAGGCCGATTTGCGCCAGCCTGCGAGAACTCCAAGGCCCACGAAACGTTCTATAAGTGTGGGTTGATTTCTGTTTGACGGCCCCCGATGGGGACCGACCTGAGGAAGGAAGGGGGTGATGCGTGAATGCCGCTCGTGAAAGTCCGTGAGGACGAGTCCCTCGAGAATGCTTTGCGTCGTTTCAAGCGCAAGTGCGAAAAATCCGGGATCCTCACCGAGCTGAAGAAGCGCCAGCACTACGAAAAACCGAGCGCAAAGCGAAAGCGGAAGGCTCTCGCCGCACGCAAGAAGGCCCTCAAACGACTAGCTCAGGACAGGAAAAACGGCTAGCGCGCGGGCGCTGAGTTGGCCACGGCCGGCCACCAAGGCGCAGGCGCTGGATGGTTCCCGAGGGAGGTGGCTTCCTCGACACAGACGGAAGCCGGGGGGGGGTGACATGGCGTTACAGGAGTACCGCGAGTTCGTGGAGCGGGTCCGTGGGGCGACCGACATCGTCCGCCTCCTCGGCGAGTACGTACCGCTTCGAAAGCTCGGTCGTCGGTACAAGGGGCTGTGTCCCTTCCACCCGGAGAAGACCCCGTCGTTTTCGGTGGACGAAGAGAAGCAGCTGTTTTTTTGCTTCGGCTGTCAAACGGGAGGGGACGCATTTCGCTTTCTGATGCTCTACGAGAAGCTGGAGTTCCAGGAGGCGGTGAAGTTGCTCGGAGAAAAGGCTGGAATCGAGCCTCCCCGCCCCGCCGTTGGGCGGGGAGGGTCGGATTCGCTCCCACGATCGGACCGGGACGGCCTGCTGGAAATCCACCAGCGGGCCGCGGAGTTTTACCGGAAGACGCTCCAGCACCCCAAGGATGGGGAGCCGGGGCGGGAGTACCTGGCCTCCCGCGGGTTGACGGAGGCGACAGTCGAGGCCTTGGGCCTCGGCTACGCACCCGCGTCGTGGGACGGCCTGAAGACGCATCTGGTCGGATTGAAGTTCCCGGCCCGCCTTCTGGCCGCGAGCGGATTGTTCAGCCAGAGGGAGAGCGGGACGGGGTATTACGATCGGTTTCGGGACCGGGTCATGTTTCCCATCCGGGGATCCGGAGCGGCGCGGGACAAGGTGATCGCTTTCGGCGGGAGAACGATTCGCACCGGCGAGATGACCGGCGCGAAGTACGTGAACTCACCGGAGAGTCCGATCTACTCGAAGGGCGCCGAGTTCTATGGGCTGGCTCTCTCTCGCGAGGCGATTCGGAGGGAGGGATGGGCCGTGGTCGTCGAGGGATATCTCGATTTCGCGGCCCTGTGGGAAGCGGGAGTGCAGAACACGGTGGCGACGCTCGGAACGGCGTTCACCCAGGGGCAGGCTCAGTTGCTGTCCCGGCTGACCCGGCAGGTCACGGTCAACTACGACCCCGACCCCGCCGGAATGAATGCGGCGCGGAGGAGCCTGGATTTGCTGTTGTCGAAAGGATTCTCGGTGAAGGTGCTGAGGCTTCAGGATGGGCTGGATCCCGACGCGTTCGTGCGGCGTCGCGGAGCGGAGGCCTACCGTGGAGCCCTGTCTGCCGCGCCGGGTTGCGTGGATTTTCTGTTGGCCGAAGCGGTGCGGAACCGGGACATGGCCGACCCGGCCGCGCAGGCGGAAGCGTTGAACGAGGTGCTGGGCCACGTGGCCCTGTTCGACAGCCCCGCGGAAAGGTCCGGGTATTACGGCCGGATTGCCGAAGTGCTTGGCATCGAAGACGGGGTGATCCTGGAGCAGGTCCGCAAGGTCCTGAGGACGGGAGCCCGGCCGGTCGCCGTGGCGGAGGCGACGGGGGCGGTTCCCCGCGAAGCGCAGGCCCCACCGACCGAGGCGGAAACGCGCCTGGTGCAGGTTCTGCTGCAGAGCGGGGAGGCGCGGGAGGCCCTTCTGCCGCTCGAACCGATCGAATTCGCAGGGATGCGGCTGGAGTCGGTGATCCGTGCGATCGAGGAGATTCATGCCTCGGGCGAACCCTTGGAGGTGCCCAGCGTCATGGGGCGCCTGCCGGAAGGGGAGGAACGGAACTTGCTAGCCAGGATCGCCTTCCGGGAACTGGAGCAGGCGACCCCCGAGGAGGGGGGAAAGTGCCTGGCTGCACTTCGCCGGGATCGCATGGTGGATGAACGGAGGAAGGTGCAGAAAGAGATCGATCAGGCCGGCGTGGCCGTGCCGGAGTTTCTCCTTCGGAGAAAAATGGAGTTGTCGAGGGAGATCAACAAGTTGTCGTGACATGACCCCGGGGATCCCGCTCCCGGCGGCAGCCGGGGAGTCCGCGGATGCCCCTGAGGCCCTCTATATGAATCTGAAACGAAGCGAAAAACGGACCCCGCGCATGCCCGAGAACGGGGCCCGAGACGAGGAAAAGATGGTGGTTGCGATTGAAGAGCGGTACGAACAGGTCCGCCATCTCATCGCGATCGGACGCGCGAAGGGCTACCTTGTCTACGACGAGCTCAACGATGCTCTGCCCGAAGAAGTGTCCGCGTCGGTGGAGCAGATCGAGGATCTGTACGAGGCGCTCGGCAACCACGGCATCGAAGTGGTGGAATCCGAGGAGCAGTGGCGCGAACGGCAGGATTCCAAGGGCCAGTTCGTCAAGGCTGAGCCCGCGATCAAGGAAGATGTGAAGTTCGACACCGGGACGCTCGAGAAGACGAACGACCCGGTCCGGATGTACCTGCGCGAGATGGGAACGGTCCCCCTGCTGACGCGCGAGGGGGAGGTCGCGATCGCCCGCCGGATCGAGCGGGGGGAAAACCGGGTCCTCAAGGCCCTCTGCCGGGGCCGCTATGTGATCCGCGAGCTGCTCTCCCTGCAGGACAAGCTCGCCGCCGGCGGCCTGCGGCTCGTCCAGGGGGTCTTCGCGATCGCCGACACCGAGGAGGACGTGGACGAGAAGGTGGTCGAGCGGAAGATCCAGAAGGCCCGCGTCGGACTGGCCCGCCTGGCCCGGCTGCGCCGTGAGGCGGACAAGCACACCGCCCGGCAGCGCCGGCTCAAAAAGGGGTCCCCGCTCTACCGGAAGACCGGATGGAAGCTGGCCCGCCTGCAGGTGAAGATGGCGCAGGAGATCCGTTCGCTCGGGCTGTCGCCGCACCAGCGGGAGAAGTTCGTCTCCACCATGAAGGATGCCAACCTGCGGATCCGCACCCAGCAGCGCACCCTCAACGACCTCGCCCGCCATGTGGCCGAGAGCCGTGACGCGCAAACGCGCCGCGAACTTCGCGCCAAGATGGACGAGGCGCAGGAGGAGATCCTCGCCACCGAGCAGGAGCTCGAGGTTTCTCCCGAGGACCTCGTGTCGATCGCCCTCCAGATTGCCCGGGGCGAGGTGCAGGCGAAGAAGGCCAAGTCCGAACTGGTTGAGGCGAACCTGCGGCTCGTCGTCTCGATCGCGAAGAAGTACACGAACCGCGGCCTGCAGTTCCTCGACCTGATCCAGGAAGGCAACATCGGGCTGATGAAAGCGGTGGACAAGTTCGAATACCGCCGCGGCTACAAGTTCTCGACCTACGCGACCTGGTGGATTCGCCAGGCGATCACCCGCGCCATCGCCGACCAGGCGCGCACGATCCGCATACCGGTCCACATGATCGAGACGATCAACAAGCTCGTGAGAACGAGCCGGAGCCTGGTGCAGGAGATGGGCCGCGAGCCCACCCCCGAGGAGATCGCACGCAAGATGGGCATTCCGGTGGCGAAGGTCCGCAAGGTCCTGAAGATCGCCCAGGAGCCGATCTCGCTCGAGACCCCGATCGGCGAGGAGGAAGACAGCCATCTCGGCGATTTCATCGAGGATCGGGCGGTGACCTCGCCCGTCGAGGCCGTCATCAACCTGAATCTCAAGGAGCAGACCGCCGCGGTGCTCAAGACCCTCACGCCGCGGGAGGAAAAGGTCCTCAAGATGCGCTTCGGCGTCAACGACGGCTCCGAGCACACCCTCGAGGAGGTCGGGCAGTCCTTCGCCGTCACGCGGGAACGCATCCGCCAGATCGAATCGAAGGCCCTCCGCAAGCTGCGGCACCCGTCGCGGTCCCGCCTGCTGCGGGCGTTCCTGGAGATGAACGAGACGTAGAGGGCGGGGACCGGTCCGAGCCGCGAGCCGGGCCGCGAGCCGGGCCGCGAGCCGGGCCGCGATCCGGCAAGAAGCGATCGATGAGAAACGGCCCGCTCCCGCACCCCGGGGGCGGGCCGATTCGTTTTCCGCCCCAGGCGATCTCCGCGTTCTCCGCTCTTGCCGGGACGGGAAACGAAAACCGGCTGGTCAGGGACCGAACAGAGCGGAAACCCGGCAGCGAAAGCCTTGGATCACGCCGGCCCCGTCAATGTCTTCGTCCTCGCGCAGCGATCGGGCCGGCGCACCGGGGGTGAAGATCGTCGCCGTCCGTTCTTCCGGGTCGAGGATCCAGACGGCGAGCGTGCCCGCAGCCAGATAGTCGGCGACCTTCGCGGCCACGGCCCCCGGCCGATCCCCGGGCGAAAGAACCTCCACGGCAAGATCCGGCGCTCCGGGGTAATAGGTGCGCAGCCGAGCCGAGGGTAACCGGTCCCTCCGGATGAACGCCACATCTGGTCCGCGGACCGTGTCGGGGTTTCTCGACAGGATGAAGCCAGTGTCTCCGCAGACCACGATGCCGAGCTCTTGCGATCGGACATAGCTGCCGAGCAATTGCGCCACTTCGCTCATCACCTCGCCATGGTCGAACCCGGGGAGAGGCTCGGAAAGAAGGCGGCCGGCTGCGAGTTCGTAGATGCGGCCGTCGTCCGGCAATCCGTAGAGGTCCTCGGCGACGAGGTTCCTGTCTTTTGGGATGACGCTCATGCCGGAGACTATACCGCCCGTCCTGGGGGGTGACCACGGATAATGGAAAAGCCGCTCCTCGAAGCGGGAACCGGGGAGGGTCTACAATCCTACCCGCCGGGCCCATAGCTCAGCTGGTTAGAGCGGCGGACTCATAATCCGTTGGTCCCAGGTTCGAATCCTGGTGGGCCCACCATGTTCTTCGAGGCGTGCCCCCAGCCGCCCGAATTTCGATTCTGGCTCCGGGCCCGGGCGGCTGACGACCGGCGCGGGACGGCGCGGCACTGTCCCTCCCGTGGCGATTCGTGCGAAAATGCGCCTCTCCGGCACGACATTCGAACGGTTCGCGGGGGAAAACAGTGCCGGAGCGCCTCTTTCCGTGTAAGTTCAACGTTTTTGCCGCGGGCAGGCACGATCCCCTGGGGATTCCTGCCCGGAGCGGTTTTTTTTCGGACGACAACTCTGCCAGGAAGGGACAGGAATGACATCGAAACACGAACCCGTAGTGGTGAAGCAGTTGCTCGCGACGGACGAACGCCGGGCTGAGCTCAAGAAGGAGGCCGTACGGCTTCCCTCCTGGGATCTGAACTTCCGCCAGATCTGGGATATCGAACTGCTGCTCAATGGCGCGTTCTCCCCTCTGACGGGTTTCCTGAACCAGGCCGACTACCAGGGCGTCTGCGCCAAGACGCGGCTCGCCGACGGCCGGCTCTGGCCGATTCCGATCAACCTCGACGTCAACGAGAAGTTCGCCGAGAAGCTCGCGAAGGGCTCGCGCATCGCGTTGCGTCACCCGGAAGGCATGGTCCTTGCCGTGATGACGGTAGGTGACATCTACCGGCCCGACCGCAAGGCCGAGGCCGAGCAGGTCTTCGGCACCGCCAACGAGGAGCACCCCGGCGTCTCCGCCCTGATGCACCAGACCGATCCGGTCTACGTCGGCGGGTCGCTGGAGGGAGTCGAACTGCCACCGCACCACACCTTTCGCCACCTGCGCCACACGCCCCTGCAGCTGCGGGAGGAGTTCGAGCGGCTCGGCTGGGAGCGGATAGTGGCCTTCCAGACGCGCAACCCGATGCACCGGGCCCATGTCGAGCTGACCCGCCGCGCGGCCGCGATGCACGAGGCGAACCTGCTCATCCACCCGGTCGTCGGGCGCACCAGCCCCGGCGACGTGGACTATTTCTCCCGCGTGCGCTGCTACGAAGCCATTGTGCACGGCTACCCGCCGCACCTCGCGATGCTGTCCCTGCTGCCGCTCGCGATGCGCATGGGCGGCCCCCGCGAGGCCGTCTGGCACGCATTGATCCGCCGCAACTATGGGGCGACGCACTTCATCGTCGGCCGCGATCATGCCGGTCCGCGCGACGCCAAGGGCAACGCCTTCTATGGCCCCTACGCCGCCCGCGACCTGGCGCTCGAATATCAGCGCGACCTCGGCGTGACGATCGTGCCCTTCGACGAGATGGTCTACGTGGAGGACCAGGGGGAATACATGACCTCGACGGAGGTGCCGAAGGACGCCCGCGTGCTGAACCTCTCGGGCACCGAACTGCGGCGCCGGCTTCGACAGGGCGCGGAGATCCCGTCCTGGTTCTCTTTTCCGGAGGTCATCCGCGAGCTGCGCCGCACCTTCCCACCGCGCTCGAGGCAGGGTTACACCATCTTTTTCACCGGACTTTCGGGCTCGGGAAAGAGCACGATCGCGAACATCCTCGTCGCGAAGCTGATGGAGCTCGACGACCGCCCCGTCACGCTGCTCGACGGCGACATCGTCCGGAAGAACCTCTCGAGCGAGCTCGGTTTCTCGCGGGAGCATCGCGACCTGAACATTCAGCGGATTGGTTTCGTCGCCTCCGAGATTACGAAGAACCGCGGCGTGGCCGTCTGCGCGCCGATAGCCCCCTACACGAACACACGCAAGTCCGTGCGGGATCTGATCACGAACTACGGCGGGTTCATTGAGGTGCACGTGGCGACCGCGATCGAAGTTTGCGAGCATCGCGACCGCAAGGGCCTCTACGCGAAAGCCCGCGCCGGCCTGCTCAAGGGGTTTACGGGCATCGACGATCCCTACGAGGCTCCGGAAAATCCCGAGATTCGGATCGACACCGGGGAACTGGCCGCCGAGGAATCTGCGAACCGGATCATTCTCTACCTCGAGAAGGAAGGCTACATCGGGGCCGAGAGCGAGCAGGAGCCGGAGGCGGTTCTGGCCTAGGGCTCACAAAAACGGGGTCAGGGACAGTTTCGGATCAGGAAACTGTCCCTGACCCCGTTTTTCGGATTCCCGCTGCCCCGGCAACGACGGGCGGCGGACAGGGGCGGACGATGACCGGCGACAGGCAATTGGATCCCAACGAAGCAACCCGGGTGCTGGAACGGATCCGCCGGGCGCTTGACCTCGCCGACGAAGTGCTCAAGAACTACACCCCCGGAGCGATCGACTCCCGAAAGAAGTCCGGCGGCGATCCGGTGACTGAGGCTGACCTCGCCGTGGACAAGGCGCTGCGGGAATCGCTCCTGCAGGAGGGAGACGGCTGGCTGTCGGAAGAGACCGCGGACGACCCGGCGCGGCTGAAGTGCCGCCGCGTCTGGGTCGTGGATCCGATCGACGGAACGCGCGAGTTCGTTTCCGGCATTCCGGAGTGGT
>Ga0315273_10003683_pt1 | contig 18517 bp, 15 predicted proteins | sample YL17G02_0_MG_FD_205753 | JGI IMG/M metagenome (GOLD analysis project Ga0315273, IMG submission 205753) | Sediment microbial communities from Yellowstone Lake, YNP, Wyoming, USA - YL17G02_0 | ecosystem: Environmental > Aquatic > Freshwater > Lake > Sediment | place: USA: Wyoming | collected...
CGGTGCCGTCGTTGTGCCAGGCGAACATATCATCGATGCCTGGTCGGCGCCACTGGCCTATGCCCACCAGGCGTTGGCCCACGGCGCTGTCATCCTGCGCAATGCCGAAGTGACCGGTGGCGATCTTGCAAGTGGCGAATGGCGGCTCGCCACCACCAGGGGAACCGTCACAGTGCGTATTGTGATCAACGCTGCCGGAAATTTCGGCGATCTTGTCGAGGCGATCGCCAGACCAGCGCCTTTCAGGATTACACCACGCAAGGGCGAATTTGTTGTGTTTGACAAGCCGGCGAGCAAACTGGTCCGGGCCATCATCCTGCCGGTGCCGACACTGCGCACCAAAGGCGTTGTGCTTTTTCGCACGGCCTTCGGCAACCTTGCCATAGGTCCCACGGCGGAAGACCAGCAAGAGCGCCAAGTGGCAACCTGTGACCAGGAAACCCTCGGCCGCCTCAAGACCCGCGCCATTGAGATGGTTCCCGCTGTGGATGGAATTGGCGTGAATGCAATCTACGCAGGCCTGCGTCCGGCGAGCGAACACAAGGACTACGTGATCGAAGCGCTTGGTGAAAGAAACTGGATCACCGTGGGCGGCATCCGGTCAACCGGCCTCACGTCCTGCCTTGGCATCGCCATTCATGTGGGCGAACTCTACGAAAAGAATTTCTACAAGCTTCCCAAAAAGCAACCCGAGCCCATCTTCACGCCGGTTCCCAACCTCACGGAAGACCGCATAAGACCTTACCTGAAGGGCGGTGAGATCGTCTGCCATTGCGAGCTTGTCACGCGCGGTGAAATCGATGCGGCCCTCTCAGGCCCGCTTCCCGCCGGTGACCTGGCAGGCCTCAAGCGGCGGACGCGGGCCATGATGGGCCGTTGCCAGGGATTCTACTGCTCGGCACATATTGCAGCAATCACCAGGGGACGATTTGATGCAAAGCCTTGATGTGGTCATCATAGGTGGTGGACCAGCCGGCCTTTCTGCGGCAAGGCGCCTTAAGGAGCTCGGCATTGGCAGGGTCGCCGTGCTGGAACGCGAGGGCGAGGCCGGCGGCATTCCGCGCCATTGCGGCCATCTGGGCTTTGGATGGCAAAGCCACAGGCGCCTGTGGACAGGCCCGCGCTTTGCCAGCGAGATCCGCAAATCCGCAGAGAGTGTGGATGTGAGAATAGCAACCACCGTTCTCGAAATCGGCAAGGCCGGCCAGTTGCGGGTACAGAACCAGTCAGGCCTCAGTACCCTGGAAGCACGGCACATCCTGCTTGCCACCGGCACACGCGAAACACCACGCGCGGCCCGACTCGTAGGTGGAGCGCGTCCTGCCGGTGTCATGAATACCGGTGCCCTGCAGCAACATGTCTATCTGCACGGCAACAAGCCTTTTGAGCGGCCTGTGATCATTGGCAGTGAATGGGTTTCATTTTCCGCCATCCTCACTTGCCGGCATGCAGCGATTCGGCCCGTGGCCATGCTGGAGGAAGCGGCAACCATCACGGCACCAAGGCCCGGCAAGCTGATTGCGCGTCTGGTTTTTAACGTTCCCGTTCGCACCTCGGCAAAGCTTGTGAGCATCGAGGGCCAAAGCCAGGTAGAAGCGGTCATCGTGGAGCGAAAGGGCAAGAACGAGCGCATTGCCTGCGATGGTGTCATCTTCACTGGCCAATTCCGGCCCGAGATGGCACTTGTGCCGCAAGGCATGCTTCCTGAAAACATCACCTGTGCCGGAAACGTAACGACCCCTCTCAAAACATCAGGTGAATGCTGGCAGCAGGGCAGGCTTGCCGCGGAGGATATTGCCAGGAGGCTTTCTTGAGAGTTGCGAGTGTTGACCAGGGCACCACTGGCACCAAATCCTTTACCCTCGATGATCTTGGTCACTTTACCCCTGCGGCCGCCCTCGAACATCGGCAGATTTATCCGCAGGCAGGTTGGGTTGAGCATGATGCGGAGGAACTGCTCGCAAATGTGAAATCATGTCTTGACGCCATTGGCGAGGTTGATGCCGTCGGCATCGACAATCAGGGTGAAACCGTGGTGGCCTGGGACTCCCGAACCGGCAGGCCCGTCTATAATGCCATCGTCTGGCAGGATGATCGCACCCAGGATGTAACCGAAAAACTCAAGACCGACGGCGCTGAAGAGCTTACGCTGAAACGGGCAGGGCTGCCGCTGGATCCCTACTTTTCGGCAAGCAAGCTGCGCTGGTTCATCGATCACGTGGATGAAGCCAGGACTCTCCTAAAGCAGGGCCGCCTGCGTCTTGGCACCAGTGATGCCTTCCTGCTTGACCGCTTGACCGGCACATTTGCAACTGATGTAACAACCGCTTCGCGAACCAGCCTCATGGCGCTTGATACCTGCACCTGGGATCATGAACTCTGCAAACTCTTCGGTATTCCCCTGGAGTCCCTTCCCGAAATAAGACCAACGACGGGTGACTTTGGAAAGTTCGGGTTAATTCCGGTCACAGCCAGCGTCGTCGACCAGCAGGCTGCTCTTTTCGGTCATGGCGTTTCGGCAAAAATAACCTTTGGAACCGGCGCCTTCGCCCTGGTGCTCACCGGCGATAGGCGTGTCGACGGCTCCCAATTCGGCATCCTCTCCACGGTGGCCTGGCAGCATGCGGGCAGGCCGCCGCAGCGCGCCATGGAAGGCGGCGTTTACAACGCAGCGTCGGCTGTCAACTGGGCACGGGGACTCGGGCTCTTCAAGGATTTTTCCGAAATCGGAAGTTTTGGTGCAGCTTCGGCGCTTTCGCAGAACCTGGTTTTTGTGCCTGCACTTTCGGGCTTGGGTTGCCCCCATTGGGATCGCAATGCGTCCGGTCTCTGGCTGGGCATGGGATTGGATACGACGGCAAAGGACCTCGTACAGGCTGTGCTTGAAGGGGTGGCCTTGCGGGCTGCCGAAGTGATTGCTGCCATGGCTGAACTAACGCCGCTGGAGAATAGGATTTCAGTGGATGGCGGCCTCACGAAGAATTCCTACTTCAACAGGTTCCTCGCCAATGCTCTGGGCAAAACCATTATCGTGCAGGACTCCAGTGAACTCACCGGCTTTGGAACGGCCCGCCTGGCCATGCTGGGCAAAGGTGCCGCAAGCCTCCCCCCTATGCCGGCACCCCGCACCGAAATCCACTCCGAAGCACCTCTCGGGCCTGAGCTGAAGTGGCGCTTCACCAAAGCCATCAGCCGTTCGAGGAACTGGAAGACCTAAGCTGCGCGCACTGTCTGGTTGGGTGGGGCCATCGCACCGCAGGGCATAACGAGGCCTTCGGCAGCATCCAGGGTGCCGGGAACAAGTTCAAGGCCAAGCAAGCGGCTGCGATCCACCGGGCCGGGCAGGTGCAGTTTCGCCATGGGCGCGCGCGAAAACCCGAAGCGGCCGTAATAGGGCTCGTCTCCAACCAGAATCACCGACCGATGTCCCTGCACCTTGGCGATGTTGAGCGCGTGTTCCATCATCTGGGTGCCATAACTGCGGCCGCGATAGCGCGCATCGATGGCCAGTGGTCCCAGCATGAGAGATTGACCAGCCGAACCTGCGATCACATTCCACATGCGCAAAGTTCCGATCACACGACCGGATTTGCCCAGGGCCGTGAAGGCAAGCCCATCCGCCGGCAGGCGTCCCTCACGGAAGCGCTGCGATGTCTTGCGATTGCGGCCACACCCGAAGGCACGCTCGAGCAGAGCCTCGCGCAGTACCACATCAGACAGAACTTCCGGACGAATGGTGACCATGAAAGCCTCTAGAACCCCAATGAGCGCACTTTACGGGGTAAGTCAGATGATGAAGGACTTCAGTGGCGTGAAACCGTTGAAAGCCACCGAAGCATAGGTCGTGGTGTAGGCTCCCGTGGCTTCAATCAGAACTTCATCACCCACTTGCAGTGTCAGCGGCAGGTCATAGGGTGTCTTCTCGTAAAGCACATCCGCCGAGTCGCAGGTGGGGCCGGCAATCACGCACGGTGCCTTGGTATCCTCATCACGCAAGGTGGTGATGGGATAGCGGATGGCCTCATCCATGGTTTCAGCAAGCCCGCCGAACTTGCCGATGTCGAGATAGACCCAGCGTTGGTTGTCATTGGCGTGCTTCTTCGAAATCAGCACGATTTCCGACTTGATGACGCCTGCATTGCCAACCATGCCGCGACCGGGCTCAATGATAGTTTCCGGAATGGCATTGCCGAAATGCTTGGCAAGGCCCTCATGAATGGCATTGGCATAGGTGGCGGTACCGGGAACGGCTTTCAGGTATTTGGTGGGGAAGCCGCCACCCAGGTTCACCATGGACAGCGTAACGCCATGGGACGCCAGAGCATCAAAAATTGCCTTGGATTGTTCCAGGGCCGAATCCCAGGCACCCAGGCGGGTTTGTTGGGAACCCACATGGAAGGAAATACCATAGGCCGCAAGGCCAAGCGCATGGGCGCGCAATAGCACGTCGGTTGCCATCTCAGGATGGCAGCCGAATTTACGCGATAGTGGCCATTCAGCCCCTGCACCATCTGTCAGTATGCGGCAGAATACGCGGGCGCCGGGGGCTGCGCGGGCAACCTTCTCAACCTCTTCAATGCAATCGACTGCGAACATGGCAATGCCAAGCGCGTGGGCGCGGGCAATATCGCGTTCTTTCTTGATGGTGTTGCCAAAGGAAATTCGATTAGGTGTAGCACCCGCGGCGAGGGCCATTTCGATTTCGGCAACCGAGGCTGTATCAAAGCAGGAGCCGAGGTCGGCAAGAAGGGTCAAGACTTCCGGTGCGGGGTTTGCCTTGACGGCGTAAAACACGCGCGTGTCGGGCATGGCGCGCTTGAAGGCGCGGTAGTTGTCGGCGATCACCTCGAGGTCAACCACCAGGCAGGGCCCCTCTGGTCGTCGGTCACGGAGGAAGTCCAGGATGCGTGCGGTGGCGGCCATGTGCGGAATCTCCCATTAAGATGTCTAGAGATGACAGTGCGCCTTGCAAACCCACGCGATGGAGACGAGGGAAATACAAACCACTTACTGACTTTTCGCCTTGGCTTGATTGGGAACCCAATCGCACTGCGGGCAATGATAGTGAAGCCTCTCAGTAACGTCCGCCTTTGGAGGGAGAACTAAGACCAAAAAGCCCTCACCGTCGTTGCTTTGGGGAAATCCTTAAAGGCACGTGCGACTCTGGGCAGTCGTCATATGATGGATTCTCCTGTCGCAATCAAGAAAAAATATGGGCCGCAACACGATTTTTTTCTTAACATCCGTTAATGTTTTGTCACCACAAAAGCCTGCCAGCCTGCCAATAAACGCGTTACCGTGGTGAGCGCACACAGGCAGGCGTAAAAATAGGCAAGTACTGCGAAGTGCTGTGGCCAAATGCACATGGCCAGGAAGCACGCAATCGTTTCACTCCCCTCGGTAAGGCCCCCCAAGTAGTAGAATGTCTTGGTGGGATAGGCGGTGCTCTTCAGCCCGCGCTTTTCTGCGATAATGGCATAGGCGAGGAAGCCTGAACCGGTTCCCACAAAGGCCGCAAGCAGGGTTGCCGCAGCAAGTGCGTTGTCCAAAGGGTTTGAGACGGCAAAGGCCAACGGAATGCTTGCGTAGAAAATGAAATCGAGGCTGATATCAAGAAATGCGCCCCGATCTGTCGCTGTACCCTGGCGGGCCACGGCGCCATCGAGCCCGTCGCAGAAGCGGCTGACCAGCATGGGGAAAATTGCTGTCGTATGCAGACCAAAGCCAACGCACAGGGCAGATGCAAGACCAAGTCCGAAACCGAAAAGTGTCACCTGGTCGGCAGTGAACCCGCATCTTCTGATGCTGACTGCCACGCGGTCGACAAGCGGCTTTGAAATTTTTAAGGCATAGCGGTCAAGCATGTTCAAGCACTCCGGCCCTGTTGATCAAGTAGACGGCACCACCCCTTGGGGCATCGGCGACGTCGTGGGTCACCAGCAGGCAAGGAATACCCTTCGCCCTGAGGTTATTGAAGACATAGGTCCGCATGGTCTCGCGCAGTTCGCTATCGAGTTTGTTGAAGGGTTCGTCTAGCAACATGCAGTAAGGCTCGGCCAGCAGGGTCCGCATGAGGGAAACGCGGGCCCGCTGTCCGCCCGACAATGTATGTGGGGCGCGATCTTCAAATCCGGCGAGCGCGGCCTCCTGCAGCGCCAGCAGCATTGTCTCGCGCCGCCGGGAGGCATTCCCGCGCGGAACACCAAACAATAGATTTTCACCAACAGTGAGGTGCGGAAACAGAAGATCATCCTGGAAGAGCCGACCCACTCTTCGCAACTCGGGCCGTATGTTTGCAAGGTCAACCCCGTTCAGTTCAACCTTGCCGCTCGCCGTCAAGGGGTGAGGCAGATCACCTGCGATGTAAGCCAGCAGGGAAGATTTTCCGCTCCCGCTCGGCCCCATGAGCGTCGTAATTTCACCGGCCCCGATCGACAGTGTGAAAGGCGCTATGATGGACTTTGCACCGACACCGACGCAAACGCGTGTGAGATGCAAAGTCATTGCAGCCGTCGTTCAGTGCGACTCGCGGCCAGAAATGCGCAGAACGGAATAATCATGAGCAAGAGGGAATACATGGCCAGCAGTTGCCGGTTGCCACCGCTTGAGAGGGTCACTGCCTCAAGGTTAAGCGTCGAAAGCCGCCCTGATGCAATGAGCTGGGTCGACTCGAACTGAGCAATACTTACGCCTATGCCGACTGCTGCCGCCGCCGTAAGCGCAGGCTTCATGATCGGCAGCTTGATGGCGGTCCAGAAGCGCCAGTTGTTGGTGTTCAAACCCAGTGATACGGAACGGTAGCGAGGATCAAAGGCGCGGTAGGGTCCGGAAAGTACAATGAAAACATAGGCAAAGACGGGCGAGAGGTGGGCGAGGTATACCCCCCACCACGTTCCATTCAGGCCGGATTTAAGGAACACCAGGTATTGCCCCTCAGCGATGAGAAGGCTGGGAAGCGCCAGCGCCACAACTGCCGCCGCCAGAAGATAGCGGTCAAAACGCGCACTGACCTCTTCGAACCACAAGATAGCGAGGAACAGTGCCGTGATCATGGAACCCAAGGCAAGCGTGAGGCTGTTGAACAGGGGTTCGGGTGCGTCCCAAAGATGCTCCCAGGCCATCACTTGAAACTGCGAAGGCCAAAGATCCGGGAAGGGCCAAAGCGAACCAAAGGACATGATTGCAAGCAGCATAATCACTATCAAATAGACCGCAGCAATCGCCATGAGCAGACCTCTTGCAGATCTCACCGGCACAGCTTCGACCGACGGTCCGCTTACGAGGAAACTCCTGAAGGTTGGCTTGAGAAGCCTCGTCAGTCCGGCAAACAAGACAGCAAGTGCTGCCAGGACAAGTGTGAGGAAAACGGCACCCACAGAGCCACGCGCATTTATGGCCTGATCAGCACTGTTGAGATCCGACCAGATGATCACGGCAAGTGGCGGCGGCTGCGTGGGACCAATGGCAATCGCCATGTCCACCACCGACGCGCCGTAGATCCAAACAATCAAAAGCGGCCACCTCATGCGCGGCAGGATTTGCGGAATGAAGACGCGCAGCCACAGGGACGCCGCACCGTGACCGAGGCTATGGCCAATTCTGGACTGGGCTTCCAGCATCTGGGAGACGTCCCGCCGTGCCATCAGGCCAACGGTAAGCCAGGTGACGAAAGGGACTTCCTTGAGGACAAGCGCTACGATGAGGGAGAGACCCAAGGGATCTTGCGTCGTAATCCACTGCGGCGGCGCGGCCCAATCCCCGAACACTCCAACGACGCGCGCCAGCAAGCCTGACGGCATGATCAGGAAACTAAAGCCTACGGCGAAGGCAAGATGCGGCACTGCAAGAAAGCCGCCCATCCAGGTTTGCAGGGCCGTCACCCGGTGGAGGCCCGCAACAATCAAGAAAGCTAGCAGGGTGGACAGGATCATACTGGCACTACCTGTCGTGAGCGAAAGTGCCAGGGCAGGAAAAATCTGCGGGTGCGTGAACAGCGCCGCCCAGACCGCGGCGTCAAAAGTAGAAGTCAAGGCTGCCGCAAGGCCCGCGCTCAGGGGCAGTATCCACATGGCGCCGAGCGGCAGCAGTCCGCCGAGTGCCTTCAGCCTGTGGTTTACGTGCCGTAATGTTCGAGCCATGCTGCTTCAATCAGGGGGACCCAGCTGCCATGCGGTTCGGGAATGGCAGGTACCGGCGTCTTGATGCTGCCAGCCACTGCGCCGCTGGCAAAAAGAGAAAGTTCATCCTGCGAAAGCTTTGCCATGGCCAGCACGGTGGGGTCACCCCAGGTCTTGAGATCGGCCTTGCGGGCCTGGGCTTCCGGCGAAAGCAGGAAATTGGCCACGACCTGTGCCGCGTCAGTGGCCTTCGCGTTGACCGGAATGGCTACGAAATGCGTGTTGCCAATGGTGCCTGCCGAGAACTGCCAGGCGATGGTTGTTTCCGGCAGTTCCTTGCCCGCCACCAGATTGGCGGCCTCATTGGGATTGAAGGTGAGAGCCATCAACAACTCACCATCAGCCAGCATCTGCTTGAGCTGGGCTTGGGTCTGTGGAAATTGTTTTCCCTCGCGCCACAAATGGGGATGCAGGCCATCCAGCAGAGTAAACATCGGTGGACTGACATGGGCAAACAATTCCTTCGTGGCAACGCTCTTGAGAACGCTCCGTTGACCGATGGTGTCGATCAGGGCCTGCTTGACGAAAGTCGTACCATGGAAGTCGGGTGGTGCTGGATAACTCACGCGACCCGGGTTTGCCTGGGCAAATTGCACGAGTTCCGCCATACTCAGTGGAGGCATTGCGATCTTGGCACCGTCACCAAAGAATGTGAGCTGCGCCATGCCCCACGGGCTTTCCAACCCGTCGGTAGGTTCAGCAAAATCATTCAAGGTGGTGGGCTTGCCTTCGGTATCCACGTACTTGAAATTGGGAAGGGCGGGCGCGAAGGGACCGAACAGCAGTTTGTCGGCCTTCATGGCGCGAAAGTTCTCGCCGTTGATCCAGACCAGGTCTGTCGAACCGTCAGTCTTGCCGGCCCTCACTTCATCGCGGACGCGGCGCACTACTTCAGCCGCATCGGCAATCCTCACATGTATGAGTGTGACGCCATAGCGGGACTTCACCTCATTCACCACCCAGTTGATGTAAACATTGATCGGCTGTGATCCTGCCCAGGCATTGAAGTAAACGGTCTCGCCCTTAGCCCTGTCTTCAATGCTTGCCCAATCAGCGGCACGAGCCAAGCTTAGCATCATCGGCAACAGACCGGATGCGACCGTAGCCTTGAGTAGGTGTCGGCGGGAAATGGGCATGAACACTCCTCTTCCAGTAAGCTATTTTAGAGAGTTCCTGCACAAAATGAAATAATTCGGCGCAATCCTTCATCAGAATTATGTGATCAAGTCCGACGATGCTACTTTGTCGTCCACGCCTTTGCGAGCTTTCCCCGCTCAAGCACATAGAAAGAATTGCTATCGATGGTCTGCCAATCATCAATGGCGCCGTCCGGCCAGACCACGCGCACCTGCGCCTTGGTGGCGTCACCCAACCCCACATGCCACCAGCCGTTCTGGCCGCTGGCGTGGCCACCACCTGATGTAATCTCCCGGCGCATCACCTTGTCGCCGTGCTTCACCTCAAGCCAGGCGCCGATGGCATCTCGATTGGGGGCTGGCTGTTGGAGCCTTGCATCCAGCCAGTGGCCTCCATTGGTGCTGGTGTTGCGCCACAGCTGTGCTGTTTCTCTGCGGTTCACCACCACCAAATCCAGCAGGCCATCCATATTGAAATCAGCCAGGCCTGCTCCGCGTGATGTGGCAAGGCTTGCCACACCAGCCCTGTCTGCAGCCTCCTGGAACTTGCCGTCAGGCCCCTGCAGCAGCAGGTTATTGGGGTCCTTGGCGGCAAAGTCCGGCATTTTGTCTACATTGCCCTTGGCTATAAACAAATCCACCAGGCCGTCGTTGTTCACGTCCTCAAACTGTGCATGCCAGGCCGTGCTGGGGCCCAGGCCGTTGCCTATAAAGGGGCGCTGCGCTGTCACACCCGTGGGCCAGGCTACATCGTTGTATCCGGGTTGCGGCTGGCCTTGAGGCGGCACTGTTGCAAGTGTTTGCAATTTGTTGTCGGCCATACTGGTGAGGAAATACTCTGGATAGCCGTCGAAGTTAAGGTCGTAACTGGCAATGCCCATGCCCCAAATCCGCAGGCTCTTCCAGCCGTCCTTGTCGGTATAGAGGGTAGGGGCCTGGTTTGGCTTGACGTGCCAGAGCTGCTCCTGGCCGCCCTTGTAGTATTCCCTGTCGTTGGACACGCGCAGTGACGGCGTGCCCGACAAGTTCCAGTCGGTGAACAGCATCGAAAGCGCACAAAAGCTGGGCTTGAGCGCCAGGGGTGCCGCAAACCTATGCTGGGCTTTGCCCTTCACGATGCCCGGCCGGTGCAGCCAGTTGTCCGTGCACGAGCCCCAGGGCTCGGTATCCTCATGGCGGTTGATGTAGTTGCCGACCGCAAGCGTGGGCCAGTCGGCGCCATGTTCCCAGGTGGCGGCCAAGGCAGTTGACCAGGCGTCCCCCCCGTCAAAACCCCAGCGTTTGTTGGCTTTTTCAAAGCGGCAGTTGCCCAGCCCGCGCATGAGGACATTCTCGCCCACGCGCAGCAGCACAAGGTCGGTGATGCCATCACTGTCGATATCGAGGGGATAGGCTCCCGTGACCTTGTCGAGTTCGAGACCACTGCGCTGCTGCTTGAAATGTAAAATGCCGCCGCGCTTGCTGGTGTTGCGGTAGAAATTGGCGCGTGATTTGCCACCCGCCAGCAGCATGTCGGCAAAACCATCCTTGTTGCAGTCGAAGGTAGCAACGCCACCACCCACCATGTATTCCCACTCGCCAGAATAGATGCTGTTGATGCCAGCGGTCTTGGTTTCGTCGGCAAAGCTTGGGATAGCCACGGCGCTGTCGGCGGCCTTGGCCTGCACGCCGCCGCCTGCTGCCACCAACAACAAGGCGATGCTCACCGGTTTGACGTGCATGATCTACCTCTTGGTATGCAGGGCATTGGTGAAGGCGCCAATGCAGCGCCCTTGGGCGAGGCCCTGCTCGATGGCGGCGCGGAAGTGAATACCGCCATAAAGCCTGGAAATGCCGGCGTCATTGGCAGCCGCATCGAAACTTGCAAATTCGCGCGGACCCAGCCCATCGGCCTTTCCAGTTTCATCGTGAAAGGCAAAGTTCTCGCCAAACAGATTAGTGAGAACCATAGCCGCCGCAGCCGATTGGGTGCTGTGCCCGCTTGGGTACTCAGGAAATGGTGGTGTGTTCAAAAGGGGTTCCCATTTGGGATCAATGACTCTGCGGATATAAGTAATGGGCCGTACCAGATCATACTGATACTTGGCATTCCAGCAGCCAATGAAGGCATCAGCCGTCACCACGCCGAGCCGCACCAGGACATCGACGCTCTTCTCCAGTTCCACATGGTCGTGCGCCATGATTTGCATTGCTATGGAAATCCAGTGGCCGGGCGGCGTGTTTGACAGCATGGCATCGTCCGACCAGAAGCGTGCGGTCGCCCGTTGTTCCGGGGTCAGATTCTGCTTGACCTGGTAAACCTCAAGCGCCTGTTTGTAGAATTCAGAACTTTTGTCCTCGCTGTATTCCGGTGGAGCAGGCAGGGGACAGCTTGCTGCCTCTGGCATGGCAAATGTGCGATTTTTGCCCCAGCCCGGCAGCAGCGGCTTCTGCTGCTGCACAATCACGTTTGTGGGAACCCAATGGGCAGGCCCCTTGATAAGGTCGTACTGCATGGGAAAGCCCATGTTGTCCACCACCGCGCCGCCATCGTCTTGCGACCACGCCAGGATGTGTTTGGCAACCGACTCGCCGTAGGCGGCACTTCGCACCATGACCTTGGGCGAGACACCCTTCGCGACCTGGGCATGTAGCCTGGCCTCGAGCGCCGCCAGGGCGTGATGACCAGTGGGTCCCGTGTTGTCGAAGAAGTGTTGCGCGGCATAGGCCAGTGCAGCCTGCATGATCGCGGCCTCGTCATAGGTCTTGCCAGCAATGCGTTTGGGTGTGGGCTTCAGGCCATGCAATTGTCCGGCGAGGGTTTGCAGGTCAGGCGAACCGGAAGCAACCGCTTCATAGGCCGTCACGCCAAGATAGGCGAAAGCGCGGCTGGCCACGGGGGGCGAATAAGTGGGCGTGTGCCTCACCAACTCCAGGCTCAACTTGTACCAGTTCAGGAGGATGTCCTCTGCCTTTGCGGGCTGCGGTTGGGCAGCCTGTACAGGGGCTGTAGCGAACCAGGCCGAGGTCAGGATCACCGCCAGCAGGGCCAGCCGTCGCGTTGTTCCGAATAAAAATCTACTCACGCAATTTTCCTCCCAGAAAATTCCGCTACCACAGCTTTTTGTCCGCTGGCAAACACGTCCCGGTCAAGGTGGCGCAGAGTTTCAACCAATGTGCCCGTAGTGATCATTTCCTTATCATAGGGAACCACTTCAAACTCGACATACCTCCACAGGTCATGCACAAGACCGCGGCGCAGGGCTTCGGCGATGCTGTCCTTCATCAATCCGTAAGCCCTGGTACCGGGGCCCGCCAGCACAACCCGTTGCGGATTGACGATGGCAATGAGCCTTGCAATACCAAACCCCATAACCTCACCCGCCCGCAGGAAGGCATTGAGGGCCACCCTGTCGCCGCCGTCTGCCGCTAGCTCCAGTTTCCGCAGATCGCGATCAAGCACGGGCGCATACACATCATAACCAGTGCCACGCTGGTCATTGGCCATGCGCATGATGCCGTAGTCGGCACTGAAGGCTTCCAGGCAGCCATACCGGCCGCAGCGGCAGAGCGGCCCGTCAGGAATGTGGTTCATGTGGCCAAATTCTGCAGCCCTGCCATTGGTGCCGGAATAGACGACACCATCCAGGATGAGGCCAAGGCCAATGCCGTGACCCATGAAAATGACGGCGGTGGTGCCGCCATAGCGCTTGCGGTCGGTGGCAATGAGGGCTTCGGCAATCATGTTGGCATTGTTGGCAATGCTGCAGGGAATATCGAGTAGGCGCTGCAGGGGCTCGACAACCGGAATGTCGCGCGCCCGGAACGCCGGGCTCCACGAAATTTCACCCTTGATGGAATCGGCAACGCCCTGCACTGCAATCCCGATGCGTCTGATGGAGGACAGCGCGATCCCCAGCTTCTTCACGTTGGCCCTGATCTCGTGGGCGATGTAGGGACCAAAGTCCTGCCGGGCAATGGCATAGGTATCAAGGTACAGCTTGACGTGCTCACGCGTGGCTCCGCTGAAATCAGCAAACACCAGTTCAACCCCATCCACATAAATGGACACCGCCAGGACATTGGTGGCGCCCGGATTGAGAGACAGGCGCGTCTGCGGCCGGCCGCGCTTGCTCTCGGTGGCAGCTTGCCCATCATCGGTGACGGTGTGGATCAAGCCCTCATCAATAAGCTGACCGCAGATGGATGTGATGGAGGCAGGCGACAGCCCGGTTTGATGGCCAAGAGAAATTCTTGCAAGCGGACCTTGGTAGCGCAAGGTTTCGAGAACCAGTCCCCGGTTCTGTCGCCTCACAAGATCGCTATTGGCTTTCTTAAGCATGGCACCTAATTTCAATTATCATATTTATTATCCGAGCTTGACTCGTCCCACGAGTTGTTGCAACATTTTTTTTGGACGCCGAAATAAATCAATAGAACCATCGACATTGTTTGCGAGTTTGAATAAGACTGATGAATGGGAGCGTCCCGCAAAGAGTGAAACGATGAGGAGGACTTTAGGAATGAAGCACAATATTTTAACATTGATGACCGGCGCCCTGTTGCTCGGTATGTCATCCATGTCAGCCATGGCCGCTGGCAAGACCATCGCTGTATCCTGGAAAACATTCCAGGAAGAACGTTGGAAAACAGATGAAGCCGCCATCAAGGCCGTTGTTGAAGCGGCTGGCGACAAGTACATTTCGACCGATGCCCAACTCTCTGCCCAGAAGCAGGCGGCCGACATCGAAGGCCTTATTTCACAGAAGGTTGACGTGATCATGGTTGTCGCCTTCGACAGTGATGCCATTCTCCCATCCTTCAAGGCAGCAAGCGATGCTGGCGTGAAGATGCTTTCCTATGACGTGCTCGTGGAAGATCCAAATGCACTCTATGTTACTTTTGACAACGTGGGGGTCGGCCGCCTGATGGCCAAGGAAATCCTCAAGGCCAAGCCAGAAGGCAATTATGCCTTCATCAAGGGTGACAAGGGTGATCCAAACGCCACATTCCTGTTCCAGGGCCAGATGGAAGTCCTAAAAGAAGCAATTGATGCTGGCAAGATCAAGAACGTGTGTGAAACCTTCACCGATGGCTGGAAACCAGACAACGCCCAGAAGAACATGGAGCAGTGCCTAACATCAACCGGCAACAAGGTTGACGCTGTTGTTTCCGAAAACGACGGCATGGCCTCAGGCGTTGTGGCAGCCCTTGATGCACAGGGCCTTGCTGGTACGGTTCCCGTATCCGGCCAGGACGGTGATAAGGCCGCCCTGAACCGCGTTGCACTCGGCACCCAGACCGTTTCGGTTTGGAAAGATGCCCGCGTCCTCGGCAAGGTAGCAGCTGAAGCAGCCGTGGCCATTGCAGACGGCACGGATCCAGCAACTCTTCCTGGTGTTGTAAAGTTCAACGGTGGTCCCAAGAAAGTTGAAGTGAACGCAATCTTTATCCCTCCAAATCCCATCACCAAGGCAAACCTTGGCGATGTGATCAGTGGTGGCTGGATCAGCAAGGAAGAAGCCTGTGCTGGTGTCAAAGCCGGCACGGTTGATGCTTGCAAGTAATCCACTTGCCTAACAGAATGGATTGACACACTATGGGCGCGTCACCTCCTCAAGAAGGTGTCGCGCCTTTTCTATAAGTAGAAGACTGTTTCAAGACAGCTTACATGCAATGTGGAGGGAACAATGGCAACAACACCAAGCAGCAGTCAGAATCCGGCCCTCACCGAAAGCGGTGCCGTTGCCCGTTTCCTGCAGGCAACTGAAATTGATACCCGCATGCTCGGCATGGCGGCAGCCCTTCTGGTCATCTGGATTGGTTTTGATATTTATAGTGGCTTTTTACGTCCCGGCGATGGCCTATTGGGTGGTTCATTCCTGACACCGCGCAATCTCTGGACGCTGCTTGTGCAGACCTCCTCCATCGCCATCATGACGACTGGCATGGTGTTGGTCATTGTCATGCGGCAGATTGATCTCTCGGTGGGATCAATGCTTAGTCTCGTTGCGGTCGCCACAGGTGTGTTGCAGGTTTACAAGCTGGCTCCTGCCCTCGGCGTGGGTCATCCCACCATTTGGATCATGGCTGTCGTGTTTGCGATTGTGCTTGGCGCCCTCATTGGGTTCTTTAATGGAATGCTGGTCTCCTACGCCCAGATTCCTTCGTTTATCGTCACACTTGGAGGCTTGATTGCCTATGGTGGAACGGGGTTCCTGCTGGCCAGTGGCGTGACGGTTGCCCCTATGGACAAAACTTTCAAGCTCATTGGTGGCAGCGGCCCCTTGGGCTCCATCGGTCCGTTCTGGAGCTGGGTGCTAGCTATTCTAGCCTGTGCGGCCATCATTTTCGCCATCGTCAATGGCAGGCGGCAGCGCACGCGTTTCAAGTTTACCCTGCGTCCCATGTGGGCGGAGTACGTATTGGCTGTGATCGGCAGTATCATGGTGCTGGTAACGACGTGGGTAGTCAATTCCTATCCCTGGGCGCCGAAGGTCATCGAGAATTATGCAATTGACAATAATCTCGTCATACCGGCAGGCATCGAGAACAAGGACGGCAGTGCCATTTGCAAGGCAGGAGACGCCATCGTGCGCTGCTCTGAAGGCCTGATATACTACACAGGCTATGCGATACCGGTTCTCATCGCGATGGCTGTGGGCCTGGTGATGACATTCATTGCAACCCGCACGCGCTTTGGCCGCTATATCTATGCGACTGGCGGCAATCCGGAAGCAGCCGAACTTGCCGGTATCAACACCAAGCAGCTCAAGGTGAAGGTTTTTGCGCTGATGGGCATTCTGGTTGCCGTGTCGGCCGTTATTTCCTCAGCCCGCCTTGACGCTGCCACAACTGCTCTTGGCACGCTCAACGAGCTTTACGTCATTGCCGCTGCGGTCATCGGTGGCACGTCGCTTGCCGGTGGCATTGGCACCATCTATGGCGCCATGCTTGGCGCACTTCTCATGCAGTCGCTGCAATCGGGAATGACGCTCCTCAATTTCGAGTCCGCCTACAAGGATATCGTGGTGGGAACAGTTCTGGTCTTTGCGGTGTTCATTGACCAGGTCTATCGTCGGCGCACGCAATAAGGGGAGGCGTACATGGCAAAAAGAGCAGCAAAGAAAGCAGCAAAACCAGCGGCCCCGGCAGCCAAGACGGCAGCAGGGCAGCCCGCAGTCGATCAACGTGGCACGCCGCTTATCGAGATGCGCGATATCTCCATCGCATTTGGTGGCATCAAGGCCGTTGATCATGCGAGCATAAACCTCTATCCCGGAGAGGTAGTGGGTCTACTGGGTCACAATGGTGCCGGCAAATCGACCCTGATTAAGGTTCTGTCAGGTGCCTACCGGCGCGATGCCGGGCAGATTTACATCGATGGCAATGAGGTTACTGTCAACAATCCGCGCGATGCCAAGGCACTTGGCATTGAAACCATTTACCAGACGCTGGCACTTGCCGACAATGTTGATGCCGCTGCCAACCTTTATCTCGGCCGCGAATTGCGCACGCCCTTTGGCACACTGGACGACGTGGCCATGGAAGCTGAAACCCGTAAAGTGATGCACCGCCTTAACCCCAACTTTCGGCGCTTTAAGGAACCCGTAATGAAACTGTCCGGCGGCCAGCGCCAGTCGGTTGCCATTGCCCGCGCCATTCACTTCAATGCCCGCATCCTGATCATGGATGAGCCCACGGCTGCCCTCGGGCCGGCCGAAACGGCGCAGGTGGGTGAACTCATCAAGCAGCTGAAGGCCGAGGGTATCGGCATTTTCCTGATCAGCCACGACCTGCACGACGTGTTCGATCTTGCCGACCGCCTGACGGTCATGAAAAATGGCAAGGTTGTCGGCTCCGCCCGCACCACCGATGTTGATCACGACGAGGTGCTGGGCATGATCATCGCAGGAAAATGTCCGAAAGGAGCCATCCCGGGCCCTGGCGCCTTGCGGGATGTGGCAGCATAGCATCCACCTGCGTCATCCCGGCATCTGCCGAAATGACCGAGAGGGAAATCACCCAAGCATGGCGTGCTGCAGGAGGATGATGGTCTTGGCGTCGACGACGGCGCCGGTTGCGATCATGCGGTAGGCGCAAGCGAGGGAAAGCTCGATCACTTCAATGTCCTCACCCTCGGCGGCAACGCCGCCACCATGACTGATCTTGTCGGCCGGAGTGTAGTGGCCAATGAACAGGCTGACGCGTTCGGTCAATGAACCCGGGCTCACGAATGTATCTGTCACGACTTGTAAATTATGGAGCCTGAAGCCAAGCTCTTCCTCGGCCTCGCGCGCAGCACAGGTCATGGCATCGTCGCCATCCAGCAGCCCCGCACATACTTCAATCATTGCCTCCCGGTAACCCACCATGAAGGCTGCAATGCGCATTTGCTTCACCAGCAGGACTGTTTTACGATTGGGGTCATAGGCCAGGACAGCCGCCGCTGCTCCATGGTCAACGACCTCGCGGACCAGGACTTCGGAACGACCGTTACTGCGCGTATAGTTCAAGGTGATCTTTGTGATAGTTGACCAGAAGTTCGACAGGACGTCAGTGCTAAGGATGTCCACAATGAATGATTTAGACAATTTTTCCTCGCCCCGCTTTCTGGATCGCTGCCGTGACGCGCGTTGATGTCTCGAGCGCTGGCAGCGTGTTGGTGTCAACTGAGAGGCGCCTTCGCCAATTTGGCCGTTCCCGGTCGGTGCCAGGAACATTAAGCGGCTCCGTCTCGAGACTGAGATCGTCGGCTTGCACAAACATGACGGTGCAAGGTGTCTTTGCCACATAGGCATGGGCATCTGCTAGCAGATCGCCAGTATCAACGCCCGCCTCGGCAAGAGCGCGCTGAAGCTTTGCAACGTCGAAGGCGCTGGCCGTTTCCTGCCAGCCCTTGAAGGGGGCAAGATCATGGGAGGAGATGCATGCGACAGCATTGGGAGGATAATTCTCTGGCGGAAGGAAGCGGGCTTCATCCTGTTCAAACCACAGCACGCGGTAGGAAAGAATTTTCGCTTCCGCGAGACTTCCACGTAATCCATCCGGCACGGTACCGAGATCCTCACCAATTACCGCACATTTTGCAAGCTCGCTCTCCAGGGCCGTGAGTGCAATCAGCTCGGATTGCGGCATGCTTACATAGGCACCATCCGCCCCAGAAGCTCCCCGCGGCACCCAGAACTGGCGTGCAAAACCAAGCACATGGTCAATGCGCAAGAC
>Ga0315273_10003684_pt1 | contig 18517 bp, 17 predicted proteins | sample YL17G02_0_MG_FD_205753 | JGI IMG/M metagenome (GOLD analysis project Ga0315273, IMG submission 205753) | Sediment microbial communities from Yellowstone Lake, YNP, Wyoming, USA - YL17G02_0 | ecosystem: Environmental > Aquatic > Freshwater > Lake > Sediment | place: USA: Wyoming | collected...
TCTTTGCATATTCCACAATATGAGCATAGGTCTTCATTAATCTCGCACACATCCCTTTCAGTACGTTCAATTGCCCCCTCAGGACAATTTTCTAAACATCCACCGCAAAACTTGCAACGGTCTGCCAGAATCTCATATTTTCTAAATCGCAAAATGTGCCCTATTCTTTTATACCCAGCAAACTCAATTTCTGATTTGCTGATTTTCCCCCTTGGTTGGGGCTAAATATCTTTTCTTCTTCCGGATATTCATCGGGCAGCGGATAGCACAAAGCCCACAGCCAATACAGCGCTTATCCTTTTTATTGGGATCAGCTCCAAAAAGAGAAGCAGGAGAGGGGTCACCCTTATTTTTTTGCTTTTCCATTTGGTCTGGTTTAGGGTTAAATAGCCCCAAAGGAACCAAAACTAAGCCACCACTCCCACATGGCCAGCCTGGCGTTTACGCAAGATATGATAAACGCTGGGAACAGCCTGGAGATGGGGAGCGGTTGGAATATTCAATAAATATTTTCTATTCGCCTCCAGCCGTTGGGAAATTCCGCTCTTAGAATCATTAATATCACCAAAATATAAAGCTTTTCCCGGACAATGATAGACACAGGCAGGATCTTGTCCCTCATCTAACCGGTGGTAACAGAACGTACACTTTTCCGTCCATCCTTCATCGAAATCGTGCCACAGAACTCCCGGATAAGGACAGGCATCAATACATTTCCGGGCTCCATCACACTTTCCTTTATCGATCAGAACAATGCCGTCAGGCCGTTGATAAATTGCATCATTCGGGCACTCATCCATACAGGGAGGATCATCGCAATGCATACAGAGGGTGGGATAATAGTGCATGGTAAGGTTTGGATATTCTCCGAACGGCCCAGCAGTATAAACTTTTAACCAGAAAGGAACCCCGGTTTTCTCAAAATCGCATGTCTCCCCTACCCGGGGTTTGACACTATTTTCCTGCTTACAGGCAAGCTCACAAGCCCGACACCCAATACACTTATCAAGGTCAATAAGCATCGCATATCTTTTATCCATGGCTATTTTTCCTCCTTTACCGGGTAAATTTTACACAAAAGCCCTCGCATCGTAGAAGTCCCCAGCACTTTCCCAAATTCCTCTGAAGGAATACAGCAGTTAATGTTGGCTTCATCATTGGGAAACCCCGGGAGGTTGAGTTCTTTACATCCTGACCACCAGCCATGCGGTGCCCCTACCACCTGGGGATGGATACCATTGCTCAGGAAAGCACGGTGTTTGGCGCGGCCATTGGTGGTTTCAATCCAGATCCAGTCGTTTTGTCTGATCCCGTATTGTTTGGCGGCCTTGGGATTGATTTGGGCTACAGGGTAAGGATACATGGCTCTCACCCACGGAATAAATCGCATCCCGGAATGGTAATAGCTGGGCATCCGCATCCCTGAGGTGAGGATCAGAGGATATTTCTTAGCCAGGTCAGGCCGGCTAATTGGGGTCTGGGGCAATTCCTGGTACTTAGGGATCGGGTCGGCACCCACATCAGCAAAGATCTTGCAGTAAATCTCGAATTTTCCGGTGGGGGTTTTGATTCCCCACTCTTTATATTTTTCATACTTTTCGGGAGCGGTCTCAACTATGTATTGTTTTTTCAACTGCTCCCAGGTAATGTTGTAAGGCTCAAGCTGAAAATCAAATAGCTCTTCATCAGTCTCCCAGGGCCAATACTCCGGGTTAACCCGATGACCAACCGTCCGGAAAAAGGTAATATCCGAGTGGCGCTCAAAAACTGGATCCACACACCTCACTTGGGCCATCTCCCATCTTTTGCAGAGTTCATCCGCAATGTAATCCCGTTCCGTCCAGTGAGCGGAAGGAAGCACAAGATCAGAAAGCTCAGCCGTAGGGGACATAACGTAGTCTACGGTAACTAAAAACTCCAATTTTTCGAGTGCTTTTCTGGTTAGCTTGGTATTCTCGCACCACGACAGCGGGTTACCGGCCACATTGATATACATCTTGATGGGATAGGGCTTTCCAGTGAGTATCGCTTCCCAAACCGCTTTAGGCTGACTTACCGGGTAAAGAAGAACCCCTTGCTCTTTTCCCAAACGATATTTTTCCTGAGTCGCCGGGGTTTCACCAACTAAACGAGGACCAAGCATCTCGTTCCAAAATACATACCAGAGGTTTCCTCCTTTAGCGTCCAGGTTGCCGGTGAGCATCATCAGGATCAAAAGAGCATGAATTGTCGAAGTGTTAGTAGCAGTTTCCTCAACCCCTTGCATCGCATCAAGACATGCACCCGGGCTACATTCCGCATACATACGGGCCGCCTTGTAAATTCTATCAGCAGAGACCCAGGTAATTTTTTCAGCCTTTTCCGGAGGATATTCAGCTGCCTGGTCAGCCAGAATCTGGAATGCGGGTTTGCACTTGATTCCATTTACCGTGAAACCACCCAAAAGAACAGGATCTGCTCCTTTAGAGTCAGCTACTTTAGGGGTATTACTCTTTTCGTCCCAGATCATGTATTTGAGTTCGTCACCCCCTTGGAGAGCATCCTCTTCGGTGAGGAGTTTGCCATTATCCAACCGGACCAAAAATGGGCCATTGGTCCACTGTTTTACAAATTCCTTCTGGTAGAGGTTTTCACTAATAATGACGTGGATCCAGCTCAAAGCTAAGGCACCATCAGATCCCGGTCTTAAGGGAAGCCAGACATCCGCTTTATGAGCCAGTGGCATCTCATAACGCGGGTCCACCACTATTATTTTATCGCCCCGTTCTAACATCTCCCGGATTCCCGCTACTGCATATCCCGCTTCAGTCCAGCACGAATTTGATCCCCAGTTCACGTAACACTTGCTGTTTATTTGGTCAGGGCTATCCCACATGGCAAAAAATCCGGTGGTAAGCATGGAAGTCATCATTATGGGGAGGAGACAGACGTGGGCAGGACAACACCAGTGATTATGGCCGATAGAATTACCCAGGCGTTGGGCCCACTGGTTGGTGCCTCGACCAGTTCCTTGACCTACAACGATGGATTGGGGCCCATATTCTTCCCGGTATTTCAATATCTTATCAACGATAATATCAATTGCCTCATCCCAGGATATCTTTTTCCACCCCGGATCCTCTCCCGGTCCTTTCTTTGGATTTGTCCGGCGTAAAGGATAATTAAGCCGATCAGGTGAATAAAGCATCTGAATAGCTGAAAACCCCTTAGAGCAAATCATCCCTTTACTGCGGGGCTCTTCTGGGTTTCCTTCGATTTTAATTAACTTGCCATTTTTAACGTGACCCAAAACTCCACATTTTGAGTGACACTCAAAACAATTTGTTTTGATAATTTTAATACCGTCTGTCCCCATAATTCCTCCTCACTAAAATTAATATTAGAGTTAGAGGTTTTTGCTCAATTAAGATAGTATCTTTGTACTTACTTACGAAATTTTTGAAAATCCGGTTTCCGTTTTTCCAGAAAGGCGTTCATGCCTTCATTCCACTCTTCAGAGCCATGAAGAAATGACCAGGCGAGCATTCCGTGTCGAAATGAAGGTTGCAATAGATCAGATTCAAAATTGAGCGAAGTCTTGGCTACCCTGACGGATTGAGGGCTCATTTCCAAGATACGCTTGCACCAGGCGTCAACTTCTTCCCTAAACTTATCTTTAGGTACTACCTTGTTTATTAATCCAACCTTTTCGGCCTCATAAGCATCGAATCTTTTGGCCAAGAAAATAGCCTCCCGGGCCCGCTTTTCACCCATAAGCCGGGGAAACATCTGGGTTCCCCCATAGGTTCCTCCGCTGCCAACCTGAAGCTCGGTAATGGCCAAAGTTGATCCCTCGGTAGCAATAGCCAGGTCACAAAAACAAACCAGCTCACAGCCGAAACCCATGGCATACCCATCAATAGCAGCTATAACTACCTTGCCCATTCCCCGGATCGTTTCGGACAATAGCATACAAGTACGGACAAGGATCCATGCCTTACGAGGGTTAGAATCTCCGAATTCATTGATGTCTCCGCCAGCGCTGAAGGCTTTCCCCCCCGCCCCAGCGATGACGAGAACTCCTATGGTAGGGTCCTTGTCAGCATCCTGGCAAGCCAGGAGGAGCTCTTCAATCGTCTGTGGTCGAACCGCATTATACAGCTTGGGTCTATTGAAGGTAATCCGGGCAACCCCATCCCTTTTTTCGTAAAGAATATCTTCAAACTCCATGGTCCTCTCCTTGTGTTACTTGGACAGTTTAATGCCGTATTTAGCCCAATTCTTTTGGACCATTTCCAGGGTTTGGTCGTCAACGATGGCAACGGGTGCATATTTTTCACCGAACCATTTATCTGACCGAGGCCAATCAACCGGCTTGGTACAGTCAAACAGTACTCGCCAACCCTTGTTAATTGCTACCCGGGTGCGCTGGTCAGGATGGGTCCGGGGATCGAGAGGGCTGATGTTGTGAGGAAAAGCGTGGATGTCCCGTTGGTAGTCGCACCGGTAAGCAAAGCCCCACATCACTTTCTTAAGATCATAAATGTCAATATCCCGGTCAAAGACCCAGACATTATTCCCTACCATAAAAGAAAGCGGAAGGCTCCAGATGCCGCACGCCACGTGGGAGACCTGGCCTAAATAAGAGTTGTCAATTTGAACAAAAACATTGGCCCACCCGGTGCTCGGATCTACGTTGACGCCGGTAACTCCGGGCATCCTTTCGTCCAATCTATCCCAGACAATGGCGCTGTGGTTGACTGATTCTATCCGATGGTCTTCGTTAATCGGGATTCCTTCAAGCGTGCCTTGAAGTATAGGATCGTTACGATGAGTAATGCAGTTTACCGTGAATACCGGCTTTTTATCTTGCTCACCAGTGTAGTAGCCCGTATATTCTCCGAATGGCCCTTCCTCCTTAAATTCATCAAAGTTGGTACAAACTTCTCCTTCCAGCACAAGTTCGCACGACGCTGGAACCAGCAGGTCATTAGTCTCGCACTTCACCAATTCAACTGGAGCCTGGCGGAGGCCACCCATCACATCGTATTCACAAACTTCCGGAGGCTGAGGTGAACAGGAAACCGCCGGAAGCACCGGATCCCAACAGTTGATCATGGCAATTGGCATAGGCTTGCCAAGTTTCCGATATTTCCGCCAGTGGAGCCAGATGTGCTGTCCGGTAGGAATGCTTATCCCGCTATGTCGTTTATCGTGAATCATGCGACGGTAAAGACCGATATTAATCCACCCGGTATCAGGGTCCTTGGTTACCACACCATCGAATGTCCCCATATAGCGGCCTCCGTCTCGATGGTGCCATTTAGGAACCGGCAATGCGGTGAGATCAATGTCATCCCCTTTAAGGATGTTTTCCTTCACTGGACCGGTCTTTACTACTTTGGGCTTGACCGGCTTTTTTGTCCGTTCCCGGTAGATCTGGATGAGCTCTCGATACGGAGTCTTTTTATCTACTCCCAGCATGAGGGCGATACGAGGGTACGTTGCTAAAGAGGCTGTGAAAAACTTTGTGCAGAACGTCTTTTCATGGTCCTTGATATTTTCAAACAGCAGCGCGGGGCCTTCATTTTCAAATACATTATGGGTAATGCCCCCGATTTCAAGGTTCCAGTCTACCTTGGTCTTAACCCGGGCTAATTCCCCTTCCCTTTCCAGAGTTTCAATCCATTCTCGTGCATCAGTGTAAGCCATAATGCTAACCTCCTTTTAAATTTAAAATCTCAAAAGCGCACCTTGCTTCCCTTTAAAAGCTCAGCGGCAATTAAATTTTTTTGGATCTGGACTGTTCCTCCTCCTAAAGCGGGAAAACGGACATCTCGGTACATTCGTTCAACAGGGTATTCCCGCATGTAACCGTAGCCTCCGTGAATCTGAAGAGCATGATTAACCACCTCGATGGCCATTTCATTACAAAAGACTTTGGCCATTGCTGTTTCCGTGAGATTGGGGAGCCCCTTTTCGGCGTTTGTTGCCGCCCGATAGAGAAGAAGGCGGCCTGCCTCGATCTTGGTAGCCATATCAGCCAGCATCCATCTTATCCCTTGAAACCCGGAAATTGTTTGACCAAACTGGCTTCTCTCTTCGGAATATCGGAGTGCTTCATTAAAAGCCCCTTGAGCCACACCCAGGGAGAGAGCCGCGTTTCCGCACCGCTCGGCATTAAATGCCTGCATCATCTTTCCGAAGTTTCCAGGTTCAATTAAGATATTTTCCTTGGGCACTCTTGCGTTTTCAAAAACAACTTCGGAAATAGACGTCCCCTTAAAACCTAGCTTATGCTCTTTTTTCGAAACAGAAAATCCGGGGGTATCTTTCTCCACCACGAGTGCCCCGACCCCTTTGGTTCCTGGGGTGTCCCCAAATCTCAACATGACCACGAAAATATGGGCCTCATGAGAATTACTGATAAAAATTTTCGTCCCATTGATAATATAGTGGTTTCCATCAAGGATGGCTCGGGTCTTTAGGTTCCCCACATCAGAACCAGCATCGGGTTCGGTTTGAGCATAAGCAGCTAATTTTTCTCCATTAGCCATAGAAGGTAAAAACCGCCTCTTCAATTCTTCACCCCCGAAATGGGTAATAGCCCGGGAGCAGGTGCCACAGTGAAGAGTCAAAATCCCGGCGGTATTGAAACAATGCTGGGCAATGTGTTCAACCACCAGGACCACATCTACAACGCCCCTACCACCACCTCCGTATTCCTCGGGAATACTAATTCCCAGCAATCCCAGTTCGGCCAATTTTTTTACATTTGGCCAGGGAAACTCCTCATTTTCATCCCAGCGGGAAGCTAATGGCCGAAATTCTTTTTCAGCCAGATCGTCAACCATATTGACCAGAAGTCTTTGTTCTTCGGCAAACTTAAAGTCCACTCGCTTGCATCTCACTTTCTTTCTTAACGCTCTTTGCAACCATGCCATAGAGATAAATATCCACAATGGTATCGATTACTTCGTCTTCGTTATAAACCCTCCATCCTTTTTCTTTGGCAATAATGCTCCGCAAACCATACCAATGAATCATGCCGAGAAAGATTCGGGCCGCTAACCCAACTTTCTTTTTTTTCAACTTTCCTTCTTTGATTCGTTTTTCAGAGTGTTTCGAAAGGATGGCAAGCGGAGAATCATCACTTTTCGTAAGAGAAGCCTCAAAAAGATGGGGATTTTCTAACCGACCGAAATTAATAAATTTTACTAGTTGCACATTTCGTCGCATTACTTCCAGATAGCAGCGGGTAAAATTTTTGAGAGTCTTTCGATCATCATCTCCACCCATTATTTTGCCCATATCTTCGGAGGGAACGAACCATCGAGTAGGATATTTTTTCGTGATGGCTTCATAAAGGTTCCGCTTGTTTTTAAAATGATGGTAAATTAAACCCTGAGTAATTTGAGCCTGTTCGGAAATCTTCTTAATGGTTGAGCCACCATATCCGTTCTTCGAAAAAACCTCGAGGGCAGCTTCAACAATCAGTTCACGTCTTATCCCTTTAGGAATTCGTTTCTTTAACATCATCTTCATCTTCTCATTTTATAAGTAAACGTTTATTTAATTATAGCGAAACATAGCAAAGCTTCCCTTTATGTCAACCTTTTTCTTTCATTAATGCAATAACAAACCAGCTTTTCATACAACTCTCCCCACATAAGCCCCTTCTTTGACTGCGTCGACGATTTCGCGGGGGCTTACACAATCACCAATCGTATAGAGTTTTGGCACCTTCCCCTGGAGACCTCCTACTAATTCCCGGTTAGGAGCCCGTCCCCAGGCAAGTACTACTGCGTCAGCTTCTACCTTATGCTCGCGAAGATGGCTATCAACCACAATGACTCCATCATCCAGTATTCTACTAATTCTCGAATTTGTCATTATCCTTACCTTCAGTGCCATCAACTTCTGAAACAGATACATGTATGACCAGAAATTCATATCCCAGGCAATCTGACCTTCATGTTCCACCAAGATGACTTCGTGCCCCCTATTGGCCAGAATTTCCGCCATCTCCGCCCCATCCCTCCAGCCTCGTGACACCACCAGCCGTTTTCCTTCTACCTTTGCCTTGCCTACGAGGATGTCATAGGAATTGTAAACGTGGTTCCTATCCACTCCAGGAATATCCGGCATCACTCCGGGGGTCGCCCCTGTTGCTACAATCACTGCGTCAGGGTTAAATTTCTCTACTGCTTCCACTGTCCCCAAAGTCTCAGTCTTGATTTTTACCCCTGCCTTCTCACACTGACGGGAAAGCCAGCCAATCACGTGAATCCGATAATCCGCCTTTCCCGGGGGCAAAGAGGCCAGGTTTACCTGACCGCCCAATCGTTTTTCTTTTTCCCAGAGGCTTACATCATGCCCTCGCAGCGCAGCTACTCTCGCCGCCTCCAGACCTCCCGGCCCTCCTCCAATCACCAAAACTTTTTTGGGTGAATCGGTCTTAACAATGGCACATTCCCGCTCCCGCCCCAATGCAGGGTTGTAAACACATTCCACCTGTAAATCCTGAACAAAGCTCCAGAGACAATGAGAGCAACGGATACAAGTCCGAATATCCTCAAAATCTCCGGCAAATGCTTTTCTGGGCAAGTCAGGATCACAAAAGAGAGGCCGGGAAAGAGCGACAACATCCGCGTACTTATCCGCTATCACTTCTTCCATTGCCCTGGGATCAGTAAGGTTTCCATTGACAACCACCGGAACTCTCACCGCATCAATGATGGGTTTCACCAAAGGAAGAATTCGGGCATTTTTATTTTTGGGAGTCCTCGGAGAAAAATATCCCTCTCCGATGGGAAAGGTAAAATAGGTAAGCATGGTGACCGAGATATAGTCAATACCGTTTCTCTCAAGTTCCTGGGCTAACATTACTGCTTCTTCGTTCGTCCATCCGCCGGGAACCCCCTCCACCGCAAGGATTCTTATGCCGATCGGAAAATCCGGGCCGCAGAGTTCCTTACACCGGCGGAGACAGGCTAAGGGAAACCGGATACGATTTTCAAATGGGCCGCCCCACTCATCAGTTCGTCTGTTAAGATTGGGAGAATAGAATTGTACCAGCAAATAGCCGGTGCCCCCATGAAGCTCTACCATGTCAGCCCCAGCAATCTTAGCTCGTAAAGCTGCCTGACCAAAGGCTTCAATTAATTCATAAATTTCATCTACGGTCAGTTCATCCGCATGATAATATTTACCACCCAGTCCTGGCCAGGCAGACACCGACGGGGCCTTTGGGCTTTCCATGGAGAACATTCCCCCACCAAGAATCTGCTGGCTTACCTTACAATCATTCCAGTGGATCAAGTCATAGAGTCGTTTCAAACCAGCCAGATAATTGTTGTGGTCAATTCTGAGCTCATGGGGAAATCCAACATGATTAGGATGGACCGCAGCTGCCTCAACGATGATAAGCCCTACTCCTCCCTTGGCTATTGCCTCGTAATTATCAAGAACCTGCTGGGTTACCGATCCGTCAACCCCGGGCATTTTAGTACAGGTAGGGGCTTGCCAGAGACGGTTTTTCACCAATACATTACCTATTTGAATAGGAGCAGCAATCTTGGTTAGCTTTGTTTCTTTCATTTCTCCTCCTTAATTAAATAAGTTTCTTCTATCGCTTCCAGAAAGCAAACCTCCACACAGGAGCCACACTCTTCGCACTTATCAGTAATCTCAAATTTTTCACCTTTTTTCTCAATGGCGCTGGAAGGGCAGACCTCTTGACAAGCACCACACTCAGTGCATTTTTCGGTAATACGGTAAGCCATAAGGCTTCTCCTTTAAACCACACTTTATCGCCACCCCCTAAAAAATCCTTGAAAGAGCAAACCAGGTTATTTCTCCTTGTCCCAGATGGCCTTCAGGGTATGAATCTTATCCCTTAATTGACGCATACTTCCCAAAGAGGGACCGTCTTCTCCTGCCTGACAGGATTTAACCAATTCCTCGAGTACCTTCTCCACATCCGCCTTTAACCTCTTTACCCGATCCTCAGTATCAGCCAAATTTCCCACTTCCACTAAGTCTCCATGGAGGGTTTCCAAACCTTTAATAAGGTTGGCGCTCAGTTCATGCTTTTTAGCCTGAGAAATTGCTTCTTCCAGGTTATCGATAAAATCAATGACAATATATTCAGTCGTTTTCTCTTCCATATCCATCCCTTCTTTTATTTTTATAATTTATTTATTCCTCGATACATTTTATAGCCTCATATTCGCAATTAACCTCGCAAGCCATGCATTCCACACAATTGTCTATGTTTATCACCTGACAACACTTTTCTCCAAGTTCCAGCACCGGTTTATCTGCTGGGCAAAGGTCAACGCACGAGCCACAAAGATTGCATTTCTCTTCATCAACCACAATTTTCATCATAAGTTAACCTCGCAATGTTATTTTCTCGCCCCTTTAAACGTTTGCCACCGAGTAAAGTTGGCCCGCCTTTCCTCTTCGGCCTTACGGCGCAAAAAGTAGTTCTGATTTACCACTTCCTTGGGCGTGATGAGCCACACCCCCGTGGGGTCGGCATCGGGAATTATCTTCCAGATTTCCTCCAAATAGTTATCCCAAATCGGGCCTTGTCGTAAAAGTTTATAAGGAGATCCCTTGATCTGGTAAACATTCCCCTTTTGCCAATCATCTACCACCAGGATTGAAACATCTTTTTTAAACCAGTAACAGTTGAGCATATTTTTTTGTGTCTTGCACGTATCAAGCAATTCCAAAAAAGCAATGTTTCCGTCTATTACTCTCATAGAACCAAGGGGTACGGTGTGGGGATTGCCGTCTTTATCCACCGTGGTTAAAGCCTTGATTGTTTTTGGGTCGTTGATGATCTTTTCAACCTCTTTTGGCAGTTGCATTACTGTTCCTCCTTGTTCTTTATAAAGTTCAAACTCCTGTTGGCTTTTCATCAGAGGCAATCTTTTTAAAGCAGTCTCTGGTAATCAGGATAACAGCTTAAAGGCTGAAACTTCCACCCCATTTGATCCGCGGAAAGTTTCCCGTTCCAGTGCTTCATCAAGAGACGATACCGGCCTGAGTCCACTTTTACATAAAACTCCAGCGGTGGTTGGGTCGCCCCCAATTTGTAAAAGTTTGATCCCGGCTGGATACACCAGTTGGTTCCCAGGGGAACGATCTTGTTCTTAATGAGAAAATCATACCCTTCAAGGGTCGAGTTTACTGCTTCGTCTACTTCTGCAAAACCATAGGGCGGAGGTGCCATCTCTGTTCCCGGAACAAAACCTGCCGTTACATTCCCTGCACCAAACACATCCACCGCGTTCAGTGTCCTGTCAAGATATTCCGCATAGGGAATGTATTTAGCCTTTCCCGGGCACACCAATTCATAATGTTCCTTTGTCCAGGTCTCAAAATAGCACCCAAATCCGTCAGCTCCCGCCTCTTTACATTGTTTGTACTGCTCCTCTTTATAGGGGGTGGCTATCAGGTTGACAGGCATGTAATAATCCCCGTAAGGCTCACCAGCTTTTCGAATGTTCTTGACAATTTCAATCTGGTGATCCACCTCCCGCTCAAAACCACTTCTGGGGTTTGATCCACCCGTCACCAGTACGTGGTGCCATCTGCCTTTCTCCTTCAATGCCTCAGAGATAAGGTCATACACATCTTCTCCGGACAGCCTCACCTTCCAGCCTCGCCCCAGTTTCATCTGTTGGCGGGTGTTGTAATCCATGTCACAAAACCGACACTGCAAATCCTCGTTCCAGTACTGACAGTGACAATTGGGAATGATGAGCATGCAGCTCGTCCCCGACAACCAGCCAATGTGAGTCAAAGGCACCCCACTGCGAGTCGTCTTGTTTTCCCGCTCAAGAACTGCCGCTTTTGGAAACGTTACCTCCTCCATCTTCTCCCCGTCCGAAAGAACCCAGAAGGCGTCATCAATCACGTCCATCGTGTAAGGATCACCAATATCCGGAGGACAGTTCTGGATTGCAATGGTGGTGCCATCATTTAATATCATAGCAAAGGGTATCGCATATGGCTCAGTAAAGTCTTCATGGTGCCACTGGAAAAGAATTCGAGGCCCTTTAGCATAAAAAGGGTCTTGCACCTTAGCTACTGCTGCCTTGGTCATCGTGATTCCCCGGCGCTGGAAATCAACCTTGGCCAGAAATGACGGTGGGATCTCCGGCCATTTATTACGGACATAATCCCATTCTTGTTTCCGGCCAAATTTCTTGTATTCCTTGACTGGCAAAGCGGGCCTATCAAGTCCCAACTCTTCCAGCATTTTATATTTGTTTCCCATAACTTTTCCCTCCTACTAAAAAAAGGGTTTTTTTAAATACTTCCTTGATTATGCCTTTATCACCCCCTCAGCCCCTCTCGGATTCCATGCTTTCTTACCCCAGAACCCAATAAGTTCAAACCGTTGAGGTATACTTGTAAAACCCCTCACCAACTTTCACTCCTAATTTGCCCTCCCGAACCATCCTCTCTAAAAGGGGGGAAGGAGTATATTCTTTTCCCAGGTTATCCCGAAGGTACTCTAAACAATGAAGCGTGGTATCCATACTCACATCCGCTGCTTTAAAGGGAGGGATGGGGTGATTGAGGCCCAACCTCACTGCCTTATCAATGTCCTCAACTGATGCTATTCCCTCATCCAGCATTTTGATGGCTTCGTTAACAATGACGACAAAAAGCCGAGTAGTGATAAATCCGGGGGAATCCTTGACAATAACCACTTCCTTTTCCAGGTTTTTAAGAAAATTCTTGATGGTTTCAAGGGTTTCCGCTGAAGTATTTTCAGATTTCACAACTTCAACGAGCTTGATAACCTGTACCGGGTTGATGAAATGAGTAACAATAACTTTCTCCTTTCGATTTACCAAAGCTCCAATGACTGTGGGGCTCAAGGAAGAGGTATTGGAAGTTAAAATGGTATGGGTTGGACAGTTTTCATCCAATTCCTTAAAAACGCGTTGTTTCAATTCCATTTTTTCCGGTATGGCCTCAATTACCAGATCCACATCTTCTACGGCAGACTTCAAATCCGTAAAACCTCTAATCCTTCCATAAACCGCGTCCGCCTCCTCCTGGCTCATCTTACCCTTATCCACAAAAAATTTCTTTAAACCTTTCTTTATGGCTTCAAGTCCAGACTGAACCAGGTTGTCATCAATATCCCGAAGGTTGACGGTGTAACCATACTGCGCACACAATTGAGCAATCTGATACCCGATGGTACCGACTCCGAGCACTGCTATTTTTTTGATTTCCATAATAGCTCCTTTTTATTCTTTATTCAAAGCAGATCTAACAAACCAATATCTACATAAGCCATCGGACCAAGGTTAATTATTTTCCTTTGTAAATGGGGACCCGTTTTTCAAGAAACGCCCTTACCCCTTCGTTTTTATCTTCGGTTTCGCAAGCCCTTCCAAAACAGCCCTTTTCGATCTCCAATCCTTCCTTTAAGGAAAGGTTCATTCCCTCATTAACAGCTTTTTTGGTTAGGGCTATCGCTACTGGCCCCTTTTCCATAATCTTTTTAGCTATCTTTTTCGCTTCATTGAGAGCGTTCCCGGGCGAAACGACCTTCTCCACTAGACCGATCCGATATGCCTCCAGCGCATCAATTGTATCACCAGTATAGAGAAGAAATTTGGCCCTTCCCCTTCCTACCAGCCGGGGGAGCCTTTGAGTCCCTCCAGCCCCAGGAATAACCCCCAGATTTACTTCCGGCTGTCCAAACCTGGCATTTTCTGAAGCCACCCTGATATCACAAGCTAAGGCTACCTCGCAACCTCCCCCCAAAGCCAATCCCTCAATCGCGCATAGAACCGGTCGAGGAAAATCATCAATCCGATTCGTCATTTCCTGCCCTAAGGCAGAAAACTTCTGTCCTTCCTCTGAATTGAGGAAAGGTATCTCTTTGATATCAGCTCCGGCAATAAAAGCTTTCCCTGCTCCGGTCAAAATTACCACTGCTACGTTTCCATTGCTCTCAAGCTCTTCGAAAGTTTCTATTATTTCTTTGATGAGCTGGGAATTAAGGGCATTTACTGGTGGCCTATCCACGGTAACCACCACAATTCCCCCATCGTTCAGATAACTTACGAACTCCCGACTCATAGGATTCTTACTCACTTTTCCGGAGTGAAAGCATAAATGACCCGATTCCGGTCTATGGGAATTACTTTTAATTTAACCTTCATTCCCTCCCTTAGTCCATCTGGTTTAGCGTCGGTAATGCGAGAAAACAGGGTTAATCCATCTTTGATCTTGACAAGTCCGTGAATAAGCGGGGTTTCAAAACCCATGGGTACTCCTATCTCCTCAACGGTGAAGGTATCGAGAATCCCCGTAGTGGGAAGATCAACCCACTCTAAGTTATCTGACATACACTCGGGACACACTACGCGGGGAGGCCACGGTTGGGCTCCGCAACCCTTACACTTCGTCGTGGTAAAACGCCCTTGCCTCAGATTTTCATAAAAAGGAAAAATCCGATTATGCTCTTCAGTTTCCAACGGAAATAAATCAATAGAAGACCAGTAAATTTTTTCTTCCATCAGCTCTCCCTCCCATAGATGGTGATTGAACTATCAGAACAGAAACCGCTCATGGTGTGTTGAAGCGCAATCTTCGCTCCTTCTACTTGGTTGACGGCATCCCCTCGAAGTTGATAAAACAGTTCTCCCGCCTGCCGCTCTCCTTGTGCTCCAAAGGGATGACCACAGGAAAGAAGACCTCCACTGGGGTTGACTACTACCTTGCCCCCGAAGTCAGCTAACCCTCTCTCAATAAATTTACCCCCTTCGCCCTTTTCGCAGAAGCCAAGGTCCTCATATTCTATAATTTCTGAAATAGTGAAACAGTCATGTACCTCAGCCACATCAATATCTTCGGGTTTAACTCCGGCCCTTTCATAAGCCTTGGGTACAGCAATCTTGATATGTTCCCACGTCGTAAAACTTGGCATATTGGCAGAGTTTTTATGAGTGCTTGCCTGCCCGATCCCCAAAATATACACCGGGTTTTTATAAAACTCCTTGGCTCTTTCTTCACACGCCAGCACCACTGCTGCGGCTCCGTCAGTCACCGGGCAACAATCGTAGAGTTTGAGGGGCGGAACAATGCGTTTTGACTGCATCACCTCATCCATGGTCACGATATTTTGCAAATGAGCAAATTTATTCTTGGACGCATTCCTATGACTCTTTACCGCCACCATCGCCATCTGTTCTTCGGTAGTCCCATATTGCTTCATGTGCTTTTTGGCAATCATGGCAAAGAGTGGCGGAGGGACCCCTAACCCATGAATACAATCAAAATCCCGGTCACACGCAGCCTGGATATTCCAGTACGTCTCACGCTTATCCGGGAGATAAAGCTTATCCGCTCCTATAACCATGACCACATCAGAGCAACCACAGGCAATATGCGTGTAGGCAAGATGAATAGCGGCAGTTCCACTGCCACAGAGGAGTTCCACCTTACCGATAAGATTCGTTGGCTTTATGCCAAGCAGTTCCGCTGCTAATGGTGCTCCATGGGTTTGAAACTGATTTTTTTCAGCAAAAGCAGAAGAGAATAAGAGACCATCCACATCTTTCGGGGTTAAACCCGCACAATCATCAAAGCATTCCTTTCCTGCTTCTGCTATCATATCCCGCAGACTCGCTTTCCTTACTCCCCACTTACACATCCCTCCCGCAATAACTGCAACTCTTCTCATACTCAAAAACCCTCCATATCAGATTAAAGTTTTTAAAAAGGGATTTACTTTTTCGCCTCAAAAAGTTTTTCCACCAGTTTACCCTTGGCTGAGGGACCTGCAGCTCGTTCCAGAGTGTTGGGAGGAACAAAAGTTATGTCCGGACGCACCCGAAGCTGTGCTGACATTTTGTCCTCAAGCTCTTTCTTTAAAGACGGTAAATCCGCCTCCTTAACCTCAGACCCATATTCAACTTTAATTTTCATGGGCGGTTCTACCCGGGGGCCTGGTTTCTCCAGGATAATCCGCATTTCTCCGGTAACTCTGGGAACAAAAGCATTGATTGCATTTTTAACTGCCGAAGGGTAAACATTGATACCTTTAACAATAAGCATGTCATCCACTCTGCTCAGGATCCTGAATCGCCAGCCCGGGTTTCCGCAGGGACACGGGGTGGTGTTAATCTGGATTAAATCGCCCATTGCATATTTGATGGCCGGAGAAGCCTCATGGTCAAAAGCGGTTATTAATCCATGTCCGATCGCTCCATCTTTCCACTCTATGGGTTCATTGGTAGCAGGATCCACAATATCATACCAGATAGCGAAATCCTCACATACCACATGCATTCCCTGATATTCCGGGTAATCGCAAGAAACGTGGTGGAGACCCCATCCTCCCCCCGTTGAATCAAAGAGTTTTGCACCATAGGCGCTCTCGATCTTTTTCCTCACCTCCGGAAGGCCAGCTCCTGGAGCGCCGGCGCAAACAATCTGCTTGATTCCCAAAGCGCCAATGGGCTTGCCCAGGATTTCAGGGCATTTTTCGATCAAATGTTCCGCCAGAGGGGGAGTGCCGATTATTGCAGTGGCTTTCAGATAATCCCCTAGCCGCAGCATCTTTTCCGTCCCCCCTTCTGCTCCTACTGGCAAAGCCCGGCAGCCCATATTCTGTAAGGCCCTGACTACCGGGATCCCACCCACCCACATGCTGAGGCCAAAGGTCTGCAGCACTACATCTCCCGGACGGATTCCCGCACGCCAGAAAACCCGTTGCCAGACCTCATCATTTATTTTTATGTCATGTTCCGTAAATAAGTAGGTGAAGGTTGGTTCTCCGGTTGTCCCACTGGTAGAACTGATGTACACTACTTTTTCTGGAGGAGCACAAAGATACATCCCAAAAGGATGCCCTTCCCTCTCCATAGATTCCTTCTGGCTTTCTCGGTCACCTTCTTTTGTCCTCATGATGGGGAGCCTTCGCCAATCATCAAGGGTCTTTATATCTTCTGGCTTTGCCCCAATTGCATCGAATTTCTTTTTATAATAGTAAGGAGAATTGTCGTAACAATATTTAACCTGTTTCTGCAATTTCTTGAGCTGGAGTTTCCGGAGTTCTTCAATCGGCATGCACTCCATCTCCGGATTCAGATACTTCCGATTTGGATCAAGATTCTCTTTCACCATTTCCATACCTCCTTTGCGCTTACCAGAGTTTCTATATTTTATAATTTCAACTCGACACTGTGGATAATCGGGGTTCCCACCCCAGTACCCTCAACCTCAACCTGGGCTCCGCAGCCAGGACAATAGAATTCCCGGAAAATCATCCAGTCTTTTTTAGGCGCCCAGGATCCCGGGTAAATCTCCGCTGGATCACGATCGTAGATTAAACAGTAAAGCTTGAAATTTTCGTGGGCATCACAATAAGCATATCCACACTGGACACAAGTCGCAACTTTTCCACCTTTTTCCCCTTTGGCTATTTTAACGTAAGGAGTAAGGGGAATTTCTTCCTTCCCCACGACTGGCTTTTCAACGGGCTTAGGTTCAGAAGCAGCAAAAGCCTCTTCGAAGGCTAATTCCGAGCGGAACCCTTCAGAAAACTTTATCATTTCATCGAAAAATTTAAGCACGGGCTCCGGCAAATCCCGACTCTTTCTTTTCTCTACCATTTTTTTGACGTATTCCCGGCCAGATATTCCCTGTTTTAACCTTTCCTTTTTTCGGGCCTCCCTCAGTTCTTTGGTCTTTTCCAAATCTATTTTCAGAGTCTCCGGATCAATCTTTACACAGTAGACTTTCTCGACAGTGCGAATATTAGTCAATTTATTTTCAATATCCTTTGCTATAAGCTTGGGGTCCCTTTCAATAGGATCTCCTGAACCTCCCCCTCCCCAGTACTGAACACAGTAAAGATCACCAGGCTTTAAAGCTCGAGAGGCGGCGGAGGGATACACACTTTCCCGCGTACCTTTCACAAGATCCAATTCATCAATACTATGAGGGAGTGGCTCTTTTCTCTTTCCTCTCTCAAAGACGTCGCTATCATAAATAATATCTAAGGTGCATGCGGGCGTGGGATATCCTCCGTACATCCCCTGCACCTCACTCACGTAACCGCCACTTCCAGAAAGACCAAAAAAGGTTATCGGACTGGCATGCGGGGTATAAATACTTTGACAAGCTACGCCTCCTCGATATTTTCCCAACCCTCCGGAATCCGCTCGCTGCCTGCGGGTAAACATAAGCACCGGACCAACCTCCTCGGTTTCAACATCGCCACAATCGGTCCAGGGATTAAATTCATTGACACTGCTGTCCTGGCCATCTTTATCGTAACGGGCTCCTCCTCCACAGCCCATCACACTGGTCACGATAGCTCCATACGTTCGGCCATACCGATCCAAACCACCGATGGTCGGGCAATTAAGATGGGAACAGGGCCCGATCATATCTTCATAATTCCCCCCTATAAAAGAGGCACGCGAAAGAACTTCGTTTAGCCCACTTTGAAGCTGCATGCCAACTCCTATCGGACAATAGCCGA
>Ga0315273_10003686_pt1 | contig 18513 bp, 12 predicted proteins | sample YL17G02_0_MG_FD_205753 | JGI IMG/M metagenome (GOLD analysis project Ga0315273, IMG submission 205753) | Sediment microbial communities from Yellowstone Lake, YNP, Wyoming, USA - YL17G02_0 | ecosystem: Environmental > Aquatic > Freshwater > Lake > Sediment | place: USA: Wyoming | collected...
GAGCACCTCCGTTTGCCCGTGCACTGCCGGATCGCGAGATAGACGAGTTGAGCTTTTCGTGAGCATGAGCGGTTAATCCGCCGTGCTGGTAGGAGCCGGGTGTGAAAATTCCATATCCTGCAAAATCGTTTCGGCGTCAAATCCCGTTTGTGATCGGTCCTGGGCTCTGGGCAGTTGCAGCAGACGGCGAAGTTGACATAACGCCCCATATCAGAAGCTGAGCCACCCCAGTGCCGGACCCTGATCATAAAATTTTGCAGCTTGTTTCGCCTATAGGCAGACAAGACGGAGTGGTGTGGGGGCGAGGCCATCGGGATTGGGCGGGCCGTGCCACCGGTGAGGCCCGCTGAAGGGCCTCGCAGCGGTGACGGCGACGAAGCAGGGAAGACGGGAAACGGGGACGCGTCAGGTGCCGTGGCCGGGCCCGCCGACCTGGCGAACCATGGCGTCGGCGGCTGGGCGATGCGGTTCTGATCACGAAGAATGCGGAATTCAATCCCGAACAGGGCGCTCTATCCGACCGGCGCCAGTGGTATCGTGAGCGCCGGCGTGTAAGCGCTCACGTTAGGCGGATCGACGGAACATGGTGGACTCAACGAACAACACTGTGGGCGAGAAGTTGCTGGCCGAAACGCGCGACTGGCCGGAGCGATGGCAAGGCGTTGGTCGGGACGTTCCCCTTGGCCGGGAGATCGCAAAGGCGATGCTCCTGTTCCTGCGCCACCTCGTCGCCTCAGGCCTTGCGCCAAGCACTCTCCGGCGTCACTTCGGCAATGCATGGTTGCTCGGTGGAGAAATCGTGCGTAAGGCGTCGCTCGACCCGCCGGCATTAACAGCGCGAGGTGTGAATCTGCTCCTGGAACAGGTGGGGGACGATGGCGGCCCCCTTCTGCACGGCTACGCCACGGAAGAAGAACAGCGTTCATTCGACGCCACGTGCCGGCGGCTCTGGCGCTTTCTCGGTGGCAAACACTGATGCCGGCGGATGCGCCAGGCAGGTGGGCGTGCAGCAGCGGAATGGCCCCGCTTGAGAGACGGCGCAGAGGACGAACACGTCGACGTCCGAAATGACCGCCTAACACGGCTTGCAGCCGACGGCGGCTGGTGGGATCATGAGCCGCCGCGGCTGAAGCCTGACGTTCGGCCGACGAACGCGCGTCACGAATCTTGGCCGTTCTGCTAACATTGATCACATCCGACAACTATCGGGAGGTGCCGCATGACCATCGCCAGCATCGCTCCAGAAATGTCCGCCAAAGCGCGTGATTGCCTCATCGAAGAATACAAACTCGTCGTGGGCGAAGCTCGGTTTGTGATGACGAGATACATGCAGGCATTGGCTGCTTCTTGCGCCGTCGCTCCAGGCCGGCACGCGCATGATTTTCCCCAGGATTGCATTTCAGCAATACCGTTTTTTCGGAATCGCGGTTGCCAACCCGACCGGCTCTCAGGCCGACGTCACGCTCAAGGCCTGGACTATGGACGGCAAGGCCTTCTCCGGGACAGGCGTCACAAACCCGGCCACGCGAACGATCAAGCCAGGGTCACAATATGTAAAGCTGGCCACTGAGATTTTCTTCCCGGGCGGAGTTCCGGCCCAGTTCGATGGGTCGACTCCCACCCGCTTGTGGGTGGAAGCCACCAGCACAACTGATGGGCTGACCGGCTTTTTCCTCGAGGGAAACAGCGCGCTCAACTTCATGGATGGGGCCGATCTGACCGGATCCGGCACGGATCTGATCATTCCGATCGTGGAAAACACCTCCGGCACCGTCACGGAGATCAGCCTGGTAAATCCGGATGCGGCTTCCGCGGCAAACCTCAGTATCATGTTCTATAAGGAAGATGGGAGCACGGTCGCTACCAAGGCCACTACCGTTCCTTCGAGCGGCACGCTGCAGGGACCGCTGGCAGGCTCATTCGCAGACGTGGACTACTCCCAGGTCCATGGGCTGAGGATCCATAGCGACCACCCCGTCTCCTTCTATGCGTCCATCTACCAGCCTGACAAGAAGTCTTTGATCACGATCGCCGCGCAGAGCACGACTCTACCTTCAAAGACGCTCTATTTTCCGCAGCTCGCGGAGGGAGCCGGATGGTCGACGGCGGTAGGCGTCCAGAACATGACGGGCTCGGACATCCTGGTGACGTTGACGGCTTATGACTCGGACGGCAACCTCTTTGCCCCGCCGGTCGTCAAACAAAACCCCGTGACTCAAACCATCAAGGGCTGGGGGCTGTTGCACGCAAGGCTGGCGGATTCGAATCTTCAGAACTGGTTCGGTTTTACCGCGGCCGATCTCCACCAGGGATGGGTCAAGGTCGAAACCAGCGTGCCCTCCATCAACGGATTCGTGGAATACAGCGACCAGAACAGCCGCGCGCTGGTCCCCGCTCAATTGACTTCGTACACCAAGGCGATTTTTTCTTGCCAGGTTCAGAGTCTGGGCTACTACACCGGTCTGGCGATTCTCAACCCGGGAAGCGCGGCGGCAACGGTTGAGATCAGTTCCCTCAAAGGGGACGCGACCTGTTACGGCAAGACGCAGCTGGTGCTGAAACCGGGCCAGAGAATATCCAAGCTGATTTATGAGCTGATTCCCCAATCCCAGAATGCGAGCGATGGATCGGTCTTTGTAAAATCCGACAGCGCCACGATTGCAACTCAACTTTTCGCATCCGCTCTTTCCCTTGCCAACTTCGCCCCCCAGCAGGTAACCACCGATTGGGATCCGGGGGCCGCTGTTGCCAAGCTCGCGCTGACTCCTCAACTGGCCGTCGTTGAAACCGGCAAGACGAAAACCTACACCGTTTCGGGTGTCACCGGAGGCACAAGCGTGGCGTGGTCGGTGGATGCCGGCGCCGGCAGCATCGCGAGTACCGGAACGAACTCCGCATCCTGGCAGGCTCCAGCCAACAAACCCGACCACCACAACCTGACCATTCTGGCGGCGGCCGACACTCGAACGGCGGGCGCCACCGTCGACGTGGTGCAGCGCGAGGAGTTGATCCAGGGCCTCACCCTGATCACCGCAGTTGCCTATCTGGAAAACCTTCAGAGATTCTTTGTGGCCGAGCAGCAGGTCCTCGCCTCGGCGCCCTCTGATCGATACGCCGCAAGCAATTCGAACACCAAAATATCACAGGTAACGCCAGGGACATCCACCACGGTGCTGGTGAAGCCGATCCCCGGGGACACAGTTTCGAAGATGCTTCCCTTTTCAAACGGAGGGAAGGACTATCTGATCCTGGCGGGGTATGACACGGGGAGCATCTATCGCCTCGACGTTTCAAACGGAAACCTGGCTACGGTGAAAACGGGGCTCAACAAGCCCAGCTCGCTCGCGTTCGATCCGGCAACGGGAAATCTGCTTGTGGCCGAATCCGGGGCCAGCCAAATCACACTGGTTTACGTAGCCAGCGGTAAAACAGACTCGATGGTCAGCGGTGTGCAGAACGTCCAGGACATCACATTCTTTCCGCACAACAACCCGTATACCAAAGGCGGCGAGGCCTCGATCGGATTGGCCGAGGGTCCGCCAGGAACCAGCGCCAGCCGGATCTCACAGGTTGGCGTTGGAGAAATCTATCAGTCTGATGCCCCGACGCCGGTAGCGGCCAGCAACCGGCAGGGAGATTCCTCGGTTCTCTATATGGATCCCGCCGGGGACACCTTCGACACAGCCAGGTCGAAGTCGTCGGGAAACGCCGTCCCCGATCTCCTGTCCGTGGACTGTTATACGATTTCAGGCTACCAGGTGATCGCCCTCACGTTCAGCTTTCCGGTTGCGCCTTACACCGACAAGCGGCCCAACAGCATCGATGTCTCCATCTGGGTGGACAACCAGTCGGGAGGGTATGCCGCCGACCTGAGTTCTTACCAGGGGCTGGGTCAGAGCGGCAACTTTTCGATAAGGTACGACATCAGCCTGTACGACGGGACGTGGTTCGACTCTGCCGTTCCCAATAGTCCTGGGACGAAAATACCCGTGAGCTACCTCGGGCCCACCGTGAGTATCATGATCCCCACCAGCCTCCTGCCCAACCCGGAGAAAGCGAAGATAGTGGTCCTGGCGGGGAATATGAGCGAATTGACCGACGTGGCGCCGAACGCCGGCGCCATCTCGCTGGTCGCAGCCAAGTCCGCCGGCCAGGTTGAGAAGAATTAAGGATCCGGGACGGCAGACGGACTGCACTGATAAAAGGGGAGGGCTTGGAGTTAAAATAGATGGCGCCGTCTACCTTCCAGGAAGGGGAGCGCGCCGGCTCGAAACGGCCGTCGGCTCAGATGCGAAATGATACGGCAGTTTAGATCGGACGATGCAGAGACCTGCTGCGAGATGCTCCGCGCCTGCATTCAGCACGACCCGGAGATCCCCGGCGGCCTGCGACAGGCATTGCTGCAGGCGGAGTCTCCCCAAAGCATGCAAGAGCGCGGCAGCCTGTTCTACATCGCGGTGTGGGAGACCGAGGGGAAGGTGGCGGGACTTGGCGGACTCGACATGAACGAAATCCGCCTGCTCTTCGTTTCACCTGCGCACCAGCGCCGAGGCATCGGCCGCGCAATTCTGGAACACCTGGAGGCCCTGGTGCCGCCTGCGCTCTTCAAAGATGTTTTCGTTTATGCCGCCGTCTCGGCATCCAGTTTTTATCAGACTTGCGGATATTCCCCGCGCGGCGAGCACAGCCTCGACATCGGCGGGCAACTTCTGCCGACGATCTTCATGACCAAGCGGCTCCACACTTCTCGCGCTGACTGAAAACTCCTGGTTGCCCCCCTGTCTGACAAGTTCGTGGATTCTTGTTCTTTTAACAAGAAATGATCGCGTTTTTTAACCACCAAGCCACCAAGACTCAACGCAGCCAACTGGCCGCAACCAAATTAACGGACACGGATTTTCACGGATGAACATGCTCAACAAAAGACCTCAGCCACCGCATCCAGATCGCATTCGCTCCATCCGCGGTTCGTTCAGTTGGGTTGATCATCGGTTCCTTCGCCAAGGATTCGACCAAGGATTAACTCGTTTGGAAAAACCTTTCTATTTCGTTCTCATCGCCGTTTCCAATTGCGACGGCGTGAGCTTCTATTCCGACGAACGCCTGGCGGAAATTCTTGGGATTCGCCATGCTCACGAACTCACCGGCGCGCGTAATGAACTCGTTACGCGGGATCTGGTCGCATTCAGGGGCAGGATTTATCAGGTTCTGGACCTTCCCCCGGAACCGAAGAAATACTGACCCAAGCAGTAGCTGTGGACCTCCCTATCTTGCCGACCGCGGGATGTATGAACCGGTCCGGATTGGCGTGGGAGCGCCCCCCACATGATCTAGACGACTTCATCAAACCTGGTTCAGTACAGCACCGATTGAGCATGCATCATCCCGCTGCATTCTGTCCTCCAACCCACTTGACGGTTTGCGGAAGACAATCGAACGGGATGATGCACTTTGGTGCGACAACGCATACTCAGATGTCGTCCCATCAGAGGACTCTTCCATAAGGATTGCGGCGGACCAAAGCCCGCGTGCTGCGCACAAAGGAGAGGAAACATGGAACATGAAAGAACCGACTACGCAGCTTGGATTGGTCTGGACTGGGGAAGTTACCAACATGCCCTTTGCCTGAAAGCTGCGGATTCCAGTCAGGTGGAACGCTGCCTTCTGGAACAGAAGCCTTGCATGGCTGGTTCAGGAACTTGCTTGCCCGCTTTGGCGGACGAAAGGTGGCCGTCGCCATTGAACAAAGCAGAGGGGCTGTCATTCACTTCTTGCTTGATCTCGATTTCGTGCATGTTTTTAGAATCCATCCCAAATCTCTAAAGAACTACCGGGACGCCCTGCATCCAAGCGGCGCCAAGGACGACCCTACCGATGCGCAACTCCTGCTGCAATCCGTCACGCTTCACCAGGACAAGATCAAACCTTGGGTGCCGGATGAGCCTGAGATCCGCTTGCTCATCAGGCTGGTCGAATTCCGGCGCAAGATCGTCGGTAAGCGCGTCCGCCTTACTAACGAACTCACCCAACTGCTCAAAGATTACTTTCCCCAGGCGCTGGATTGGGCTGGAGAGATCGAGAAGACCATGGCATGCGACTTCTTGTCGTAATGGCCGACGCTGTAAAAACTGCAGAATAGAACAGTTCGGGCGTCATCGGCCGCAAGCCTTAATGACCCGAGGGAGCAGTAGACGCTCACCGCACCAAACTTCAGGAGAGAACGCAGACATTTCAGCGCACGCATTGTCCCGCTACGAATCAATTATTCCTACCGCCATTCCTATCTGTAAACTCACAAAAAGCTGCCTTACCGCCGGATCGTTCGCAATTTGTTCGAATGCATTAAATGGACAGTAAGTACATTTCCTGCCCGAAATTCCCTGTCGTTTCGGGCCAATAAATCGGAGCGGCGCGAGCAGTTATGTTATCGCGTAGAGGCTGCAGCCGCCCGTCCATCGCAGGCACGACATCCAAACGATCCGCATGCAAGCATACGCCGAGCAATAAATTAAATAGCCTGCCAAACGCATTTGATCCCGGTTAATAGTCATCCCGTCCCTTGAGAAGAGTACGACTCCTGAGAACCGGGCGGAAGCTCAGGTTATTATTCCACGAAGTGGAATTCGTACCTCTGGATTAACAGGACTTGATGTCCTTATCACGAGTCTGACGAAATGATACCCTTCTCCCGACATCGGTTGATGTACAAGGAGCAATTTGAATTTTTGAGCATCACTGGCTTCCACAGGCTGGAGCTGAACCTTTACACGAGGGTCAGTTGACTCGGCCCCAAGGATGCGCACCGTGCTGCGCGCTAGAATTGTAATGAATACCTCCTTCACCAATTTCGTTCCTCTCGGGACTACGCCCCAATAAATGGCGCTCTCGGATACCATAATCTCCTGATTGGGTATCCCCTTCACTGGCCTGCGGGGAAATGGTAGGGTGGAGGGACGGAAAATGCGAAGCACCCGGTTCCTGGAGTTGATTACCCGCGGACGTTCCAGGAGATGGATGATTGGTTCCGCAGCGAGGCGGGGTGCCGGGACTATATCCGGCGGCTTCACTGGCCGGATGGGTTTGCCTGCCCTCACTGCGGAATGATCGGCGAACCGCGGGCGATGTCGGATGGGCTGCTGCGGTGCCGGAGTTGTCGTGGGCGCACGTCGTTGACGGCCGGCACAGTGTTCCAGGACACACGCAAGCCGCTGCGGATGTGGTTCCTGGCTATGTGGTTCATCACCAGCCAGAAGAACGGCGTTAGCGCCCTGGGTCTGCAGCGGGTGCTCGGACTGGGCAGCTATGAGACAGCTTGGACCTGGCTCCACAAGCTGCGCCGAGCGATGGTACGGCCAGGCCGGGATTGCCTTACGGGGGCAGGCAAGGCCGCACGCGTACTGGCTCAGTTGTTTCGCCTGAGCCATGACCTCCGCCCGACCTGCAGCGTTGCGAAAGTTGATCCTCTCGATGGAGTTGATCGTGGAAGGCATCAGCCCTGCCTCCTCGATCAATTTGTGCGCATCGTCAATCGAGTGGTTGTTCAGGAACGATTGCAGTTTGGAGGCCGTGATTTCCAGGGCATCGAATCCGGCCTGTCCGGCAATCCGTATGTCCGTCTCAAGGTCGCTTGTCATCGTAGTGGCGCCGTTGAAACCGAGCCGCATGATTTCACCCTCCCCAATTGTCAGTGATAAACCGGAAATACAAAACCTGGGTGTGGCGGTTTTGATTATAACCTCAACAGTCCCGATTCCCGAGGGCGCCAGCCGATTCGGATCCGCAGGGATGGTGCTGTCCACAAAGCCAACGATGCTGGATTGAATAATGCTTCAAAACTCCAGTTACGGCAAAGTCCGATTGCAGTAATATGTCCTTTGCGATCGACCCTGGGTTCCGGGGAGTCGCGGCAGTTGGGCCGGGGTTAACCTCAGATCCAGGTTCGGAAACTGAACCACCTCTCGGCCCCGAAACCCGATCACAATCATTGCAGCTTGCTTGGACTATTCACTTCTTGCGCGAACCCTCAACTGCGGGATATTGATGCGTTGACAATGGCGAAGTCCCGAAATATCTCCGCGAAAAGTTCCAAGAGGCGTGAAGGCCCTTCCATGCCGCGGCCGCGTGTTGTTGAAGAGTCTGCCAGCGATCGCAATCGACATCTGCTCGTTGCCTGCGCGCTTTGCTTCCTGACACTGTTGGCCTATTCAAACTCGTTCAGCGCCGGCTTTGTTCTCGACAACAAGCCCCTCCTGCTAGAGGACCCACGCATTCGCGAGGCAACCGGCCGGAACCTCGATCTGATCTTCCGTCACACCTATTGGTGGCCTACCGGGGAAGCGGGGCTCTACCGGCCGCTGACAACGCTTTCGTATCTTTTCAATCATGCAATTCTGGGGAACCGCGACGTGCCGGGCGGCTACCACTGGATTAATTTCATATTACACATTGGGAATGTCCTCCTGGTTTACCTGGTGTCGCGCCGGCTCATTCGGAACTTCTGGCCTCCCGTGTTTATTGCAGCGCTCTGGGCTGTTCATCCGGCCGGAACAGAATCCGTCACAAACATCGTTGGGCGGGCAGACCTCCTTGCTGCCGGATCCATGCTCGGCGGCTTCCTGATCTACCTCCGAAGCAATTCGAGCGCGGGCTGGCGGCAGGGTGCCTGGCTTCTGGCGCTGGCGGCGATCACCACGGTCGGAGTTTTTACCAAGGAAAGCGCAGTCGCCGTTCTGGGAGTTGTCGCACTCTACGAGATTACCTGGCGGCAGGGGCGCGGAAGGTGGCGAGGTGTGATATTGGGATGCGCCGCGATTCTCCTGCCGGCGGCTGCCATGCTGTACCAGCGATCCGTAGTGCTGGCCGGTTCACTTGGTGCCGAGTTCCCGTTCACAGACAACCCGATTGCCGGGGCGGATTTCTGGACCGGCCGCCTCACTGCGATTAAAGTGATGAGCCGCTACCTGTCGCTCGCCGCCTGGCCGCGGCTCTCCTGCGACTATTCTTTTTCCCAAATCCCCCTCGCCACAGGCAGTGCCGATGATTGGACCGCCTGGATCATTGTTGCCGCAGCAGCGGCGGGAGTCGTGATGCTGTACCGGTGGAGCCGCACGGCGTTCTTTTTTTCGGCCTTCTCTTTCATCGCCTTTCTCCCGACGTCAAACCTGCTTTTTCCGATCGGCACGATTATGGCCGACCGCCTCATCTACCTGCCGCTTGCCGGCCTTCTAGCCTGCCTGGTTATGGGGATCTACGCCGGGGCGCATCGGGCCGGTAAGCCGGCGATCGCGCTGGTCCTGCTTTGTCTCATTACGGCTGCATTCACCCTGCGGACGTGGGTTCGCAACCGGGATTGGAAGGATGACCTCACGCTGGCGGCAGCCGATATTCGTACTAGCCCGAATAGCTTCAAGATCCACCGGATGCTCGCCACGGCGTTATTCGAATCCGATCCGGAGCATTCGAATATTGACCGGGTGATCGAAGAGACGGACAGGAGCATGGCGATTATTGACTCTCTGCCGGACCTGCAAAACCAGCCTGCGGTTTACCAGCTGGCAGGCGCGGCTCATCTCGCGAAAAGCGATCTCATCCGGCAAAAAAGTCAGGGTGTCCCAACACCTGAGAGCGCCGCCGTGGACCAGAAGGCGCGACGGGCCCTCCTTCGGTGCATTTCCATCAATGAGGCCTACGACAGGCAATACAGATCGGCGCATGGCAAGCCTGCCTTTGGCTCAATTCCCCGCTCGGAGCCCGATGCATACCGCCTCTTGTCTGCATCCTACCTGAGATCCGGCGACCTGGATGAAGCCGAGACTGCCGCAAACAATTCCCGCACCCTGGCGCCGCTGGATCCAAACACCTACCGGCAGCTGGCCCGTGTGCTCCTGGCACGCAATCGCGGCAACGAGGCGGCATTGGTACTCATGACAGGCATGCTCATCACTTCCGATCCCAAAGTGCGCTCCGAGCTGATCGAGCTTTACGGAAGCTCGCAGGATCCCGAGAATTGCACGCTGGTGTCGACGACCGAGGGCCCCGCCATCAATCCGCAGTGCGATATTGTCCGGGACCACCTCTGCGCCGCGGCGGTCGGCGTGATCCGGGTGCGCCTCGAAGGCGGCCGAAGGGATATCGCCGAAAAAGACAAACAGACTTTTGTCGCCAATTATGGCTGCTCAGCCGCGCCGCTCGACCTGGCCATCGCCCGCGGGCCGGGCAATTAGCATCAGCGGAAAATTTCGATCTTCTGACCGAATGCCTGCGCATCGCGAGCCACTTTGACGTCCATCAGATCCTGTCCATCCATTTCAGTCCAAACCGCCTCGAAGGCTCCCCGGCTGAAGGAATCACACCGGGGATAATGACGACAGTCTCCCCTGATAGGGCGCCTATTCAAATGCCCTGAATGCCTTGCCAATAGACTCTTCGCTCCTCCCATTGCTTGGGAAATACTCAAATCCGACGACACCCCGAAAGTCCAGGTTTCGCAGGAGTGCCGATATCTCCCTGTAAGGAATATCCCCAGCCCCCGGTTCGTTGCGCCCTGGCGCGTCCGCAACATGGAAGTACCCCATGAGATCCATGTGTCTTTCGATGTCCCCCAACAGGTCTTCGCCCATTACCGCCATGTGGTATATGTCGTACAGCACCCTCACTCGAGGGTGGTTAATTTCGCGAATGATTTCGAATGCGATTTTGGATGAATCGAGAAAGTACCCGGGGTGGTCCGTGACCGTATTCAGGGGCTCAATGACAAACTCCAGATTCAATGCGTCACCCAGTTTTGCCAGCTCTAAACCGCAGGCCACAATCTGCTCAAATATCCTGGCGCCGGACAACCCGGAGGGGGGTGGGACCGCCGAGCCATCCGGTCTCAGGCTCTGAACAAGCAGCATGAGCCGCGCACAGCCCAACCTGCCGGCGACCTGAGCTGTCTCAACAACCTCCTTCAAGAAAGGCTCCCGCTGGGACTGGTCAATCATTCCATGCAGGCGATTGCCGCTGAGATTCGTGACGCGCACCCGGTGCTCGGTCATCGCTTGCGCCAGCGATGCCAGGTCCTTGTCGCGCCAGTCCCAGAATTCGATGTTGCTGATACCCGCGCCCTTCGCAAACGCCAGCCGATCGACAAATGGCATCTCTCTGAACAGCATCTCGAGGCAAAAGGCGAATTGCATGGACCCCTCCAATCGGAATGGCCGAACGCAGGGTTGCCAAAGGTCATGGCAGGCTATGGATGCCGGCACAACAACGGCATTAAGCCACTGCGTGCGCCGGCCGCGTGGCACCGCGTCCGCGCCTACGTCGAGTATGGACTCAAAATCAGGGCCTCTGCCTCGGCTACGCTCCTCTTAATGGGACCTTCTGCTTCCATTTTCAGGCTCGTCACGGCGGCCGCCCAGGTAGTGGCGATTTCCGGTGATGCACTCAAGCGTTTGGCCACATAGGATGCCATGCAGGTATCTCCCCGGCCGCTGCGCCCCACCAGTTTCGAGTGGCGAAATGGCGCCTTGTGTATCCGCCCATCCGCCAGAACCAGCACTCCATCACGATGTGTCAGGACAATTTCCTTGGGTCCCCACGCCGCCATCTCCCGGGCGGCATCTTCGATGTTGCTGAGACCAGTCAGCAATTCCGCTTCCACGGCATCTGTTTTGAGGATGTCGAGAGAGGAAAGAATCGGCTGTCTTTCGGGCCAGCCATCGCACACCAATCTGCCATCCGGAGCCGGGATTCGAAGGAAGCCTTGCACGTCAGCCGCCAGCAGCGAGCCCTTCTTCCTCAATTCCTGTATGACCTCAAGACCCACCTCTCCCCGAAAAGATGCGCTGACAAGAAATGCACGGGCATGGAGATGCTCGACTTGATCAGGCGAAAAGGCGCCGGCGGTGCAGGCCACCGATATTGTACGGTCGTCAACGTTCGAAGTCGGATAGTAAAGGCGGAGAGTGGTGGAGTGCGGAGTATAGGTTGGGAACACATCAACACCCAGTCGTTCGAGAGCATCCACGACACGCTGATCTTCCCGGCAAAGGCGCGTGACCGCAGCCGTTTTCAATCCCATCATCGACGCGACATGGGCACCGTAATTGAACCCTCCGCCGTCCACCACCCTCGTTCCGGCGCCGGAAACAATGGTGTCTTTGGTGTAATTTCCTATGAAAACAAGATCGTAATCAGATTTCCCTTTCATTCATGTGCCTTTCGGGCTGCTGCTAATCGCGTACCTGAGCACGCCACAAGGATGCTGCGAGGATGAGTGAAACAACCGACGTCCCCAACCAGAAGATCACCGCGTTGTGAAAATCGTATTGACGAACGCCATTGACGATGGTGGTTCCTTCCCGGATCAGAAAGCCACTGATTCTCTCCTGAGCCGCAGCGCCCAGGTAGCTGAAAACACCGATAAAGCCCATTGCCGCCCCGGCAGCTTTTTTGGGGGAAATGTCGACGGCAAACAAACCTCCGAGAGAGGTCACCAGTCCATTAATCGAAAAGCCGTATACCAAAAAGGCGGCACTCAGCAAAAAGGGGTGGCCTGGAGGGGCAAAAAACAACAGAGACAGTGCCAACACCTCGAGCAAGCCGCAAATGAGATTGACGGGCGGACGCCGGGCATGAAAAAGTTTGTCGGAAATGAATCCGTAGGCGGCGCAGCCGGCGATTCCCGCCAGCGGGTTGAGGGCCATCAAACCACCAGCCTGGAGATCGGAATACCCTTTCGATTCCTGCAAATACAGCATGCCCCAGCTGTTCATCCCGTAACGCGTCATGTACATGGTCGCACTGGCCAAGGCGAGTATCCAGATCGAGGGCAATTTGAGGATAGATATCTGAACTTGCCAGGTTGTCCTGGTTTTCCCTTCCGGAGATAAGGGGGCCATGCCGTGATCGTTCTTCCAATCTGCGACAGCGGGGAGGCCAAGGGTCTGCGGGCGATCCTGCACAAATAGGTACACACCCACAGCAACCACGACGCACAGAAGTCCTGGCCCGGCAAAACCGGCTCTCCAGCCGAAGTAGCTCACCAGGGCCGCGGATCCGACGAACGTGAGACCCTCGCCCAGGGAATGAGCCGTGCTCCAGATCCCATAATACCTTCCACGTTCGCGATTGCTGAACCATTGGGACATGGAGACCATGCCGCCGGGAGCCCCAAATCCCTGAAACCAGCCATTGAGCGCCCAGAGTACGACCCAGACCCACAGAAGGGTCGACCAGCCGACGGCAATATTGATGAGGGCGGAGAGCAGAATGCCCGCGGCCAGAAATTTTTTGACATTGGCGTGGTCCGCCAGGAAACCGTTTATCAACTTGCCAAACGCATAACCATAAAAAATGGCCGATCCGATAACGCCCAGATCATCCGCGGAGAAGATTCCACCATCAATTACCGGCTTCTTGACGACCGACAGACCGAGGCGGCACATGTAGGCAAGCCCCTGGCCGAGAGTGAGCGCCACCAGGATCGACACCCTGTTCCGTTTGTACAGTCGGTCGATTTCAGACTTGTCCCCCAGGGGGGGCTTCTCTTTTCCGGCAGCAAAGTACAATAAAGGGTTTTTCACGGGATGATTTGTGCCTCTCCGGCTGGGGCTGTCCGACCTTGAATCAATGACCTCGTCGCCGCCATGCTAATCCGCGAGGCGGCGGCTTGCGCATCGACCCAGTCGCAAACTGCACGAATTGCTACCGTGGGATTCGCACTGATTCCTGCTTGCCCAATCGTTCAAAAACCAGCGGATCATAACAGGAATCGATCTGCAGACCGTCCACACCCCAATCCAGCATCTTCTTGATATCTTCCAGTCCCTGCTGAATCGGATCGACCGGCCGTCCCCGATAGTGGTCGACATTCACGCTGGCAATAATCTTGAGGCCCAGTGCGTGAAAACCGTCAATTTCTTCCTTGCTGAAATCGGCAGGCGAATTAAAGACGAAATTGTATTTGGCCGGATCCGGCACATAGGGCTGCAGGATCCTGGTGCGCAGCAGGCTTGCCCGCCACGATAATTTAGCCCGTCCCAGGAACCAGGCGACTACCTTCTCCTGATTGCCGACTGGAAACTGATTGATGATAAAGAGTGTGTTCTCGATCAATCCGTGTCGCTGCAATGCCTCATCAATCTGCCGGGCATAAGGTTCCAGCCACAGGTCATCGACACCCTTAATGTCCACCATCAGATGTATTCTGCCCTTGCAGCGGGAACAATACTCATCGAAAGTCGGAATGTGTTCCTTGCTGCGGGTCAACACGATCTTCTTGACTTCATCGAGGGTGAGGTCGCTCACCTTGGCATCGATTCCGGCCTCGCTCTTCATGTTATTTTCGTGAAAACAGACCACCCTGCCGTCTTTGGTGCAGCGTGCGTCCACCTCAACGTGGGTATAGCCACGCCGTATGGCTTCTTCCATCGCTTTGAGGCTGTTTTCCGAATGATCCTTGTCAACGACACCGCCCCGATGGGCAACGAGAATGATTTTTTTATTGGCATCCGCAGCACCGATGGCTTGAATCGCACAAAAGAGTGCGATAGACAAGGAAATGCCTGCCGCCAGCTTTCGCTTCATTTTCCATCTCCCCTATAGGATGCGTATATCGAACGTGAGCACCCGATCAACACCAAAACTCGCTTGCCACCGGGTGCCGTTCGCAAGCCTTCGGCTCTCCCATTCAGTCTGGCAGACTCAAAGAGGGCGCAGAGGAGAAGAAATTCCCCGCTGCGCCCTACACTGCGGTTGTCAGAAGACGAACTTCATCGCGAATTGCATCAGGCGGGGATCACCCGCCATGCTGGTAATACGGCCCACGGCGCTGCTGGAAACGTTTGCTCCAGGAAGTGCGAACGCGGGTTGATTGAAGATATTGAACATTTCCCAACGGAATTCCAGGCGGCGGCCCTCGCCGAAATAGTTGAACGATCGGCCCAGCGCAAAGTCGAAGGCGATGTAATCGGGTCCACGCAGCGTGTTTCGGCCGCAGTTGCCCAACCTCCCCTCGACCACCGGATTGCCTTTGGCATCATTTTTGGTGGGATTGGCTGCGGTAGGCGCCGCATACGCAGTCGGATCGAACCAGAGGTCGATGGTCTGACGGTTCTCTCCTGCCAGAGACCCATCCCGCAAGCAGTCGGCGAATGCGCTCACCAGTCCGCCACCTCGCGGCCCGCCGATGAGCGAGTCGTTCCCGCCGGCTTTTACGGTGAAGGGACGGCCTGACCGGAGGTTACCCATACCGCTGAGGCGCCAGTCACCCAGGATATGCGCCGCGGGACCTTTAGTGAGATAGCTTTTGCCAACGCCAAATGGGAGTTCGTAGATATAACTGAACACGACGCGGTGCCGCACGTCGAAATCGCTGGGACCGCGCCGCTCTCCCAGAACGTTTTGGGGGTTCTGAGTGAAGCTTCCGGTTCCTCCGGAGGCGAGGTGTTCCTGCGATTCGTCAATGGATTTCGAGTAGGTATAGGAGGCGCGGAAGGACAGCCCTTTGCTGTACCTTTTTTCAAACGAAAGCTCTCCTCCGTGATACATCGAATTGGCGTTGTTGTCCCGATATTCGATCGGGCCAAGCGTTGGATAAGGTATGACCGGCGTGTACGCATTATTGACCAGGGTGTTCGTCACCGTGCCGTTGGAATTGAACAACGGCTGGTTCAAATTGCGCAGCGTCGAAAGGTGCGTTCCCTTGGTTCCCACGTAATCGAGAGTCAAAACAATATCCCCCGGCAATTCACGCTGGAATCCCAGGTTCCATTGATCCATGCTGCCGAACGCCGACTCGGGATTGATGGCACGCAGGCGAACCAGGACGACTTTGGCGGGATCGGCCAATATCGAGTTCGGATCGAGAGACAGGTTGAAACCGGTGGCGAGCCGCATGTTGTTAGCTGTCTGGTTGGTATTGGAGACACTTACGACATTGTTTACCAGCCAGGGAAGGTTCAGCGCAATCTGGTCTTCGCTGCCCGCCCTTTCGAATCCCATGTAAAAACGGCCATATCCCATCCGCATGACGGTCTTCGGTGTGAATTGATAGGCCATACCCAGACGTGGGGCAAAATTGTTTTTGTCCGGATTGATCAAGCCCCGGCCATACGCCGAGTTGGCGGGAGTGAATTTCTGGCCTGTCTTCGGGTCAAGATTCGTCAGGTGGTCCGCGCCCTCCATCGGCCACATTGAGTAGTCATAGCGAAGACCGAGGTTAACCGTTATCTTGGGGGTGACTTTCCAGTCATCCTGCCCGAAAAAGGAATACATTTGCATGCGCAGGTCGGTGACCGCCAGGTTGGTGAGCTGAGCCCCTGAAGGATATCCAAGCAGGAAGTCCGCAACGCCGCTGCCGGTGCGATTTCCATCAAAGGTATATGTTCCGCGCAGTCCGGGGACATCGACATAGATGTTGCGCAGCGGGCCGCGAATGTCGGTCCCGAACTTCAGCTGATGTTTGCCGCGGGAATAACTGATCATATCGGTCCACTGGAATTGGTTCGTCTTCTGAGATTTGGGCAGGAAATCCGGCGAGCCGATGCGGTCGAATCCCGACTGGCCGCCAATCAGCGGCGTTCCGCCGCGCGCGGAGATCGACATGCCCGTAATGCCTCCGCTATAGATCGGGGAATCCGCCACACCCTTGATTCCAAAATCCGCGAGTGTGTTCTGGCCGAAAGGGTCCTGATTGGCGACTGAGTTATTGCGCCCCCAGCCGATGCGGAACTCGTTGACCATTCGCATTCCGATGGTACGGTTCCACCCGATGGCCGCCGACTGGCCTTTCATGCTCAACCGCCCGTTGGCGGACGAGCCGGTCCCGTCAAGAGTTCCGCCGAAAATGCCCGGCAGGTACCGGAAACGGTCCACGTTGCTGTACCGGGCGAATATACTGTCGCGCGGTGACATCTGATAGTCTACCCGCGTGGTAATACCGTCGGTTTCATCCATAATCCCGGGAGTTCTGGAATAGTTGCTCAGATTGAGCGCGCCTGTCCCGGGAACAATGGAGGGCTGGGGCAGCAAACCCATCACTTTTTGCGCCAGCGGATCCAGACATGCCGACGGAATCTGATTGTTCTTGAACGATCCATCTGCATTGAAGGCGCTCGGCGCCTTCGCCCTGCAGTCACCTACCCGGTCAAAGAGCGCGGCATACGTGACCCGGTTCGCGGCAGCCGCAGAGGGAGAAAAATCGCCGATGCGCTCGTTCGGCAGCGGCACGTTGCCGAGCCGGGTAACTCCCTTGTGAATGCGCGTCCCTTCATAGTTAAAAAAGAAGAACAACTTATCCTTGAGGATCGGACCGCCCAGGTTGCCGCCAAACTGATTCTGAACGTTCGGGGGCTTCGGGATGCCGCTCCGGTTGTTCAAGAAGGTGTTGGCATCGAATACGCGATTGCGCAAAAAATCGTACGCCGTTCCGTGGAGAGCGTTGCCACCGCCCTTTGTGGTGACGGTTATGAGCGAACCCGGGCTGCGTCCGTTCTCCGCCGCATAGGGGTTGGTGCTGACCTTAAACTCCTGGATCGAGTCCACCGAAGGGCGGACGATCTGGGTGGTCAATTCCTGGACGTTTTCCGAGATTGAATTATTGTCGACGCCGTCCAGCACGAAGTTGTTTTGCAGGGAACGAATCCCGTGCACATTTACGCCGCCGGTACGCCCGTTCGCCGTGCCGCCGCCCTCTTCGGTATAGCGGTCCGCCTGAGTACCCGGCACCATGGCGATCAGGTCATCCCAGTTCCGGGTTGCCAGCGGGAGGTCGGTCACCATCCGATTTTCGATTACGCCGCCGGTGGTCGCCTCCTGCGTGGTCATCATTGGCGCCATCGCTACCACGGTCGTGGTTTCGCTGAGGGTGCCGACCTCCATAGTGAAATCGATACGGGCCCTTTGACCGACTTCCAGCACGGCATTTTCGCGCAAGGCCCTCTTGAAGCCCGCAACCTCCGCACTTACGTTGTAGGGGCCGACGGGCAGAGTCGCGAAAGTATAATACCCGGAGGCGTCGCTAGCAGCCTTGGATTCCACGTTGGTTGCGTTATTCCTCGCTGTCACCGTGGCGTTCGGAATGATTGCACCCGAGGTATCGCTGACCAACCCTGTCAGACTTGCCGTGTTGACTTGGGCAAAGCCTTGGATTGTGATCCCAACACTCAGGAGCAATACACCGGCAATGACGCTTATGGATTGCCTTAACATACTGGTCTCCTTCTTTAATCGGTTTGGTCGGATCAACTGAACTTGGTAACCGGATCACGCCGGATCGCTGCAGGTTTCCCGTGTAACACGGCAGCTTCAAGCCTTCCGGTTCCAGGGTGAGGATTGAGCGCGCTCTAATAGCACAATTGGCCTATAGGCGAAACAAGCTGCAAAATTTTATGATCAGGGTCCGCCACTGGGTTGGCTCAGGTTCTGATATGGGGTGATTATGTCAACTCCGACCCGTTTGCCGCGATTCCGGAACTCAGGACGGCCACAGAGGGCATTTTACTGCAATCCGACGTTGCCGCAACTGGA
>Ga0315273_10003687_pt1 | contig 18511 bp, 12 predicted proteins | sample YL17G02_0_MG_FD_205753 | JGI IMG/M metagenome (GOLD analysis project Ga0315273, IMG submission 205753) | Sediment microbial communities from Yellowstone Lake, YNP, Wyoming, USA - YL17G02_0 | ecosystem: Environmental > Aquatic > Freshwater > Lake > Sediment | place: USA: Wyoming | collected...
CCGCAAGTTCGGGCGCGTGGGCTGCTGGCCGCTCGATCCGGTCACGGGCGAGCCGCTCGATCCGGCGGACGGCGGTGCTCTCTTCGCGGGGACGGGGCCCGAGCCTCTCGACGACGCCTTCACGCTCCGCGCGTTCCGCCGCCGGCTGCGCGGCCGGCGGGGCCGCCTGAAGCCGCTCCTGCTGGACCAGGGCTTCATCGCCGGCGTCGGGAACATCTACGCCGACGAGGCGCTCTGGCGCGCGCGCCTGCACCCGCTGCGCTCGGTGGGCACGCTGCGCCCTCCCGACGAAGCGCGCCTCCACCGCGAGGTGCGGGCGATCCTGCTGGAGGCGGTGGAACGGCGGGGCTCGTCGATCGACGACTACACGGCGCCGGAGGGCGACGGCTTCATGCAGGAGCGCCTTGACGTCTACCAGCGCACCGGCGAGCCGTGCCCTCGCTGCGGGCGGCCCATCCGCCGGGTCGTGGTCGGCGCCCGGGCCACCCACTTCTGCTCGTGGTGCCAGCGTCTTCCGGCCGCCGATCGGCGCGGCGCGGCCGCGATCCTGCGGGCGACGAGGGCGCCGGCCGCGAAGGGGGCGCCGGCCACGAAGGGCCGCCGCTGGACGGAGCTCGCGGCCGAGGGATCGCTGGGGCTGACGCCCGCCGAAGCGGAGCGAGCCGCGGCGAGGGCCCGGGCCGAGCGGGCGCGACGGGCGGCTGCGACGCGACGCGCGAATGCCCGGGCCGGAGCCGGCTCCACTCCGACGGGCGCCGGGGCAGGGGAGGACGCCTGACCGTGTCGCTCCTCCGCCTCTCGAACGTGACCCGCGAGATCGGGGCCTTCGTGATCCTCGATGCCATCAACGCCGCGATCGCGGTGGGGGAGCGGGTGGGCATCGTGGGGCCCAACGGCGCCGGCAAGACGACGCTCCTCCGGATCGCCGCGGGCGTCGACGAGGCCGACCGGGGAGAGGTCCAGCGACGCCGCTCGCTCTCCGTCGGCCTGCTGGCCCAGGAGGCGCATTTCGACGAGGCGTTCGCGTCCGCACCGGACCTCCGCACCGCCGTCCGTCGGGGAGCGGCCGCCGTGGAGGCGATGGAGGCCGAGCTGCGGGCCCTCGAGGAGGCCCACGCGGCCGGCACGCCCGCCTACGCGGACCTGGCGGCGCGCTTCGCGGCGATCGACGGCTGGACGCTCGACCAGCGCGTCGACGAGGCGCTCTCCGGGCTGGGGTTCACCCCGGAGGAGATCGCCCGGTCACCGGAGGAGCTCTCGGGGGGCCAGCAGACGCGCGCTGCACTGGCGCGCCTCCTCGTGGCCGACCCGGACCTGCTCCTCCTCGACGAGCCGACGAACCACCTCGACCTGGCCGCGATCGAATGGCTGGAGCAGGCCGTCCGACGACGTCGCGGCGCCCTCCTGGTCGCCTCCCACGACCGGGCCTTCCTCGACGCCACGGTGACCCGCGTCTGGGAGCTGCGCGACCGCCGCCTCGCCGCGTTCCGGGGCGACTACTCGGCCTACGCTCGCCAGCGCGAGGAGCGGGACGCGCGCCTGCGCCGCGACGCCGAGGCCCGCGAGATCGAGATCGCGAAGGAGCAGGCGCTCGTCCAGACGTATCGCAGCCAGCGCAAGCACGGCAAGATGCACGAGCACGAGGCTCGGCTTGCGCGGCTCGACCGGATCACCGTGCCGCGCGAAGGGCCGGCGCTCCGCCTGGACCGCGCCCTGGGGTCGCCGCCGCCGCGCTCTGGCGAGGTGGTCCTCCGCATGGACGACCTCCTGGTGGGCTACCCGGGCGGCCCCGACGTCGCGCGGGCCGTGCGCCTGGAGGCCGCCCGCGGGGAGCGGATCGGGATCGTCGGCCCGAACGGTGCCGGGAAGACGACGCTCCTCCGGGTGATCGCCGGCGAGCTGTCGCCCCGGGACGGCCGCCTTGCCTTCGGGGCCAACGTCCAGCTGGGCTACCTCGCCCAGGTTCGGACCAACCCCCTCATCGGCGAGACCGTCCTCGACGCCCTGCTCGGCGAGGTCCCGATGACGGCCGGCGAAGCCCGCGGGTATCTCGCCCGCTTCCTGTTCCGGGCCGACGACGTCTTCAAGGACGTCCGCGCGCTCTCCGGCGGCGAGCGGTCGCGGCTCGAGCTGGCGATCCTCGGGATCATGCCGGCCAACCTGCTCCTGCTCGATGAGCCGACCAACCACCTCGACATCCCGGCCCGGGAGGCCCTGGAGGCCTTCCTGCGGGAGACCCCCGCCACCCTCCTCGTCGTCAGTCACGACCGACGTCTCCTGGAGAAGACCTGCGACCGCCTGTGGGTCGTCGACGGCGGCCGCGCGGCCCCCTTCGAGGGCGGCTACCGGGCGTGGCGGGCCTCGGTCGGGGAGGGCTGGCGCATCGAGGAGGCCTACGCCCGCGAGGAGGCGCGGTTCCACGGTCGGCCTCGCCCTGACGGTGGGGATGCGCCCCGCGGCCGCGCGCGCGAAGGCGTGGCCCCGTCCGCCGCGCCCGGCGCGGCACCGGCCGCCGCGCCCGCCCGTCCGGCGCCGCGCCACCCGAAGCTCTCGAAGGACGCCTACCGGCGCCAGAAGGCGCTCATCGACGACGACCTGACGCGCCTGGGCCTGCGCAAGAGCCACCTGGAGCTCGCCCTCCTCGACCCCTCGATCGCCGCCAACTTCATCGAGCTGCGGCGGGTCACGAGCGAGCTCGCCGACGTCGACCAGGCTCTCGGGGCGGCGGAAGAGGCATGGCTGCTCCTCGAGGAGCGGGCGCCGTGACGCGGTCGGGAGGCGCCGCCGCCGGGCGCGCGCTCCGGATCGGCCTGACCGGCCCCATCGGCTGCGGCAAGTCGACGGTCGCCGGCTGGCTCGCCGCCCGCGGGGCCGTGGTGATCGACGCCGATGCCGTCGCCCGGGCGGTGACGGCGCCCGGCGAGCCGACCCACGAGGCCGTCCTGGCCCGCTTCGGCGACGCCGTTCGCGGCGCCGACGGGACCCTCGACCGGGCGGCGCTGGCGCGGCTCGTCTTCGCCGACGCGGCGGCCCTGCGCGACCTCGAAGCACTCGTGCACCCGGCGGTCCGCCCGCGCATCCTCGCCGCGCTCGAGGCCGCCGACCGGGCGGGAGCGCCGGCTGCGGTGGTTGAGGCCATCAAGCTCGTCGAGGGCGGCCTCGCAGCGCTCTGCGACGAGGTCTGGCTGGTGGACTGCTCCCCGGCGACGCAGCGCGCGCGGCTGGCTGGGCGGGAGATGGCCGCCGAGGACGCCGAGCGGCGGATCGCCGCCCAGGGCGACCTGGCCGGGCGGCTCCGGCTGCGTGCGACGCGGGTGATCGCAACGGACGGGGCGCCGCGCGAGGCCGAGGCGAGGACGGCCGCGCTCCTGGCCGAGGCGCTGGCCGGGCGCCAGGACGCCCGCGAGCGACGGGGCGCCGACGAGAAGCAGGCGCGCGACGGCTCCGCCTGACGGGTTCCGGGGAACAGACGGCCGCCCGGCCCACGGGTGCGGGCCGGGCGGCGCGGGAGGCGCGCCGGGTCAGCGGCGCAGGAGAGCCGGACGCGGAGACCAGCAGCCGCGGCCGGGCGACCCGACGGCTACGGGTTGGGGGAGAGGTTCGCCGGGGTGAGGCTTCCGCCCCGCGGATACGTCTCCGGGATCGGCAGGCCGTACTCGTCGATGACGCGGTTGGTCGTCTCGCCGAGGCCGGTGACATCGACGGGCCGGGTGTCCTCCGGAGGCCGCAGGGCGAGGCTGAACGTCGCCGTACCGGACGCCTGCAGGTGGCTGATCTCCTCGGCCATCGTCTCGGTGACGCGGACGATGTAGAAGGTCCCGGACTTGGCCAGGATGGGGACGTCCTGGTAGGTCAGCTTCGTCGACTTGTCCGTGTAGAGCTTCCCCGCGTCGGCGACGTCCTGGGGGACGTTGACGGTCACCGTGATGAAGACGTCCACGGTCTGCCCGGGCTGGAGGAGGCCGCCCACGGCCCGGTCGTCGGGCACGTTCAGGGAGACGGCCCGCAGGTACGGACTGTCCGGGGCGATCGAGGCGTCGGGCCCGAGGATCGAGAACTGGCCCCCGGCGGCCGTCGAGGCGAGGAGGTTCTTCGTGACCAGCTGGCCGGTGGGCACGGTGACGCCGCTGATCCGCCCGACGACCTCCTCGATCGTCGTGAACGCAGCGGCGTTCGTGACATCCTGGGGCACCGTGCGGAGGGCCACGTCGCCGGCCTCGATCGGCTTGCGGGCGGGGATCTCGCGCGCGGCGACGACGACCGCCACCATCGGCAGCCCCTGCGTCGCCGCCTGCTGCTGGGCCTGCGTGAGGAGGAAGAAGCCGCCGCCGCCGGCGGCGAGGGCGAGGACCACCCCCACGATGATGATCCACTTGCCGCGTCGGCCGTGGTCCCTGAACTCCAGCTCGTCCATCTATGCCTCCCGTGGTGCGTGGGTCGGCGGTCTCCGCCCACGCACGAACGTGATGCCGTGCCCGCCCGGCTAGTCCCAGGGCACCAGTCGCGCCACCTGACCGCGGCACAACGCGGGGTCGTTCATGTCGTCGTAGACGCCCGAGATGGCGTACCCGTCGACGTTGTTGGAGTCGATCGAGGTGATCCGGAAGACGGCGAACCCCATGATGTCGACGTACTCGTTGGAGGTGCCCGCCGTGGCGATGTCGAGGAGGATGGGGACCTGGCGGGTCACCGTCTGGCCGGCCAGGTTCGTCCCCGTCGCGCGGATCGTCAGCTGGTACTCGCCCGGGCCCAGGGTCCCGCCGTTGATGGAGAGGGAGACCGCCCGACTGTCGTTCTTGTTGAGCGTGAAGGAGGACGGCGTCAGCGACGCGGCTCCGATTCCCGCCGGAGGCACCCCGTTCCGGTCCGGCCCGCCCTCGAGCGTCAACGACACGGTGCCCCCGAAGTAGGTCGCGTTGTTGTTCGTCGTCGAAAACGTCATCGATCCCGCCGCCGTCTGGCCGGTCGCGCTCATGCTGAAGATCTGGCCGCTACCGCTGCTCGAGAAGTCGCGGGCCACGCCGCCGACATTGAGCGCCACCGGGTAGTAGTGGTCCGTCAGGTACGGGCTGGATGAATGGCCCTTCACCCAGACCGTGGAGACCCCGACCGGGGCGGCGGTCGTCCGGAACGTCGACCAGCGGACGGTCGTCGGCGGCGTCGCCGGGTCCGGCGCGAACGTGAGCGGCGCCAACTTGCCGGTCGCCAGGGGGTTCGCGGGGTCGCCCCAGTCGGCGAGCGCCGTGGTGGTGACGGTCCCGGTGAACGCGGAGTTCTTCGTCACCGACATGGCGATGGCGTTGTCGCGGTTCTGGGTCGTCCCGATCGAGACGGAGGACGGCGTCGCGTAGGTGAAGTCCGGGATCGTCATCGTGGTGCCCGAGTACACCGCAGCGAGGATCTCGGCGCCGGGGGCGTACCGGTCATCGACCGCGTCAACGACGATCCCGGCCGAGTTTCCGTCCATGATCGCGACCTGGTCGTTCGGATCCGGCGGCGCGGTGACCGGCGGGAAGGCCGGCCCCGGGTAGCCGGGGCCCACCCACCCGGCCTGCATGCTCTTGAGCGTATTGGCGTTCGTGCCGGCGGTCACGCCGTTGTAGAAGACGTTCGACGACGACGAGGCGAAGTTCCGGATGTCGAGGGCCACGAAGCCGCGGAAGCTCGCGGCGTTCCCCGGCGCGGCGCCCTGACCGACGAGCGTGATGATCGGGCCGTGGTGCGCCGGGTCGTTGTTCGGGTTCGCCGCGTCGAAGGCCATGCCCGGCGAGGGTTCCGTGCGCAGGGGGCCGTTCGTCTCGCTGCCCAGGCAGGCGGTGAGCGCCGTCGCGACGAGGTCCTGGAAGTCCCGCGTATCGCCATCGCACGGGTAGATCGCTCCCGACGTGGGCCCCGGCGCGTTGATGTAGTGGCGGACCGCGATCGGCAGGAGATCGCCCTGGAGGGCCACCCGGGCCCGCGCCCCCACGACGCTGCTCACCATCCCGACCGCCCGCCCGAAGGTGAAGGGGATCGTGTTCTGGACCGCCACCCGGATGTCGCCGCCGCTGATGAGGATGCCGTTGACGAGCTCGGCCGGGTCGCCCGCGCCGCCCGGAGCGTAGACCGGGCTCGCGGGCGGGAGGACGGCCACGATCCCGTTCGGCCCGTTGGCGAGGTTCGTGGCGAGGACTGCCCGGGCCTCTGTGTCGGCATCGGAGGTGCTCCCGCCGCGGATCAGGCTGTTCGCGGCCGCGAGAGCGGCGGCGTCCGCTGCGTTCTGCAGGGAGCGCCGCTCCATCAGGAACCGTCCCGCGTCGAAGGCGATCCCGGCGGCGCCGAGGAGAGCCACCAGGCCGAGGGCGAACAGGACGAGGACCTGCCCGCGCGAGCCCGCGCCGCCGGGTGGCCGGCCGCGCAGCCAGGCGCCCATCAGTTGGCCACCATCGTGACTTCGGCGGGCAGGGCGAGGCGGCCGTTCGCGTCGGTGGGCAGGAGTGCGGCGATCATGGGGATGATCAGGTCCTGGTGGTAGGTCGCCTGCACCGTGATCGTCTGCCCCGTCCGGGCGTCGGATTCGGTCACTTCGGCCGGGACTGCGTACGTGATCGTCATGTCGCCGTTGGTGAACGTCGTCCCGCTGGCGGTCCAGGCGGAGCCTCCCGCGAACTGGGGGCTCGTCTTCGCCAGGAGGTTCATGGACCCGAGTACCGACGTCCGGATCGCGGCGTTGCGCGCGGTGTCGTTCTGGGCCTTCGAGAGCGTCCGGTCGTAGACGTAGATCGTCCCCGTGCGCGCGCCCTCGCGCGCGGCGTTCGTCATCGTGACGTACGAGTTGAAGATCAGCCCGAACTGGATGACGCCGAGGATGAGCAGGAGGAGCGGCATGAGGACGAGCGCGAACTCGACCAGGCTCTGGCCGCGGGCGCGGTCGGGAGCACGGACGGGTCGGCGAAGGGCAGCGTTCCGCATCGGGTCGAGACGGTTCCTCGTGCGCGGCATGGCGGCCCCCGTGATCCGGGAGCCGCGCCGAGCATCGCGCGGCCGCCGGTGCGCCTCCATGGCCCCTTCGTCCTGCCCGCACCACCCAACAGGTCACCCGACCGAGGCGTGCCGTCTCCCGGTCGGGGCGCCGACCCATAATAGAACACCCGTGCGTTTGCTCGACGGCCCATCTGGTAGACTGCGACCCATGCCCGTCTTCGAGCTGGTCGCCCCGTTCGAGCCCACCGGCGACCAGCCGCTGGCGATCGAGCGCCTCGAAGACGGCCTCGCCCGCGGCTTCCGCCACCAGGTCCTGCTCGGCGCGACCGGCACCGGGAAGACCTACAGCATCGCGAAAGTCATCCAGAAGGTGAACCGGCCCACGCTCGTCCTGGCCCACAACAAGACGCTGGCCGCCCAGCTCTACGCCGAGTTCCGCGACTTCTTCCCGAACAACGCCGTCGAGTACTTCGTCAGCTACTTCGACTACTACCAGCCGGAGGCCTACCTGCCCCGGTCGGACACGTACATCGAAAAGGACTCCAGCCGCAACGAGGAGATCGACAAGCTTCGCCACGCGGCCACGAAGTCGCTCTTCGAGCGGCGTGACGTGATCATCGTGGCTTCGGTGAGCTGCATCTACGGCCTGGGCGCACCGGTCGACTACGGGGCGACCGTGCTGCGCCTCAAGCGCGGCGGGGCGTACCGGCGGGACACGGTCCTGCGCCACCTCGTGGATCTCCAGTACCAGCGCAACGACCAGGCCCTCCAGCGGTCGCGGTTCCGCGTCAGGGGCGACACCCTCGAGCTTGTCCCGGCCTCCGAGGACCGCCTGGTCCGGGTCGAGTTCTTCGGCGACGAGGTGGAGCGGATCACGGAGCTGGACTCGCTGACCGGCGAGCTCCTGGCCGAGCGGGACGAGGTCAACGTCTTCCCGGCGAGCCACTTCGTGACGCCGGCCGACAAGCTCCAGGCGGCGATCGGGACGATCGGCGCCGAGGCGGACGAGCGCGTCGCCTGGCTGGAGGAGCAGGGGCGGGCCCTGGAGGCGGCGCGCCTCCGCCAGCGCACGACCTTCGACCTGGAGATGATCCGGGAGCTGGGGTTCTGCTCGGGGATCGAGAACTACTCGCGCCACCTCTCCGGACGGGAGCCCGGGTCGCGTCCCTGGACGCTCCTCGACTACTTCCCGCCGGACTGGCTCCTCGTGGTCGACGAGTCGCACATGACGATTCCCCAGGTCGTCGGGATGTACAAGAACGACCGGACCCGCAAGGAGATCCTCGTCGACTTCGGGTTCCGGCTGCCGTCCGCGCTCGACAACCGGCCCCTGACGTTCGAGGAGTTCGAGGCGACCGTCAACCAGGCCGTCTACATGAGCGCGACGCCTGGCCCCTACGAGCTCGAGCGGAGCCAGCGGATTGCCGAGCAGCTGATCCGCCCGACCGGCATCGTGGATCCCCGGATCACCGTCCGCCCGAGCGAGGGCCAGATCGACGACCTGATGGAGCGCATCCGCGAGCGGGTGGACCGCGGCGAGCGCGTCCTCGTCACGACGCTCACGAAGCGGATGGCCGAGGACCTCGCCGACTACCTGCGCGAGCTCGGGGTCAAGGTCCAGTACCTCCACAGCGAGGTGGACACCCTGGAGCGAGTCCGGATCCTGCGCGACCTCCGCCTCGGCGTCTTCGACGTCCTGGTGGGGATCAACCTCCTCCGGGAGGGGATCGACCTGCCCGAGGTCACCCTCGTGGCGATCCTCGACGCCGACAAGGAAGGCTTCCTGCGGAGCGCCTGGTCGCTCATCCAGATGATCGGGCGGGCGGCCCGCAACATCGGCGGCGAGGTGGTCATGTACGCCGACGTCATGACCGAGTCCATGCGTGCGGCGATCGGGGAGACGGACCGCCGGCGCGGGATCCAGGAGCGCCACAACGCGGAGAAGGGGATCGTGCCGCTCACGATCGTCAAGGAGATCCGCGATATCAACGACCGCCTGCGGGTCGCCGCGGAGGTGAGCGCGCCGTACGGCGGCGAGGGCGGCGGGCGCGACCTGGCGGGGGCGTCGAAGGTGCAGGTGGAGAAGCTCGTGGCGCGCCTGGAGGCAGAGATGCGCGCTGCGGCGCGAGAGCTCGAGTTCGAGCGGGCGGCCGCGATGCGCGACGAGATCCAGCAGATCCGGCTGCGGGTGCTCGCGGAGGACGCGTCCCTCATCGTCGGGCGAGCCGCCGAGGCGGCCGGCCGGGCGCCGGCGCCGGCGATCGAGGTGACCGAGGTGCGGGTGGTGCCCGCGGGCGAGGAGCCGTCGGTCGCCGAGGGGACGGCCTCGGACTGGCTGCCCGGCCTGCGCGACGAGCATGACGACGAGGATGCCGCGGGATGGCAGGCGCGCTGGCTGGACCGGCCCACCTGGGACCGGACGGTCACGCCGAACGTCAAACGCCGGACCGGCCGGCGGGGACCGCGGCGCTGACCAGCCCGGCCTCGCGCTGACGCCGGCCACCGGTGGGCGGGCGCCAGTGGGCGGGCGCCGGCCGGCGGTCGCCGCGACAGACCCCGCCCATTTCGATGCCCCTGTCCGCATCACGGGCGCATCACCAGGCCGGCAAGGGTAGGTGGTCGCTCGATCGCGACACCGCGCAGGATCGCGATGATGCGCGCCTGATGCGGCCACGGGCATCAGATTGCGAGGGCATGACCGAGATCCGTCGCCTGCGGCTGCGGCTGCCGCGGCCGACACCGCGCGCAACGGGCGGTGCGCCGCCGGTCATATAGAACAAATGTACGAACGATCACCTTCGTCGTAGACTAGACGGGTGCCCTCCGACCAGCTCATCGTCCGCGGTGCCCGCGAACACAACCTGAAGAATGTGACGGTCGCCATCCCGCGCGACCGCTTCGTCGTGATCACCGGGCTCTCCGGCTCGGGGAAGAGCAGCCTGGCCTTCGATACGATCTACGCGGAAGGCCAGCGGCGCTACGTCGAGAGCCTCTCGGCGTACGCCCGCCAGTTCCTGGGCCAGATGGAGAAGCCCGACGTCGACCAGATCGACGGGCTCTCGCCGGCCATCTCGATCGACCAGAAGGGCGCCAGCCGCAACCCGCGGTCCACCGTCGGAACGGTCACCGAGATCTACGACCACCTGCGGCTCCTCTTCGCCCGGATCGGCCACCCCCACTGCCCCGCCTGCGGCCGCGAGATCGCGCGCCAGACCGTCCAGCAGATCGTGGACCAGGTCTTCCGGCTTCCCGAGGAGACCCGCCTCCTCGTCCTCGGCCCCCTCGTCAAGGACCGCAAGACCGAGGGTGACAGGATCTTCGAGGCCGCCCGCAAGCAGGGCTTCGTCCGGGTCCGTGTCGACGGCGAGCAGATGGACCTGTCCGACACGACGACCCTCGACAAGTACAAGCGCCACACGATCGAGGTCGTCGTCGACCGCTTCGTCGTCCGCGCCCCCGAGCGCGAGGGCGAGCCGCCGCCCGACGCCGCCCGCCTGGCCGACTCGATCGAGACCGCGCTGCGCCTCGGTGAGGGGGTGGTGGTCGTGGCCCCGGCTTCGCGCGACGGCGGGGCGCCCGCCTTCGAGGAGCGCCGCTACAGCGAGCGCTACAGCTGCCCCTACGACGGGACCACCATCGACGAGCTGGAGCCGCGAAGCTTCTCCTTCAACTCGCCGCACGGCGCCTGCCCCACCTGCACCGGGATCGGGACCCAGCTCGTCATCGATCCCGACCTCATGATCCCGGACCGCTCCAAGAGCGTGGCCGGGGGCGCCCTGGTGCCGTGGGCGAGGATGCCGACCGAGGCCTCCTGGCGGATGAAGATCCTCGAGGCGATCTTCACGGAGCACGGCTGGGAGATCCGGGCGCCCATCCGCGACCTGCCGCCGGAGGCCGTCGAGCACCTCCTCCATTCGGCCAAGGAGGAGAAGGTCCTCGTCCGCTACCGCCACGAACGCGGCGAGAACACCTACTGGGCCACGTTCGAGGGGCTGGTCACCAACCTGGAGCGGCGCTTCCGCGAGACAGAGTCGGAGTACATCAGGGCCGAGATCGAGAAGTACATGGTCGCCCGGCCCTGCCCGGCGTGCGCCGGCCGCCGCCTGCGCCCGGAGGCGCTCGCGGTCACGATCGACCGACGGAGCGTCCACGACGTCTCCACGATGAGCGTGACCGACGCCCTGACCTGGGTGGACGCGCTGCCGGGCGTCCTGTCCGACCGCGAGCGGGCGATCGCCCGGATGGTCCTCAAGGAGATCGTGGCCCGCCTGGGGTTCCTGGCCGACGTCGGCCTCGACTACCTCACGATCGACCGGACGAGCTCCACGCTGTCCGGAGGCGAGGCCCAGCGGATCCGCCTCGCGACGCAGATCGGCAGCTCGCTCGTGGGCGTCCTCTATATCCTCGACGAGCCCTCCATCGGGCTCCACCAGCGCGACAACGCGAAGCTGATCGCGACGCTCACCCGCCTGCGCGACCTGGGCAACACGCTCCTCGTCGTGGAGCACGACGAGGAGACGATCCGGACGGCCGACTGGGTCGTCGACATCGGGCCGGGGGCCGGGGAGCACGGCGGCGAGATCATCGCCTCGGGGCCGCTCGAGGCGATCCTCGGCGCGCCGCGCTCCATCACCGGGGCCTTCCTGCGCGGGGAGCGCGCGGTGCCCATCCCGGCCCGGCGCCGGGCGGGCAACGGCAACCAGATCGTGGTCCGCGGTGCCCGCCAGCACAACCTCCGCGGCATCGACGTCGCCTTCCCCCTCGGCCGGTTCGTGGCCGTCACGGGCGTCTCGGGCTCGGGCAAGAGCACGCTCGTGACCGAGATCCTCTACCGGGCCCTGGCCCGCGAGCTGAACGGCGCCCGGGAGACGCCGGGGGCCCACGATACCCTCGAGGGCGCCCACCACGTCGACAAGATCATCGAGATCGACCAGAGCCCGATCGGCCGGACGCCGCGCTCCAACCCCGCGACCTACACCGGCCTTTTCGGCACGATCCGGGAGCTGTTCGCGGGGGTTCCGGAGGCGCGGGTCCGCGGCTACGGCCCGGGGCGCTTCAGCTTCAACGTGAAGGGTGGCCGCTGCGAGAACTGCAAGGGCGACGGGATCCTCAAGATCGAGATGCAGTTCCTGCCCGACGTCTACGTCCCCTGCGAGGTCTGCAAGGGAAAGCGCTACAACCGCGAGGCGCTCGAGATCCACTTCCGCGGCCACTCCATCGCCGACGTCCTGGACATGACGATCGAGGAGGCGCTCGACGTCTTCGGGGCCGTCCCCAAGGTGGCCACGAAGCTGCGGACGATGGTCGACGTCGGGCTCGGCTACGTCCACCTGGGCCAGCCGGCGACGACGCTCTCGGGCGGCGAGGCCCAGCGGGTGAAGCTCTCGACCGAGCTGTCGCGGCGGGCCACCGGCAAGACGCTCTACGTCCTCGACGAGCCGACCACCGGCCTCCACTTCGCCGACGTCGAGAAGCTGCTCCAGGTCCTCCATCGCCTCGTCGACGCGGGCAACACGGTCGTCGTCATCGAGCACAACCTGGACGTCATCAAGACCGCCGACTGGATCGTGGACCTCGGGCCGGAGGGAGGGATCCGCGGCGGCGCGATCGTCGCCGAGGGGACGCCGGAGCAGATCGCGGCCGTGGCGGGCTCGGCGACGGGGGAGTACCTGGCCCGCGTCCTGCGCGGGGAGCCGCTCGTCCCGCTCTCGGACGTCACGTTCGCCGAGGAGCTCGGGCGTGAGGTCGCCCGGACCGCGGCCAGCACCGGCGAGGCGGTCCCGGCGACGCCCGCCCCCAAGCGGGCCGCCGCCGCTCCCCGCCGCGCCGGCTGACCAGGGCGACGGCGCGGACGCACTATCCTTCCGGTGCCTGCCGTCGGCGATCTCGTCGGCGTCGGCGCCGCTTCGAGTGGTGCGATGTTCCGGCGGTATCGCTGGCTCACGATCCTCGTCCCCGCGCTCGCCGTCGGGGCAATCGAGCTCCTGAGCGACAGCCTGCTCGACGTCGCCTTCCCGGTCCAGCTCGACACCATCCTCATCGTGGGCGTCGTCCTGCTGTTGAGCGCCGCGTTCTCCTTCGTCGCGTTCCGCAGGACCGACGCGTTGACGGCCCGGATGGAGAGCCAGAACGAGGCGCTCAAGACCCGCAACGCGACAGCCCGCGCCCTGCATCGCGTCAGCGTCGCGATCACCGCGCTCGGCGAGCTCGACCCGATCCTCACGGCGGTCGTCGACAGCGCGCGCGAGCTCCTCGATGCCGACGTCGCGGTGCTCCTTCTCGCCGGTTCGAACGGACGGCTGGCCCTGCGGGCGTGGAGCGGTCCGGCCGAGGCGATCCGGCCTGGCGGCCTGGAGGGCGACGACGATGCACTCCGCTTCGTCGACCCCGGGCACGCGGTCGGGCGGCTGGCGGCGCCGCTTCAGCGCGGCGGGGCGACGATCGGGCTCCTCGCGGTCGGCAGCGGCTCCGCCCGGAGCTTCGGCGTCGATGACGTCGAGGCGCTCTCGTCGCTTGCCAACCAGGCCGCGATCGCCATCGAGAACGCCGACCTCCAGGAGCGGCTGCGCGAGCTCGCGGTCATCGCCGAGCGGGAGCGGATCGCCCGCGAGATGCACGACGGGCTGGCGCAGGTGCTCGGGTACGTCAACACGAAGTCGCAGGCGGTCGAGGAGTACCTGGCGTCCGGCCGCGTCGACGAGGCACGCGGACAGCTGGCGGAGCTCTCGGCCGCTGCCCGATCGGTCTACGTCGACGTTCGCGAGGCGATCCTCGGGCTGCGCAGCCCGATCGTCCCGGGGGCGGGCCTGATCGGCGCCGTCGAGGACTACGCCCGACGCTTTGCCGAGGCGTCGAAGCTGGCCGTTGTCGTCCGCGCGACCCCCGAGGCCCGCTGCGTCGTGCTCACGCCGGAGACCGAGGCCCACGTCTTCCGGATCGTCCAGGAATCGCTCACGAACGTGCGCAAGCATGCCGAGGCGCATCGCGCCAGCCTCGACGTCGACGTCGCCGACGGCGTCCTCGTCGTGCGAATCAGCGACGACGGGCGCGGCTTCCCGCTGCCCGGGTCGTCCCCTGCCGACTGGCCGCACTACGGCCTGCAGGCGATGCGCGAGCGGGCGGCGGAGATCGGCGCGACCGTCGAGTGGTCCTCGCGGCCGACCACCGGAGCGACCGTGACGGTGACGGTCCCCGTTGCGGCGCCCGCCCGGACGACGACCGCCACCGGCGCTGTCGCGGGCGCGCCCGGCGCCGTGGCCGGGGGAGGGTGACGCGATGCGCATCGTCCTTGCCGACGACCACCCGCTCTTCCGCGACGGCGTGGCGTCGCTCCTCGGCGCCTGGGGGCACGAGGTCATCGGGATGGCCGGCGACGGCGAGGCGGCCGTCGCCCTCGTCGAGCGGTTGCGGCCCGACCTCGTCCTGATGGACGTCGCGATGCCCGGCCTGACCGGCCTGGAGGCGACCCGCCGGCTGGGCGTGAGCCGGCCCGAGACGGCGATCGTGATGCTCACGGCCAGCGAGAACGAGGACGACCTCTTCGCCGCCGTGAAGAGCGGCGCCCGCGGCTACCTCCTCAAGAACCTGGAGGCGGGACAGCTGAAAGCGATGATCGAGGCCGTCGAGCGTGGCGAAACGGCGATCTCGCCGGTCACCGCGGCGCGGATCATCGCCGAGTTCGCACGTCCGGCCGCGACCCCGCCCCCCGACCACCTCACCGACCGCGAGACCGCCGTGCTGCGCCTGGTCGTCGCGGGGCAGCGCAACAAGGAGATCGCGGCCGAGCTCCGGATCTCAGAGAACACCGTCAAGTTCCACCTGCGCAACATCCTGGGGAAGCTCCAGGCGGGCAGCCGCACCGAGGTGGCGGCGCGGGCCGTGCGCGAGGGGCTGGTGCCGCCGGCATAGCCCCGGGCGTGTCCCTCGGCCGGCCGCGGCTCGCATGGCTCCGCCGTCGCCCCGCGAGCCGTTCGCCCCGCCGCGGGGGCCATTCGGCCCTCCGCCGACCTACCCGATCGGGTAGGGGAGCAACCACCCCGTCGAGGGTTCCCACGCTCCTGCCCGGCGCCCATGCTGCCCTCGAACGCGTCCACATGGAGGGGCTCGATGGGCTATCGCATCGACATCGACCACGACAACTGTCTCAACTGCGCCGTCTGCATGGACGTCTGCCCCGTCGAGGCGCTCGACATGACCCGGCCCGCAGGCCCGGGCGTCGAGGCTGCCGGCCGCGGCATGCCCCAGCCCTGGATGATGGAGCGCCCGATCCAGGTCGGCGAATGCATCGGCTGCGGGATCTGCATCCGGGAATGCCCCACGGTCGTCATGACGCTGGCGACGACCGCCAGCCCGACGCCGCTCGCGGCCCGCCAGGGACCGATTCACCGCCCGCCCGCGGACGAGGGCGGCTGGGTGCCGCTGTCGGCGATCACCGGCGAGGCGCTCAAGCCGAACCACCCGTCGCCGTGGGGTGACCTGTTCGGGTGGCGGACGGCTGAACGCCCCAAGCCATGGCAGGTCTGGCGAACGATGGTGGAGGACGTTCCGCCGTCGCCGCTGGCGCCCTGCCAGGTGGCGTGTCCGGCCGGCACGGATGCGGGCCGGTACGTCGGTCTCGTCGCCGAGGGCCGCTACGACGACGCCTACGCGGTCGCGGCGGAGGTCAACCCCTTCCCGTCGGTCTGCGGCTGGATCTGCACGGCACCCTGCGAGGCGGCCTGTCGGCGCGGCGTCCTCGACGAGCCGATCTCGATCCGGACCATCAAGCGGTTCGCGGCCGAGAACGGGCACTTGCCGCCTGTCGCCCCTCCCGCCAAGCGCCGCGCCGAGCGTGTCGCGATCATCGGCGGCGGGCCGGCCGGCATGGCGGCCGCGTACTACCTCGCCCGCCTCGGCTACCCGGTCACCGTCTTCGAGGCCATGCCCGTGCCGGGTGGCATGATGGCGATCGGCATCCCCGAATACCGTCTCCCGCGCGAGATCCTCCAGGAGGAGATTGCGCGGATCGTCGGCCTCGGCGTCGAGCTCCGGCTCGACACCGCGATGGGCCGCGATTTCACGCTCGGCGATCTGGAGCGCGAAGGCTTCAAGGCCGTCTTCCTCGCCACCGGCGCCTCGAAGAGCCGCCGGCTGGGCGTGCCGGGCGACAGCGTGGCCGGCGTGGTCCCGGCGACCTTCTTCCTCAAGCAGGTCAACCTCGGCGAGCATCCCCGGCTGTCGGGGCCCGTCGTGGTGGTCGGTGGCGGGAGCACGGCGATGGACGCCGCCCGCTCCGCCCTCCGCAGCGGCGCCTCGTCGGTCACGATTGCCTACCGCCGCGGCCGGTCCGACATGCCGGCCCAGGAGGAGGAGATCGAAGCGGCCGAGCGCGAAGGGATCGCGGTCAAGCCGGGCCTGGCGGTCGCCGAAGTCGTCGGGCGCGACGGCTCCGTCGTCGCCCTCCGTTGCACGGAGCAGCAGCCAACCGGCGAGGTCGACCGCGGCCGCCCGGTCTGGGCGCCGGTGGCCGATTCGATGGTGGAGCTGCCGGCGACCACGATCCTCGTGGCGGTCGGCGAGGAGCCCGACCCGTCGATCCTCCCCGAGGGCGCGGGCATCGAGGTGAGCGGCTGGGCCGGCATCGTCGCCGACCCGCGGACGCTTGCCACCGGCCGCGCCGGGATCTTCGCCGGCGGCGACGTCGTCTCCGGCCCCAAGACGATCATCGACGCCGTGGCCTCGGGCCGCCGGGCCGCCGGGTCGGTCCACGAGTTCCTCGCGGGCGTTCGCGACGGCGAGGCCGCGATCATGCGGACGGTCCGCTACGCGACGCCGCCGGAGCCGTCGCTCTCGCTCGACATCGCCCCGCGGCCGCGGGCCCACGCCCCGCTGCCGATCTTCAACCCCGGCTCCTTCATCGCCACCCAGGCCGGCTTCGACGAAGCGGCTGCCCGCGGCGAGGCCTCGCGCTGCTTCCGCTGCGACGCGGTCTACGGCTGCGGCACCGTCTCGGTCCGGGCCGGGCGCGGCCCCGCAGACCGACCCAGCCTCACCGTGATCGCCCCGCCGACCGGCCACCCGGGGGCACCCATCTCAGCTGCACTCGGAGGAGATCAGGCATGACCCCGGACCAGGTAACCGGCTTCTTCGACGCCGGCGAGGCGTTCGTCGAAGGGACGATCGGCGCCGCACTTGTCGTGCTGTGGCTGGTGGCCCTCGGCCTCCACCTCGCGCGCCCCTACATGGCCCACACGACGGGCAAGTTCACCCTGCGCCTGGGCGCCGACCTGTGGTGGATCATCTACGTCGCCCTGCGCGACATCTTCCTGCTGCAGGTGTTCCTGGGCAGCTTCATCCTGTTCTATCCCGACGTCGTGGCGGGGCAGCCCCTGCCGGTGACGGGCGGCCTGGCTGCCGTCTGCGCCTTCGCGGCCCTGCTCATCAAGCTGACCACCAGGGGCGACGCGGACCTGCGCTGGTTCCGCGTCCAGGTTCTCCTCGTCGCCCTCGGGGCAACGCTCTACCTCGTCCCGTACTTCTTCGGCGTCCAGGCAACGGAGCTGACCGGGCAGCACATCACGGGGATCTCCGAGGCGCTCGTGAGCTCGTCGAACCCCGACCTGGCCCTCCCGCTCTGCTATCTCTCCGCCGCGCTCGCCGGCATCCTCGGCGTCGTCGCGGTCTCCTACAACTTCCGGCTCACCAGCGTGCGCCGACCGACATCCGGAACCGAGGAGAACCGATGAGCGGCGACGACCTCGCAACCGCCCTGACGACCGGCGCCTCGGGCTGGCTGGTCCTCTCGCTCGCGGCCGTCCTCCCCATTCTCTGGGCGTTCGCGATGTCCATGCACTTCGCGCGGCCGTACGTGCTGCGCTTCCTGCGGACCCTCACTCTCCGCTTCGGCGGCGACGTCTGGTGGCTCTCGTACGTCCTGATCCGCGACGCCCTCCTCTTCGTCACCTTCGGGCTGAGCATGATCTTCTTCATGCCCAACCTCTACCTGACGGGCGACGGCCTGCCGATCACGGCGCCGCTCGCCGTCGTGGTCCTGCTCTGGGCCCTGGCCGTGAAGCTCATCCGCGACGCGGACGACGACCCGGCCGCCTTCCGGCTCGTCAGCGGGCTGCTCATCGTGGCCTCGGTGCTGTACATCGTTCCCCAGGTGTACGGCATGGAGGCCGCCGACCAGGAGTACCTCGGCGACCTGCCCTCGAAGCTCATCAGCACCTCGAACCTCGACGTGGCCAAGCCGATCTTCTGGATCAGCCTTGCCCTCTTCGGGCTCACGGCGGGCGCCCTCTTCGTGCGCTTCCTCGTCCGGCTCGGCCGCCCGAACGAGGCGTCGTCCCGCTCCATCTGACGCTCCGCGCGTCCCCAACCCCGGGCCGCCGCAGGGCGGCCCGGGGTTGCGTCTGTCCGGGTCGCCGCGCGATCCGGCCGGCGGCGTAGCATTCGCCCATGCCCGACATCGACTTCGCCTTCCTGGCCGACGCCGCGGAGGCCCGACCCGGCGAGAAGTTCAGCGTTCTCGGCGGCGGCGTCAGCCGGCTTGCCGGGCGCACCTTCC
>Ga0315273_10003688_pt1 | contig 18511 bp, 10 predicted proteins | sample YL17G02_0_MG_FD_205753 | JGI IMG/M metagenome (GOLD analysis project Ga0315273, IMG submission 205753) | Sediment microbial communities from Yellowstone Lake, YNP, Wyoming, USA - YL17G02_0 | ecosystem: Environmental > Aquatic > Freshwater > Lake > Sediment | place: USA: Wyoming | collected...
GCCCCCCTACTGGATTTCTTCCCGCCCTTCTGGTGTAGGGGCGGAGCTTGCCTCCGCCCTTCTCGAAGGAAGAGAGTCCAACAACGGGGGCAGGCAAGCTGCCCCCCTACATATTCCAGTCCGGGAGGCGGCCCGGAGTCCACGGCGCGCCGGCGGCCTCCATCGCGGACTCGAGGGTCCTGAGGTCGCCGTCGATCAGCCGTCGCAGGGCGGCGAGCTGCTCGGTGAGCTGCTCGCCGGCGATAACGTAGGCCTCCTTCTGGATCTGCGTCGGCGCCGAGGTCGACGCCCATCCGTCGTCGACGATGCTCTGCGCCCGCTCGACGATGGCGGTCGGCGTGTTGTCGTTGCGCGCGCGCAGGGCGCGATCGCCGCGCAGCGCGATCAGGATCGGCCGGAGCTGCGCGGCGATCGCGTCGGCGTCGTCGCGCAGCTTCGACGGCGCCGCCGGCGTGTCGAGCAGCGCCTGCTTGACGAGGTCGAGACGCTTGGCGACGTCATCCGCCGCCCGCTGGGCGCCGAGCGCGGCGCGCTGGAGCCGGGCGGACTGGCGCTGGAAGTCGACCAGGGCGGCGCGGTCGGGCGCCGGCAGGGTCGCGACCTGCAGCGCGACGACCGAGAAGTCGAGAGGACCGGCGAGGGGCGTCTCGGCGCCGGCGACCCGCTTCGCCATTGCGACCCGGTACGGGCCCGGTCTCACCATCGGGCCGTTGTCCGGCTCGCTGAACGGGTCAACCTCCTTGTCCGCGGATTTGGCCTCGGTGGGGGTCGAGGGCGGGAAGTGGAGGTCCCAGGCGACCCGGTGGAAACCCTCGTCCCGCGGGCCGGTGATGCGCCGCACGACGTTGCCGGCGGCATCCGAGACCGCTAGGATCACGGCGGGCTCGTCCTCGTCGGCCTCGGCCCGGAGCTCGTCGGAGGTGGGGTACGGGGCCGTCCCGCTCTTCTTCGCGGTGTCCTTCTCGCGCTCCTCGCGCAGCTCCTTCTTCGAGCGGATCTTCTCCTTGAGATAGTAGGTGAACACGGCGCCGAGCGGCGGGTTGTCCGCCGCGTAGAACGCCTCGCCGAGGAAGCCCTTGCCGCGCAGCTCGAGCGGCCGCGCCGGGACGTAGAGCAGCGCGTCCTTGACGGGGAACAGCGCAGCGCCGCGCTCGAGGCCGGCGCGGGTCAGACGGCGCAGCGGCGAGTAGTCATCGAGGATGTAGAAGCCGCGCCCGAACGAGGCGATGACGAGGTCGCTCTCGCGCTTCTGGATGGCGATGTCCTTGACGGCGATCGTCGGCATGCCGCCCTTGAGCTGGATCCAGTGGGCGCCGCCGTCGGTGGTGAAGAAGACGCCGAACTCCGTGCCCGCGAACAGCAGGGCGGGGTCGACGTGGTCCTCGGCGACGGTGTAGACGGTGCCGCGCTGCGGCAGATCGCCGGCGATCGAGGTCCAGGTGGCGCCGCGGTCGGCGCTCTTGAGCAGGTACGGTTTGAAGTCCGCCAACTTGTGGTTGTCGAACGCCGCGTAGACGACCTTGGCGTCGTGCTGCGAGGCGAGCAGGTCGGAGACGTAGCTCCTCTCCGGCACGCCGGCGATCTTCTCGATCGCCCGCCAGCGCGCGCCGCCGTCCTCGGTGACCTGGATGAGGCCGTCGTCGGTGCCGGCGACGATCACGCCCTCGGCGAGCGGCGACTCGACGAGCGCCACGATGTTGCCGTAGAACGACGTCGAGGCGTTCTTGGCGACCGCGTCCGGGCCCCACACCTTGCCCATCACCGGCAGCGTGTTGCGGTCGATCCGCCGCGTCAGGTCGCCGCTGATCGGCCGCCACGAGTCGCCGCGGTCGTCGCTGCGGAAAACACGGTTGGCCGCGAAGTAGAGGCGCGTGTGGGCGTGCGGCGAGATGATCAGCGGCGAGTCCCAGTTCCAGCGCAGCGGCTCCTCGTCCCTGCCTTCCTGCGGGTGGATGCCCACCTTCTCGCCGCTGCGGCGGTCGAGGCGGACGAGACCGCCATGCTGCGACTCGCCGTAGACGATGCTCGGGTCCTCCGGGTCGATCGCCGCCCAGAAGCCGTCGCCGCCCGTGACCGCGAACCAGTCCTGGTTGGTGATCCCGTGCACCGTGCTGGTGCGCGATGGGCCGCCGAGCGTCATGTTGTCCTGGGTGCCGCCGAAGACGTTGTAGAACGGCTTGGCGTCGTCGACGGCGACGCGGTAGAACTGGGTGACCGGCAGGTTGGCCTTGAAGCTCCAGGTGGCGCCGCGGTCGAAGCTCTCGTAGATGCCGCCGTCGCAGCCCGCGAGCAGGTAGTCGGTGTCGCTCGGGTCGATCCACAGGGCGTGGTTGTCGACGTGCTTAAAGCGCTCGCCGAGCGGGTGGAACGTCTTGCCGCCGTCCTCGCTGACCTGATTGAGGGTGTCCATCCCGTACACGCGGTCGGCGTCGCGGGGGTCGACGAAGATCTCCTGGTAGTACTGCGGGCTGCCGGCGACCCAGTCGTTGCGCTTCTCCCACGACTCGCCGCCGTTCGTCGAGCGGAAGAAGCCGCCCTTGCCGCTCGCCGCCTCGACGGTGGCGTACACCGTGTCCGGGCGGGTGGGCGCGAGGGCGAGCCCGATACGGCCGAGGTCGACCTCGGGCAGGCCCTTGCCCACCTTGCGCCAGCTCGCGCCGGCGTCGGTGGACTTGTAGATCGCCGACTCGGGGCCGCCGTCGATCAGCGTCCACACGTGCCGGCGGCGCTGGTACGCGGCGGCGATCAGCACGTCGGGGTTGCGCGGATCGGCCACGACGTCGGAGACGCCGGTGTTCTCGGAGATCGTCAGCACCGCCTTCCACGCCGTGCCGCCGTCCGTCGTCTTGTAGAGCCCGCGGTCGCCGCCCGGTCCCCAGAGCGGCCCCTGCGCCGCCACGTAGACGACGTTGGAGTCGCGGGGGTCGACGAGGATCTTGCCGATGTGCTCGGACGCCTTCAGGCCTAGGTTCTCCCACGTCGTGCCGTCGTCGCGGGAGCGGTAGACGCCGTCGCCGTAGCCGACGCTGCGCTGCGAGTTGTTCTCGCCGGTGCCGACCCAGATGACGTGCGGGTTCCGCGGGTCGAGCGTCACGCAACCGATCGAGTACGAGGGCTGGCCGTCGAAGATCGGTTTCCATGTGGTGCCGGCGTTGGTGGTCAGCCACACGCCGCCCGAGGAGACGGCGACGACGTAGCGGCTGCGGTTGGCCGGGTCGACGGCGAGATCGCCGACGCGGCCGGAGGTCAGCGCGGGGCCGATGCCGCGGAGCGTCAGGCCGGAGAACGTCTCGGCGGACATCAGCTCCTTCGGCTTGCTCTCCTCCTTCTTGTCCTTGCCGGGTTTGTCGGCGGCGAGCAGCGGCGAGAGCGTAATGACGACGGCGGTCACGGCGGCAATGGCGCGCGGGTAGCGCATCGGGACTCCTTTTCTCAGGACGGTCGGCCGGCTGCCGCCGTCTCGGCGACAAGGTCGGCGATGCGGGCGGCGAGCGTGTCGATTGCGGTATCGGGAACACCGTCGATCGCGCCCGACTGCGGGCGGAGATCAATGGGGTCGTTGACGTAGTCGACGCTGACCAGCTCGCCGTCGTCGTGGCGGCGGGCGATCTCGGTGGAGAAGATATCGAGGCCGCACACCGCCGCGATTGTCCGGACCGTGTCGCGCAGGTTCCCTAGACCGTGGGTCGCCTCCTGCGCGGCCGTCAGCGGGCTGTAGACGTGGCTGGCGACGCCCCACCAGAACGGCAGCACCTCGCCGAGCGCGTAGATCACCCGGAACCAGGCGGGACCGTGATGGGTCAGGGCGGCGGTCACCCACTCCTGGGCGAGGTACTTGTCCTCCGGGTGCCGCCGGCGAATGCGCTGGATCTCCTCCCAGGTGGAGAGGTTCAGCCGGACGCCGGTGCCCCCGCCGCCGTGCGCCGGCTTGATCAGGAAGCGGCTACCGAGCGGCGTCAGGTCGGGAGCGGGGAGGTCCGGCTCCACCGCGAACGGGGCGAGCAGGAGGGTATGGGGCGTGTGGATGCCGGCGCTGATGAACTCCAGGTGCATCGTCGCCTTGTCCCAGGCGCGCTCGGCGATCGGCAGGTCGTTGACGATGCGCGCGCCGTGATGGCGGCCCCAGTCGCCGAGAGAACGGAACGCGACGTCGGCGTCGCCGGCGCGGTCGAGCAGGACGCGAAATCCCAGCTCGTCGTCGCCGATCGCAGCGAGCGCCGCAGGCAGCGTCGCTGGCGTGATGTCGAGCACCGACAGCCCGCGCTCGCCGCAAGCGCGGCCGAGGACCTCGACGAAGGCGGCGTCGTACTCCCAGCTCCACGCCACCGCGAGGTCGCAGAGGTGCTCCACGGAAGAATTCTAGCCGCAACTCGCTGATTATCCGCAACCCGGCCGTCGCCGCCCCCGTCGAGAAGGGGTAGGATCGGTCGAGATGATGGTGAGAACTCGCGCCGGGATGGCGATGGGGGCGCTCGTTGCGCTGGTCGCCGCCGCCGCGACGGCGTCCGCGACGACGTTTTGGGTGGCGCCGGACGGCGGCGACGGCAACCCGGGGACGATCGAGCGGCCGTGGGCGACGCCGGGGTTCGCGTCGCGGCAGCTCCGGCCCGGCGACACACTGATCGTCCGCGGCGGCACCTACCGGCTGCGGCGCTTCGACGAGGACATCGTCGTGCCGGGCTCCGGCGCGCCGGGCGCCTGGATCACCATCCGCGGCGAGGAAGGCATCACGCCAGTGCTGGCCGGCGGCGACAACCTGTTCGCCGCCGTGATCCTCGACGGCGTCGAGTACGTGCGGCTGGAGAACCTCGAGATCACCCACGACGCCGAGGCCTCAGGCGAGGCCGCGTACTTCCGCACCGGCGTCAGCATGTCCGACCGCCCCTGCGCCCACGTGGTGCTCGCCGACCTGTACGTCCATCATGTCGACGAGGGGGCGCTCGACGCCCGCGACGTGGACGACCTGCTGGTGACCGGCTGCCGCTTCGAGCACTGCGGCTTCGGCGGTATCGGCGGCCCGGCCGGGGTCGCGGGCGGGTTGCGCAACCTGGTCGTGCGCGGCTGCACGCTGTCGTACAGCGGGCACTACTACCGCGGCGGCGACGGCTCGGATCGGCCGTACGACCGACCGGACGGGTTCGGCATCGAGCCATCGGCCGGGCCGATTCTGATCGAGGACACCGTCGCCGAGCACAACTACGGCGACGGCCTCGACTCGAAGGCCGCCGGCACGACGATCCGGCGCTGCACCGTCGCCAACAACTCGTGCGACGGCGTCAAGCTCTGGGGCGGTGGCACCCGCGTCGAGAACACGGTGATCTATGGGGTCGGCGACGGCGAGGAGCAGCCGCGTCCGTGGGGCGCCCTCGTGATCGGCACCGAGCAGCCCGGCGCCGCGTTCGAGATCGTCAACGTCACCATCGACGACGCGCTCGGCAACCCGGGCTACCTCCAGATCGACAACGCCGTGCCGATCGACGTGCTGCTGCGCAACTCCATCGTCCGCAGCACGGGGACCGCGGCGCTGACGGTCGGAGCCGCCGTGCGCCTGGCGGTCGACCACGTGCTGTTCTTCTTCCCGAACCGAATCGACTTCCTCGCGGCCGGGGCGACGTGGTACACGGCGGCGACGGTCGCGGCTCTGGGCGTCGGGTGCGCCTACGGCGACCCGCTGCTGGTGCGGCCGGCGTGGGGGAGCCGCGGCGACTACCACCTCACTCGCGGCAGCCCGGCGGTCGACGCCGGCACGACGCTCGGCGCTCCGGTCGGGGACGTCGAGGGACGGGCCCGCGACGCACACCCTGACCTCGGGGCGTACGAGCTGTCCAGGCCCCGCCTGCGGCTGCGGCTGGCGGCCGCTCCGCGAGGTAACTGAGATCACAACGCGGCACGGCCGGGCGCGTCCATCATTGGAAACGGTGCGGCGTGCGCCGGGCCGGACGTGCGAATATTGTGAGGCGCGGTCGCGCGACCGGTTGGTCGCGGAGGCGCGGAAATCGCTCGAGAGGTGTGCCATGACGTCGAAGACGAGGATCGCAGTCGGGCTGCTCGCCCTTTCTTTCTCCGGAGTCGCGGCAGGTCAGGACTGCCCGCAGCAACTGAGCCGGTGGGGGTACGGCCCCGCCTACGCGGTTGCGGTCTCGGGGTCGTACGCCTACGTGGGCGCCGGGTCGCTGCTGCTCGTGGTCAACATCGCCAACCCAGCCGCGCCGGCGATCGCCGGCCGCATCCTGTTGCCCGGCCTCGTCCAGGGGATCGCGGTGTCGAGCGGCCGCGCCTATGTCGCCGCCGGAGCCGCCGGGCTGCGGGTGGTCAGCGTCCTCACGCCCTCCAACCCGACCGAGATTGCCGCGGTGGCGATCGCCGGCGTCGCTCGGGGTGTCGCGGTGTCCGGGACGAAGGCGTACGTGGCGGCCGGCGACGGCGGACTGGTGGTCGTCAACATCTCGAACCCGGCAAGCCCGGTCGTGCTGGGCACGATCGACTCGATCGGCGACGCGGTTGCGGTCGCGGTCAGCGGCACCTACGCGTTCGCGGCGTGCGGGTACGACGGATTGCAGGTGATCGACGTCTCTTCGCCGGCGAGTCCGACCCGGGTGGCTGGCTTCCCGACGTTCGACCCGGCCCGTGGCGTTGCCGTCGCCAACGGTTTCGCGTTCGTCGCCGAGGACGCGTCAGGGGTACGCATCCTCGACGTGTCGGATCCGACCCTCCCCGCCGAGGTCAGCGCCATCGACACGCCCGGCACCGCGAACTCGGTCGCTCTCGCGGGCGACTACGCCTACGTGGCGGACTGGGGCGGCGGGCTGCAGATCCTCGAGGTGTCGGACCCCGCCTTCCCCAGCGAGTCCGGCTTCCACGAGACCGAGCAGGCGGCGTGGGCCGTCGCGATCTCCGGCAGCCGCGCCTTCATCGCCGCGGAGAACGAGTTCCTTGCGGTCGACGTCACCGACCCCACGGCCACGGTCGAGCTCGGCAGCGTCGGCCTATGGTCGACCGCCGCGAGCGTCGCGTTGGCCGGCACCCGTGCCTACGTCGCCGACGGGTTCGCCGGGCTGCGCGTGCTCGAGATCGGCGTGCCGGCGTCGCCGGTGCAGATCGGCGCGCTCGACACTGCCGGCGAGGCGCTCGGCGTGGCGGTGAGCGGCACGCGTGCGTACGTCGCCGACGGCGCGGACGGGCTGCGCATCGTCGACGTCGGGAGCCCGTCGGGCCCCGTCGAGCTCGGCGGCATCGACACGCCGGGGTATGCGCACAGCGTTGCGCTGGCGGGGACGCACGCCTACGTCGCGGACGGCTTCGCCGGGCTGCGCGTCATCGACGTGAGCAACCCCAGCGCCCCGACCGGCGCGGGGGCCTACGACACGCCGGGCAGCGCGCTCGCCGTCGCGGTCGCCGGCAGCACTGCCTACGTGGCGGACGGATCCGCCGGCCTGCGCATCGTCGACGTCTCGAACCCGGCGGCGCCGACCTCGCTGGGCAGCCTCAACACCCCCGGGACGGCCTTCGGTGTGGCGGTGAAGGGCACCCTGGCGTACGTCGCCGACTACGACGCCGGCCTTCGGATCATCGACGTCTCGTCTCCCGCCAGCCCGGTCGAGCTGGGGTTCGTCGACACTCCCGGCAACGCGCTCGCGGTGGCGGTCGCCGGCGACCGGGCGTTCGTTGCCGACGACACCGGCGGAATGCGCATCATCGACGTGTCGTCGCCGTCTGCGCCGGTCGAGGTGGCGGTCCGCGACACGGCGGCGGCGGCGAGCCACGTCGTCATCGTCGGCGGCCAGTTGGCGCTCGCCGAGAGCGATGCCGGCGTGAGCTTGTGGGACCTGGCGTCGTGCGCGCAGGCGTGCACGGTGTCGTGCTCGGCCTCGCTGTCGGCGTCGACCGGAGAGGCGCCGCTCACCGTGGGGTTCACCTCCGACGTGACGGCCTCCGGCTGCTCGGGGAGCCCGACCTACGTCTGGAGCTTCGGCGACGGCACGCCGGACGACACCACCGCGAGCCCAACGCACCTGTACGCAACGGTGGGGACGCGGCACTGGACGCTGACCACGACGGTCGGCGGCCACACCTGCGTGCAGGAGGGCGACGTCCACGTCCTGGCGCCGTGCGTGCTCATCTGCAGCGCCGTCGTGCCGGCAAACGGGTTGGCTGGCGCGGCCGTGGCGTTCAACGGCTCGGCGACGGCGACGAGCTGCCTGACGCCGCCGGCGTTCGCGTGGACGTTCGGCGACGGAACGGCGGGCTCGTCGCTCGAGGACCCCGGCCACACCTACACGAGCGCGGGCTTCTACCCGTGGGCGATGTCCGTTGCGGCCGGCACGCGGACGTGCTCGGCGAACGGCACCGTCGCGGTGGGCGGCCCGGCCTGCTCCGGGGCGTACAACCTGATCGTGCCGGCGGCGGCGAAGTCGAATGGCCAGTGGCAGACCGACCTCGACCTCCTCAACCTCGGCGCGGCCGCCGCGTCGGTGGACATCGCGCTGCTCAAGGGGGGCCAGTCCAACCTGACGCCGCTGGCGACCAACGTCGCGGTGCCGGCGGGTCGGACCGTGCGGATCGCCGACATCCTGGGCACCCTGCTGCCGGCGTCGAACGCGGCGCTCGGACTGCGCTTCTGCTCCGGGACGGTGAAGGCGACGTCGCGCTTCTACAACGTCTCGTCGAAGTCGGGCGGCACCTACGGGATGTACGTGCCCGCCCTGCCCGAGAGCGCGGCGCTGGCGGCCGGCCAGCTCGGCGTCTTCCAACACCTGACCTACTCGCCGAGCTCGACCAGCGGCTACCGCGTGAACATCGGCTTCGCCAACGCCGTCGGGATCTTCGTGGACGTCGTGATCAAGCTCTACGGCGACAGCGGCGAGCTACTTGGCACCAAGTCGCTGCGGCTGCGGCCGTTCGAGCACACCCAGCTCACCAAGATCCACCAGATTCTCGGCACGCCGGCGGTGGCGCACGGTTGGGCGTCGGTGCAAATCTCGACCGCCAACGCCAAGGTGCACGCCTACGCGATGCTGATCGACAACATCTCCTCCGACCCGATCTACATGCCGGTGGAGATCCAGTAGAGGCGTGGCTAGTGGCCAGTGGTCAGAACGGGCGCGGGCCGGGTCGTAGGCGCTCAACACACCTGCCGCGCCGGCCCGCGCTGCAGTAGGTGTCTCCAAGCCGCCTGACTTTGGGCCTGGGCCGCGCCGCTTGACGGCGCGCGCGTGCCGGGTCTCACGCCCGCCAGCGAACCGACGCCAAGGCGTGTACTGACGAACTTGGCGAGAGCCGTGATTGGCGCGACCAATGGGCGGGTGTGATACCCGGCAACGTTGTGTTCATGTGTCTACGCAAGCGCAGGTCGCCAACCCTGCACGATCACGGCACCTCGAACGTGGCGATGACCGGCGCGTGGTCGGACGGCTTCTCGCCCTTGCGCTCGTCGCGGTCGATCTCGACGGCGAGGCAGCGGGCGGCGAGCGGGGGAGTGGCGAGGACGTGGTCGATGCGCATCCCCCAGCCGCGGTGGAAGGCGCCCTGGCGGTAGTCCCACCAGGTGTAGAGACCGCCCTCGGGGTGCAGGCGGCGCAGCGTGTCCTCGAGACCCCATCCCGTGAGCAGCGCCAGCGCTTCCTTCTCCGCGTCCGAGAAGAGGATCTGGCCGCGCCATTGCTCGGGGTCCCAGACGTCGCGGTCGTCTGGGGCAACGTTGAAGTCGCCGCAGACGACCAGCGGGTCGGCGGGCGTCCACGTCTGTCCGAGGAGCTGCCGCAGGCGCCGGTACCAGTCGAGCTTGTAGGCGTACTTGTCGGACCCGACCTCGAAGCCGTTGGGGCAGTAGACGCCGGCGACGTTGATCCCGGCGACCGACGCGGCGACGATGCGGCGCTCCGACTCCGCGGTGTCGCCGGGCAGGGCGCGGGCGAGCGGCTGCGCCTCCTCGCGGCTGAGGATGGCGACGCCGTTGTAGGTCTTCTGCCCGTTGATCAGGCAGTGGTAACCCGCGGCCGTGATCTCGGCGAGTGGGAAGTCCGCATCGACCACCTTGGTTTCCTGCAGGCAGACGACGTCGGGGCGACGCCGCTCCAGCCAGGCGAGCAGCCGCGCCAGACGTGAGCGGACGGAGTTGACGTTCCAGGTTGCAACGGTGAGCCGGCGTTGTGCTTCCATAGACTAATCCTACCGCGGTGACCCGGGCGCATGGTGCGGGGCCGGGGAGCGGCGCGGTGTGGTGCGGGCATCCTGCCCGCACTTCTTGGAGGCCGTCGACATGTGCCGGCAGGATGCCGGCACCACACCACAGACGGAGCTGGGATGCCCGGTTGGCCGCCATGTGCCGCCGTCGACAAATCTGGAATAAAAGATCCGAATTAGGCTTTCGTGTGAGTGACGGAGCCTGCATGAGGCAGGCGACGCCGAGAGGGAAACGATGCCGACAGCGACACAGACGATCGAGCATCTCGCCAACCGGGAGTATGCCTTCGGCTTCGTCACCGACGTAGAGCAGGATACCGTCCCGCCGGGCCTTTCCGAGGACGTCATCCGCCTGATCTCGGCCAAGAAGGGCGAGCCCGAATGGCTGCTCGAGTGGCGCCTGAAGGCGTACCGGCACTGGCTGACGATGGCGGAGCCGACCTGGGCGAACGTCCACCACCCGAAGATCGACTACCAGGCGATCGTCTACTACTCGGCGCCGAAGTCGCAGGCCGATCGCCCCAAGAGCCTTGCCGACGTAGATCCGGAGATCCTGCGCACCTACGAGAGGCTGGGCGTCCCGCTCGAGGAGCGCGCGGCGCTGGCCGGAGTCGCCGTCGACGCGGTGTTCGACAGCGTCTCGGTGGCCACCACCTTCCGGGCCAAGCTGGCCGAGCTCGGCATCATCTTCTGCTCGTTCTCGGAGGCGGTGCGCGAGAACCCCGAGCTGGTCAGGAAGTACCTCGGCTCGGTCGTGCCGCACACCGACAACTTCTTCGCGGCGCTCAACTCGGCGGTGTTCACGGACGGCTCGTTCGTCTACGTCCCGAAGGGCGTCCGCTGCCCGATGGAGCTGTCGACCTACTTCCGCATCAACGCAATGAACACGGGCCAGTTCGAGCGTACGCTGATCGTCGCCGACGCGGGCGCCTACGTCAGCTACCTCGAGGGGTGCACGGCGCCGATCCGCGACGAAAACCAGCTCCACGCCGCGGTGGTCGAGTTGGTCGCCCACGACGACGCCCAGATCAAGTACTCGACGGTGCAGAACTGGTACCCCGGCGACCGCGAGACCGGCAAGGGCGGGATCTACAACTTCGTCACCAAGCGCGGCAAGTGCGCCGGCCGCAGCTCGAAGATCTCGTGGACGCAGGTGGAGACCGGCTCGGCGATCACCTGGAAGTACCCGTCGGTGATCCTCAAGGGCGACGACTCGGTCGGCGAGTTCTACTCGGTGGCGCTGACCAACGGGTTCCAGCAGGCCGACACCGGCACCAAGATGATCCACATCGGGAAGAACACCACCTCGACGATCGTCTCCAAGGGGATCTCCGCCGGCCGCGGGCAGAACACCTACCGCGGCATGGTGAAGATCGGCAAGAGCGCCGACGGCGCCCGCAACTTCTCGCAGTGCGACTCGATGCTGATCGGCGACCGCTGCGGCGCCCACACGTTCCCGTACATCGACGTGCAGAACCCGACCGCGCAGATGGAGCACGAGGCGTCCACCTCGAAGATCGGCGAGGACCAGATCTTCTACTGCAAGCAGCGCGGCCTGTCGACCGAGGACGCGGTGTCGATGATCGTCAACGGGTTCTGCAAGGAGGTGTTCCGGGAGCTGCCGATGGAGTTCGCGGTGGAGGCGCAGCGGCTGCTGGACGTGTCCCTGGAGGGGAGCGTCGGGTGAGGAGCGGGGCTCGGGGTTCGGGGCTCGGGGATCGGAAAACACAATTGGGAAGAGAGAAGACGACGATGCTGGAGATTGTGAATCTGCATGCGAAGGTGGAGGGGAAGGAGATCCTCAAGGGGATCGACCTGACCGTCGAGGCGGGCGAGGTGCACGCGATCATGGGGCCGAACGGCTCGGGGAAGAGCACGCTCGCCCAGGTGCTCGCGGGCCGCGAAGAGTACGAGGTCACCGCTGGCGAGGTCCGCTACCGGGGCCGCAACCTGCTGGAGATGGACCCGGAGGAGCGCTCGCGCGAGGGCGTGTTCATGGCGTTCCAGTACCCGGTCGAGATCCCGGGGGTGAGCAACTCGTACTTCCTACGCGCGGCGCTCAACTCGATCCGCAAGCACCGCGGCGAGCCGCCGATCGAGGCGCGCGCGTTCCTGGCGCTGCTGCGCGAGCGCATGAAGATGGTCGGGCTCGACGAGGCGTTTCTCAGCCGGCCGGTGAACGAGGGGTTTTCGGGCGGCGAGAAGAAGCGCAACGAGGTGTTCCACCTGGCGGTGCTGCAACCGTTGCTGGCGATCCTCGACGAGACCGACTCCGGCCTCGACATCGACGCCCTCAAGGCGGTGGCGGAGGGCGTCAACGCGCTGCGGTCGCCGGAGCGCGCCTTCCTGGTGATCACCCACTACCAGCGCCTGCTCAACTTCATCGTGCCCGACCGCGTGCACGTGCTGATCGGCGGGCGGATCGTGCGCTCAGGCGGCAAGGATCTCGCGCTCGAGCTCGAGCGCCGCGGCTACGGCTGGCTGGAGAGCGCGGCTGCGGACGTTGCCGTGGCGGCGATGTAGGGGGCTGGCGCGATGTCCGTGACCACCGAGCACGACAGCTACCTCCTCGCCTTCGAGCGCGTCCTCGAACGCACCCGCGCCGTCGAGCCGGCGTCGCTGCAGCGCCTGCGCCACGCCGCCATGGATCGCTTCCTGGCCGTCGGCTTCCCGTCGCGTCGTGACGAGGAGTGGCGGCACACCAGCGTCGCGCCGATCGTCGAGACGCCGTTCGCGGCGGCGCCCGAACCCCCGGAAACGACGGCGCTCGCGGACCTGCGCCCGTACGTGGTCGACGGCACGTTCCTCGCAGTGCTCGTCGACGGCCACTTCGTGCCGGCGCTGTCGACGGCGGGCAACCTGCCCGACGGCGTGGTCGTCGGCAGCCTCGCCGCGGCCCTGCGCGAATCGCCTGGCCTCGTCATGGAGCGCCTGGGCTCGCTCGCCGGCGGCGGCGGGCACGCCTTCACGGCACTCAACACGGCGCTCTTTTGCGATGGCGCCTTCGTCCACGTGCCGCGCGGCGTGACGCTCGCGCGGCCGATCCAGATTCTGGTGCTCGGCGGCGGCGGCGCGAGCCCCACCGCGGCGTTCCCGCGCGTCCTGATCGTTGCCGAGGAAGGCGCCGAGGCCACCGTGATCGAGACGTACGCCTCGCTCGGCCGCGGCGTCCACCTGTGCTGCCCGACACGCGAGATCGTCGCGGGGCAGGGCGCGCGGCTCGACCACTACGTGATGCAGCTCGAGAACGAGGCGGCGTTCCACGTCTCCACCCAGCAGGTGCGGCTCGACCGCGACGCCAGCTTCACGTCGCACGCGTTCACCTTCGGCGGCGGTTTGGTACGCAACGACGTCAACGCGACGCTCGCCGGCGAGGGGGCCAGCCTGGTGCTCAACGGTCTCTACTACGTGACCGGAAGCTCTCACGTCGACACCCACATGGTGGTCGAGCACGCCGCCCCCCACGGCGAGAGCCACGAGCTCTACAAGGGCGTGCTCGACGGCCGCGCGAGCGCGGTGTTCAGCGGGCTGATCCACGTCCACCCGGGAGCGCAGAAGACCAACGCCAAGCAGTCCAACCGCAACCTGCTGCTGTCGCGCGAGGCGCTCGCCAACTCCAACCCGCAGCTCCGCATTTACGCCGACGACGTCAAGTGCACGCACGGCTCGACGGTCGGCCAGCTCGACGGTGACGCGATCTTCTACCTGCGCTCGCGCGGCATCGGCCGCGACGAGGCGCGCGCGCTGCTCACCCGCGCCTTCGCCGGCGAGGTGGTCGAACGCGTCAAGCCGCCGGCGTTGCGCTCGCAGCTCGAGGCGCTGCTGGCGGCGCGCCTGCCGGTGACTGGCGGGGCAATGGCGCCCTGATGAGCGGGATCGGCCCGTTCGCGCCGGGGAGCCTCGAGGACAAGGTCCTCGGCGTGCTGCGCACGATCTACGACCCCGAGATCCCGGTCGACATCTTCGAGGTCGGCCTGATCTACGACATCGACGCCGACGCGGCGGCCAACGTGAGCATCCGCATGACGCTGACCTCGCCGATGTGCCCCGTCGCCGAGTCGCTCCCGGTCGAGGTGGAGACAAAGGTCAAGGCGCTCTCCGGCGTGGCCTCGGTCAAGGTCGAGATCGTCTGGGAGCCGCCCTGGGGCCCCGACATGATGTCCGAAGCCGCCCGCCTCGACCTCGGCATGATGTAGCCGGCCGCCGTCGTCGACTGACGGCGCCGCGGCCCCTCGACGCAGCCCGATAGTGGCTTGTCCCGGAATGCAGGCTTGACGAAAGCAGCAAGGGGGATACACTAAAAGTAGATGTAGGTTATTACGTCACAAAAACGTTCTCCCAAGGAGGCCGTGAATGTCCCCCCATTCTGCTTCTGGCTCGTCAGTCACGATCCCGGTCCGTCCCTGCAGCACCCAGCCGCGCACCTCGTCACGACCGGTCCGGCGGAATGCTTCTCCGACCTGGATAAAGCGCTCCGCCTTCGAGGCCGCAGTGCGGCCCGTGCTGGTGCGGCTCGTCGCCGCCGCTCTGGCGCTGGGCGCGGCACTTCCGGCCGCCGCCGGGATCATGGCCTCGGTGGAGGTCATGTCGAAGGCGGCCGCCTCGATGTACACCGACACGGTCGGCGGCCTGGTGAATCCCCCCAAGGCCATGAGCAGCGATGGCCGGTACGTCGTGTTCACCAGTGACGCGGCGAACCTGATCGACGGCATGGTCCTGGACAACTCGGAAGGCAACGTGTTCCTCTACGACCGCGTCGCGGGGACCCTCACGCTCGTCTCGCATCGTGCCGGCTCCGCCACGACGACCGGCAACGGCTGGGGTGCCAGCGACCCGTCGATCAGCGCCGATGGCGCCTGGGTGGCGTTCGACTCCGATGCAACGAACCTCATTGGCGGGCAGACCGACGGCAATGACTCGACCGACGTCTTCCTCTTCGAGCGCGCGACCGGGAACATCACGCTCGTCTCACACGCGCCGGGCGCCGCCACGACCGCAGGGAACAACTACTCCTACAGCCCAGTGATCAGCGCGGACGGCGGCTGGGTGGTGTTCGAGAGCGATGCGACGAACCTCGTCACCGGGCAGACCGACACAAACGACACCACCGATCTCTTCCTCTTCGAGCGCGCCACGGGGACCGTGACGATCGTCTCCCACATTGCCGGCGCCGCCACCACCACCAGCAACTCCGGCGCGGGATACCCGGTCATCAGCGGAGACGGCGCCCGGGTGGCGTTCGTGAGTAACTCGACCGATCTCGTCAGTGGCCAGAGCGACGGCAACGGCGGCTCCGACGTGTTCCTGTTCGAGACCTCGACCGGAGCCGTTACGCTGGTCTCGCATACCCCGGGATCGGCCACCACCACCGGGAATGGGACGTCGTCGCTGGCCGACATCAGCACCGACGGCGCGTGGGTGGTCTTCTCGAGCTACGCCAGCAACCTGGTCAGCGGCGCGACCGACAACAACGGCCAGCAGGACGTCCTGCTCTACCAGTGCGCGGGCGGGGCGATCTCTCTAGTCTCCCACGCCGCCGGTTCTCCTTCAGCAGTGGCGAACAACCTCTCCTGGAAGGGTGTCATCAACTCAGACGGCACCTGGGTGGCCTTCATCAGCAGTGCCACCGATCTCGTCAGCGGGCAAACGGACGGCAACACAGCCTTTGATGCCTTCCTCTACGACCGCGTGGGGGACACCAGCGCCATCGTCTCGCACTCCTCGGCCGGCGTCACGACGACGGCGAACAACTACTCGGACACTGTCGCTATCTCCTCCGACGGCGCCTGGGTAGCGTTCGAGAGCCTCGGCACCGACCTGGTCGCCTCCCAGACCGACACCAATAGCGACCGCGACGTCTTCCTCTACCAGCGCGGGGCGGGCACGGTCACCCTCGTCTCCCACAGCGCCGGCGTCGCCACCCAAGCGGGGAATGGCCGCTCGACGGACACGGCCATCAGCGGCGACGGCGCCTGGGTGGTCCTCGACAGCCCCGCCACCGACCTCGTCAGTGGTGTGGCCGACGTCCCCGCGAGTGTCGACGTTTTCCTCTACGGTCGCTCCGGCGACACCATGACGCTGGTGACCCGCCGCGCCACCTCGATGCCGTCGCTCACCGGAAACGGCGACAGCGACACCTACTCCTACTCAGCGGCCGTGATCTCGGCCGACGGCGCGTGGGCCGTGTTCACGAGCAAGGCGACCAACCTCGTCGCGGGGCAGGTCGACGGCAACAATGACCTCGACGCCTTCCTCTGCGAGCGCGCGAGCGGGAAGGAGACCCTGGTTTCTCACATCCCGGGCTCGGCCACCACCGCCGGGAACGGGCTCGTCGGTAATCCTGCCATCAGCGCGGACGGCGCCTGGATCGCCTTCCAGAGCGCGGCGACCAATCTCGTCAGCGGTCAGGTCGACACCAATGGGGCCTGGGACATCTTCCTCTACGAACGCGCGACCGGAACGGTGACGCTGGTCTCCCACGTTTCCGGCTCCGCCACGACTGCAGGAAGCCAGCAATCCTACAATCCCGTCATCAGCGCCGACGGCGCCTGGGTGGCGTTCGCCAGCGACGCGACCAACCTCGTCAGTGGTGAAGACGACACGAACCTGTCTTCCGATGTCTTCCTCTACGAGCGAGCGACAGGGATGATCACTCTCGTCTCCCACGCGTTTGGGTCGTTCACGACGGCAGGACAGCAGGGGGCCGTCAAACCCTTCATCAGTGCGGACGGCGGCTGGGTGGTGTTCGCAAGTCACGCGCGAAACCTGGTCAGCGATCAGGCTGGCCTCTCCACCTGGAACATCTTCCTCTTCGAACGCGCCACCGGCGCTATCTCCCTCGTCTCCCACGTCCCCGACTCGCCCGTGACGAATGCGAACAAGGACTCCGGCGACGCTGCAATCAGCGGGGACGGAGCGCGGGTGGCGTTCGCAAGCGCCGCGACCGACCTCGTGACCGGTGAGTCCGACAGCAACGGCGACGACGACATCTTCGTCTACGAGCGGTCGAGCGGATCGGTGACACTGGTCTCGCACGGTGCGGGTACGCCGACGACCACCGCGAACGCCGGCTCGTACTATCCCATCCTCAGCGCCGACGGCGCCTGGGTGGCGTACACCGGCAGCGCCACCAACCTCGTCGTGGGCCAGGTGGACGGCAACGGCGAGGCCGATGTCTTCCTTTACGACATCGCACACGACACCGCGACGCTCGTCTCCCGCGTCCCCGGCTCGCCGACCACCGCCGGGAACGGGATGTCATACGACCCGACCCTGAGCGCCGATGCCTCCCTGGTTGGGTTCTCTAGCACGGCGACCGACCTCGTCGGGGGACAGGTAGACACCAACGGGACGTACGTGGAAGACGTCTTCCTCTTCAGGCGCGCCGGCGGCAGCACCGGACTGGTGTCGCAACGGCTCGGCACCACCACCACCACGGGCAACTTCTACTCGTCCAGCCCCGTCATCAACGCGAACGGGAGCTTCCTCGTGTTCGCGGGCGTGGCGTCGGATCTGGTCGCCGGCGACTACAACCTCAAGGAAGACGCGTTCCTCTACACTGCTGACGCCGACGGTGACGGCGTCCCCGACGGCATCGACAACTGCCCGGCGGTGGCGAACCCGTCCCAGGCGGACATGGACGGCGACGGCATCGGCGATGCCTGCGACGACGACATGGACGGCGACGGCGTCAGCAACGCCATCGAGGACGCCGGTCCGAACGGCGGCGACGGCAACGGCGACGGCACGCCCGATTCCCAGCAGCACGGCGTCACTTCGCTGCCGGCCGCGGTCGGGGGCGGCTACCTGACGGTGGGGAGCTCGTGTCCACTGACCAACGTACTCGCGATGACGGAGAGTGCGCCGCTCGATCCCCTGTACGAATATCCCTTCGGGCTCGTCTCGTTCGTGGCGCACTGCGAGTCGGCCGACATCACGATCTTCGTGCACGGCGCGAGCTCGCTCGCCGGCTTCGACTACTGCAAGTTCGGGCCGACGACTCCTGGTCAACCCGCGACTACAGCGTGGTACGAGCAAGCCGGCGTCACCTTGGGCACGGCCACGGTAGGAAGCGCGACAGTCGCCACGGCATCGTTCACGCTTCTCGACAACGCGCAAGGTGACGACACCGGCGACGACGGCGATATTGTCGATCAAGGCGGCCCGGGATTCGCAGCCCAGCAGAACGAGGCCATCCCGCTGCTCGACCCGCGGCTGGGCCTCGCTCTGGCGGCGCTGATTGCGCTGGCCGGCGCGCTGGCGCTGCGGAGAGCCGGGTAGGGGATGCGGCAGCACTGGCGTGTGTGGAGCGCGGGCGCCCCGCCCGCGC
>Ga0315273_10003689_pt1 | contig 18509 bp, 17 predicted proteins | sample YL17G02_0_MG_FD_205753 | JGI IMG/M metagenome (GOLD analysis project Ga0315273, IMG submission 205753) | Sediment microbial communities from Yellowstone Lake, YNP, Wyoming, USA - YL17G02_0 | ecosystem: Environmental > Aquatic > Freshwater > Lake > Sediment | place: USA: Wyoming | collected...
AGCGGTTTTCATCATGGCTGTGCTGGTTATATACCGGTACGTACAACTTGCAATAATTCTATAGAATTTTCCTAATATCTTTTCATAATGCCATAGAACTATTTCAGAAGAACCGCGCAGCGAGCCCATAAAATCGATTATGCTGATGAGATAAATGGAGCTGCGGGCCTGGCCAGTCCTCAAGCCCCATTGCTCCGACTTAATTGCCTCTCCTCCAAATGGCTGGCGTTCTTGAAGGAATGGGGATGAGTTAGGCTATAAATCTTTCTTTTAGAAAGCTGAGGCAGGATGCTCTAGGCCCTCACGATAGCGTTTGATAGATAAGAAGGAGGGAGGCAAAAGTCTATTGGATGTAGGAGGGAGAAAATAGCCATCGACTTTTGCCTATATACTATACGTCAATTGCCGAGATAAAAGGCTTTCGCTTCAAGTTAGAAAAGACCATCTCCATCGCAAAGGAATAACCAAGAGAAAGAGACATCAAGTCCCAGGCAGGCCAGCGCCGATCCACAGCGCCCTTTTAGGAGGAACCAATCACCGCATAGTGTTGGCCTGACCCTGCCCGAAGCTCGACTTAATAAGCCGGGCTCGAAGGCAGCACAAGCGCTGGAATCTCACACAGCGTCCGTTTTACGGGAACCCGTTCTCATGGGGCCTCTTGCTCGCCCTCTCGCCAACGACCTGTGCCGCTTCATGCCCCGACCGTGTATTAGCGTGAGATCCGGCAGATTACTGCGCCAATTACAGCGCGCAACTTTTTCAGCCCGCCGAAGTTTCAGCCTCACAGGTTCGTAGCCAAGTGCAGTGCCACGACGGCATGCATCTCCTGTACCAAGGGATCAAGACCTGCCAATCCAGCCCTAGGAGCTAGCGGCATGTTGCTCCATGGTGAAGCAAACACCCTTGTCATCAGAGTATCATCGGAATACGTTAAGCCCACGGCACGCCCGCCACCCTGTCAATGGCATGAAGCGGCAAACTATCTATATAATCGTTATAAATATTTGTAGTTGGCGGTCGAGAGCCGCCATAGACCAATAACAAAAATGGGGATCTTCGCTATTTCCAATTCGCTTGTTAGTTCGTCGCTATGTGCGTCCTTCTGTGAACTGTGGTGTCTCTGTGATGGATTAGTCGTTAGCCACTGGTTATAACCAAGGGTTTACGGACTACAACCACCGCAGACACAGAGCGCACGGAGGACTCACAGAGGACTTCATTAATATATTACCCCTCGGTACAGCGAGGAACCGATTATTTTATCCTGGGTGCGATTATTGCCGATCGCCCGGCCTGCAAACGATCTTTCCCAAAATACGGCTCTCTCCTCCTGTTCGCCTCTTGCAGCAGTTCCATAATCTTCTCGCAGTCGCAGGTGCCGATCTCGACCAGATTGTCGCTTCGCAGCAAACAGGGCTTGATCTTTCCGTCTGAGGTGACGCGAAGGCGCGTGCAGTTGGCGCAAAACTCGGTATTGTCCATGGGCCGCACCACTTCCACTTCAGCTCCATCCAGGAAGTATTTCTTGCGCCGGTGCATCTCCCGGGTGCGCACGCTGTCCGCCTGGGCGGCCAGGCTGCGCTCGATGGCATCGATGTCTCCTGAAAGCCCCTGGTGGCGCAGGTCCAGGAGCTCAATGAGCTGCAGTATCAGGCCCTTCTGCCGGCAAAAATCGATCAAATCGGAAATCTCTGCCTCGTTCTCCTTGAGAACCACGACATTCAGCTTGATGGGCGCGAGACCCGCCGCCCTGGCGGCATCAATTCCCGCCAGGACCTTTTCCAGGTCGCTCTCCTTGCCGCCCGTGATGGCCCTGTAGATCTCGGGCCGCAGCGAATCCAGGCTCACATTGACCCGGTCCAGCCCCGCCTCGGCCAGGGGCCCGGCCTGCTCGGCCAAAAAGATGCCATTTGTGGTCAAAGAGATGTCCAGGTCCTGGGGCATCTGCGCGATCAGGCCGGCCAGGCCGCGACGCAGCAAGGGCTCTCCCCCCGTGAACTTCAGGGAGCGAATGCCCAAGGCCGCAGCAGCCCGGGCAACGCTCACCACCATCTCATCGGAGATCTCCCCATTCGGCTCTGCCTCGCCCTCATGATGGCAGTAAATGCAATTAAGATTGCATCGAGGGGTAAGAGCGATCCGAAGACCTGCAACCACGCGGCCAAAGGAGTCCATCATCTTGCAAGGCATTGAAAAACTGCTAGTATTGCTGCTAGTATTAGTAGTGATAGTGATATCTAGTTTGACATCAAGACTATCCTCTGGTGAGGAAAACGGTTCGGTCGGAGGTGGAGTTGGTCATAATGCGCGGAAAAGTTGCATCGGGGCTGGGAGAGGGCCAGTACTACATCTCACGAGAAGGCTACAGTCGCCAATTTTTGCAGCATCTGGGCTTTGTCCCCTTCCCCGGCACATTGAACGTATTGCTGGAGGAGCCCTTCCCGACGGAGCATCAGGCGATCAAGATTGAGGGCTTCTGGGAGGAGGGGCAAAGCTTTGGCGAGTGCAGGTGCTACAGGATCAAACAAAACGGCATCGATGCCGCCGTGGTCCGGCCCGAGCTGAGCCGCTATTCGCCGGAATTGATCGAGGTCATAGCCCCCGTGCAATTGCGCGAAGCTTTGGGGCTGAAAGATGGCGATCCTGTTGAGGTAATATTATTATGAAGTAGAGTAAAATAAAATGGGTGATCCCGGCAACTAAGCCGGGCCATAACCCCATCTATCAGTTTACTTTGAAGGTATATTCTACATCATACGATCCGCCATTTAGATCGCCGATGCCGAAGTAATACCATCCCGCCTTGGCGACGTCCACTTTCAATAGGACATCATCACCGGGTTTCTGTGCATCCATCCTAGTTATCCAGTTGTAGTTCTTGCCGTAGAAGTCTATCCGGCCCTTCATGCTGGCCTTGGTAGATTTAGGAACGTTCTCTAAAGAAGCCTGCAATGATCCGGGTGCATCAACATAGATCTTGTAGAAATCTCCATCACCCGCAGGGAAGATGAAGCCCTTAATCTCGTTGCCCAACTGGATCTCCGTGGCATCGCCTATCTCATTATTCGGCTCCTCATCCACCACAGGCTTAAAATTCAACAGGAATCCATATGTCAGGTTATACGATCCGCCATTTAGGTCGCCTACGCCGAAGTAGTACCATCCGGGACTGGCAATATCCACTTTTAATGTAACATCATCCGCAGGGTTATCTGCATCCATCCTGGTTATCCAGTTCATATTCTTGCCGTAGAGATCTATCCTGGCCTTCATGCTGCCAGCAATGGACTGGGGCACATTCGTCAGTGATGCCTCCAGGACGCCGGAGCTATTGAGGTATGTCTTATAAAAGTCCCCGTCCTGGGCCGGGAAGATATATCCGTTGACGTTCTCTGCCAATTGGATCTCTGTCGCATCGCCTATCTCGCCGTTAGGCTCCTCATCTACTACCGATTCGAAGGAAACCGCAAGGGAGTAATCCGATCCGTAAGAACCGCCATTGAGATCACCTATTCCGAAATAGTACCATCCTGCTTTGCCAATGTCGACTGTCAGGATGACTCCCTCACCGGGATTTTCTGCATCCTTCCTGGTTATCCAGTTATAGTTCTTGCCATAGAAATCTATCCTGCCCTTCATCTCTGCTGGGACATTGGATAACTGTGCTTGCAGTATTCCTGGACTGTCAACGGAAATCTTGTAGAAATCTCCATCCTGCGCGGGGAATATGCTGGAACTTATTGACTGACCTAGACTTAGCTCGCTTGCATCACCTATTTCATTGTTCGGTTCATAAGTGTCCGCCTGCTGGCCGCAGGCTACCGATAGGATAGCCGACAGGAACAGCGCAACAATTAACAATGCTCTGGACATTTTTAGACCTCCTCCTGAAATGATTGGTGCATTAAGTATTAATTCTTTGGTTAGATCTGGGGGGAGGATAATATAATAAAGACAAAATTAAGTTAAAACGTCGGCGGCGCACCCCGCCGCAGGCTGCGTGATATTCGAATAAAATCAATTTTATGCAAATTTGGCTTCGAATGGGAAAGCCTCTGTCCCGATCCCGATCCTTAAATTAAAGCGCGCCCCGATAGAACGCCAACCTTCTGGCATGGGGCCGAAACAGCTCCATCAGCCTCTTCTCCTCTTCCGCTGCCAGCGGCTGGAACTCCCTGCCCACCATTGCCAGCGTCTGCACCTCACTGGGGCTGGAGCAGCCCACAATGATCGTGCTGATCTCCCGGGAAAGGGCAAACCGCAGGAGCAGCTCCGCCGTCACACCATCCTCTTCGGAGATGTAATGCTTTGCTCCTAGCACCTTCATGCCAATGACGGCGAGGCCACGATCTTTGGCGGCGGCCATGACCCTGTCCAGAAATCCGCCTAAGACGGCTTCAGCCGGGTTGACGGGCATGAGCACGCAGTCCACCGGCCAGCTCTTCACGGCGTGCTCTAGGATCTTCGGAGCATGGTGGCCGGTGACGCCCAAAAAGCGCACCCGTCCTGCATCTTTAGCCTCAACAAACGCCCGCAGGGCTCCGAGCGGCCCCTCGATCTCCTCGATATCCTGGCGGGTTCGAACGTCGTGGATCTGCCACAGATCCAGGCTCTCCAGGCCCATAGTCTCCAGGGACTCTGCCAGATCGGCCTTCGCGCCCAGGTAGTCGCGGGCGGCGGACTTGCTGGTCTGAAAAATGCCGGGGCGAAGCTGTGCGTGGCTGTTCCAGAAAGCGCCATAGTAGCCCTGGCTGCCTGCATAAGCCTGGGCAGAGTCGAAATAGGTTATGCCCTGGGCGGCAGCCTCCTCGATCACGGCCTTTGCCTCCTTCTCGCGTCCGTAGGTTCGCAGCACGCCCTCCCCGCCCAGGCCCACCTGGGTGACGGCCGGGCCGCTCTTTCCGAAGAGCCTCGTAGCAATAGCCATAACAATCTCCCAGCCATTGTATCCGTCCGGCAGAGTATAAAAACGGAGTTGGCGTTCTTTAATTAAAATATACTACTATTATTATAATACTTAGTAGTATACTTCCTCCACTGATTCTTACCCGCAAGCATCAAATGCTATAGGCAATGATCATCAGAGTCGAAGAACAAATCAAAGCAAAAGCAAATCATTTTGTTGTCTCACCTCAATTGGCGGTGCTTAAATGGATGCTATTTCCTGGGCGGAAAAAGCCGATGAACTATATAAAGATGGCAAATTCGATGAAGCCATCCCATTTTACGATAAGGCCCTGGAGCAAGATTTGGAGAATGCAGAATTGTGGAACCGCAGAGGTCTGGCCTTATGCCGCCTGGGTCGGCACCAGGAGGCCATTGATTCCTTTGAAATGGCTCTGAAGATTGATGGGCAGTACACCGATGCCCAGAATAATAAAGCAGTTGTTTTCTACAAGCAGAAGAGATACTATGAGGCCATGACAATTTTTGACGAGATCATCAGGACAAATCCCCGCTATGTCAGAGCCTGGTACAACAAGGGCGTGGTCCTGGACAGGATGGTAAGGTACCAGGAGGCCGTCAATTATTACGACAAAACCCTTGAGCTGAACCCCGGCGGAGCCAGGGTATGGAGCAATCGAGGCGCGGCTCTGGGAAATATGGGCGAGTTTGAGGCGGCCATAGATTCCTTTGACAGGTCCATTGCCTTGCAGCCGGAGAGAGATGTGGTCTGGAATAACAAAGGAGCCGCCTTGGCCAAGCTATACAGATATGATGAAGCGGTGGTACATTTTGATCGGGCGCTTCAGATAGATCCATTAAACGCTGACGCCTGGTACAACAAGGGCGAGGCTCAACGACGTCTGAATCAGTATGCAAAAGCCATCGAAGATTTTAATAGGGCCATTGAGATCGATGCCCGGCACGCCAGAGCCTGGAACTGCAAGGGTTTGGCCCTAATAGCGTTGGGCCGGGATGCTGAAGCTGATGCGGCCTTTGCCAAAGGCGCAGAGCTTATGATGAAAGGGAACAAATAATTTTCTTTGATAGGATCCACATCCAGCATTGGCGAATTACTGTTTTGTAACTTTGTCAGCCTTGGGCCCTTTCTCGCCCTCAACTACCTCGAAGCTGACCTTGTCGCCCTCGTTTATTGCGACATCCGGCATGAGGCCAGTTGCATGAACAAAATAATCCTTTCCGTCTTCGCCTGCAATGAAGCCAAATCTCTTGGTTCTGTTAAAGAATTTTACCGTTCCGGTTACCATTCTGATTCCTCGATGTGATAGGCTGATAGTAGCCGGATATTTAAATGTACTGGCAAAATAACCTCCAGAACAAGGGCGAAGCCTTCTGATCATCTCCCGGGGATCATCTCTGCTGCGGCAAGCCTGGTATAGATCTTAGCGGCCTGGTCGGCAGCGATGCAGCCTTTGGCACACCTTCCGCAGTGATTGCACTTTTTCTCATCAATTGTTATAGTCTCTGCCACTGTAATCGCCCCTCTATTGCAGTTCTTCTCGCAGATCTTGCATCTCGTGCACATCTGCACGCGCAGGACAGTCTCGCAGACACTTCGCAGCAGCTCTTCGGCCTGCTTTTTGCCGGCAATGATCATGATATGTCCGTTGGCAAAGGCGGTGACCCTTCCTTTTTCTGTCTTTATCACCGCTGCGCCCATATCCTCAGCATATTTCACCTCGCCCAAGACATTAAGGGCTTCAGCTACAAAGGAAAATGGATGATTCTGGGGGGCGCATAGCGTCGCTTCAATGGAGTACTCCAGGCCGCAGGGCGACCTGCCTGCCGTCGTCTGCAAAGCGATATCCTTCTTCTCGGCAGTACTGGCTTGAAGCCTTATGTTGCGCTCTCTTGCCATCTCGAGCATCTTGGGAGGATGCCGCTTCCAGCGCCAAAAGCCCCAATCGATGTATCTCCTATCAAGTTTATTCTCGTCCGCCCATTCATGCAAAGAGGTCGTCCACCGCTCGTAAAGCTGGGGGTGCGATCCTTTAAGGCTCGCAAACTCAGATTGCAGCGCGGCGGGGCACAGCCAGCAGCCTATGCGCTCGAAATCCTCCTCGTAGAGCGGATTTGGCGGCACCCTATTCCAGTAGATATAGAGCATGACCTCCAGCGCCCGCCAGCTCCTAATGGGTGCGAGAGTGGTTTGGCCGGGAACATAGGGATTTCTCTCCACAGCCTTGATAGCAGAGCGGTTGAAGGATTCGTAGACGCGCCGCCCTTCAATGGTCACGCAGCCTTTTGGATAGTGCTCTTTAAGAAAGGCCGTCATAGGTCCCAGCTTGCTCGTCTTGCAGCACCATCGAAAATCTTTGGCTGGGGGGCCGAAGCTCTTCACCTGCTCAAAAAAGTCGCTCTCTCCTCTGATCTCTTGCAGCTTCAGCTTGTGGGCGTCGCACAGCTCCCGCACATATTCCACAGTCTCTGGAAATTCCAGACCGGTGTTGATAAAGAGAACCTCTGGCCGGGAGAGTGCCTTTTGGGCAATGCAAAGGCAGGCCAGGCTGTCTTTTCCCCCGCTGAAGGAAACGTTTACAGGAAGCCGGTTTTTGGACAGATAGTTCTTGATCTCGCTTATTGCCGCCCTCTCCAGACTCTTGAGCTCTGCCTCATTGGCAAAGATGACATCCTGCAGGGAGGGCCTCTTTTCGCTGAGCGCAAAATCATTCTTCGTCACGCCCTTAATGCGGATGGACACTAAGCCGTCTGCCCTTTTCCTGGCCACGCCCACACCAGAAAATTTTCCTATTTTCAGGATGACGTTATCGCCTTCATCCCGGACGAAAGGCCCGCTTATGATCTTCTCCTCTTGTAGCCACTTGCCTTTTATGTGGCCTTTTAGAATTGAGTCGTCACATATCACCAGGCTCTTTTTTGCTCTCCTGGAAAGCAGGGCTGCGCCAAAAGTCTCTAAATCCAGCTTGTGGCAGCCGGCCGTGACATCAAACCATAGCGTAGCGATGTGGCGACCCTCCAATATCACCTGATCGCGACGGTCCAATCCGGCAATCTTATTGAGCAAGATTATTCTGCCTTCCAGGAAATCTGCATAGCCGTAATTTTGAGTGAAAAGATCAGAGAGTAGCTTTCTGGCGGCTCGAGAAGAGAGGCGAATGTCGCCCGGCGGCGCGAGCTCTATTTTTCGGCCGGAGCTATTGCAGGTGGAGCATTTTTCCGCTAGAAGGGGAATGCTGCAGTTTTCGCACCAGAATAGGTCGCTCTTGCCGGGAGAAAAGGTCTTCTGCATGGATTTATTTGTGGTTCATCTGGGTGTATTTAATCGCTTGCATTTGCAGTAAAATCATCATAACTGAATTTGAATATCGAAAAAGTTAAATACTAAGATGATTACATTGTTATTATTAATATTATGTAAGCACCAAACCCAAAAAAAAAAATGAAACGGCTCCGGGGCTTTTCTGCTACCCTTAGCCATCCCCTCCCCCTGGGCCGTTTTATCCTCTCAGCTCTCACTGGGATAAAATTTAGAAATTTCGCTCCTAGAACTGGGGCCACTTCGGCATATTGATATCAGTGTACCAGAAGGTGCCATACCAGGCGTCGACTCCCAGATGCATATTATCCCAGGGATAGCATTTCTCCTTATTTTCGCATTCTAGCTCAGGACAGCATTTTGTATCCGGGCATATATATTCAGGGCATATTACATCCTTCTCGGCAGGCGGAGAGATAATCGTATTATTTGCCTCGCTTCCAATGATTTCCAGCTCCACTTTTTCCATGCCGTAGGACGTGATCTTTGTATTATCGGTTACGCTTCCCACAATATCCACAACTACAGATCCTGGGCCGCCAAATGCATAGGCATTGCAAGCCGATAGCATCAGCGCTAAAGCCAATATGATTGATGACCTCAACTTCATTCCCCTCCAGCGAAGTTCATATTTAACATAAGTTTTATATATACTGAAAGTAGAAAAATCTTTCGATCCGATATGATCGTATTTCTTGGAGCATCACTGAAAAAAAAGCTTAAAGCTGTCCTGCCGGGCTTTGCCTAAGGATTTGTTGTCACTTTGCCTAAAGTGAGGGTATTTGGTGCGAAGCTCTTGTATCCTGGCTCTTTTTTGATGAGCGGCCGGTTATACCTGGTGGGAATATACGAACTCCAGGGGTAGCATAGCGGCCTCTTGAAGTCGTCCCATGGGGTTTCATAGCATTTTTCCTCGCCGCATGGACCATAGCCCCAGCATTCATTTCCACATGTCTCGTTGACCACTTCTGTCGGGTAGCCAATCTGGATGTTGCTAGCTGTGCTGCCGACGACATTCACTTCGACCGGCATGCCGTCAGGTACTATGATCGTGGTATTGTTCGCCCGGCTTCCCACAATGTCAAGGCCCGTAGCCTGCGAGCTGGCCGCACCCTGTGCAGCAGATACCCATAGGATAAGTATGCTGATCAGAACAATTTGCTCTCTCAAACCTTTCGCCCCCTTTTATAATTAAATCTATTAAAATGTCTAGGAAGTAGAAAAACCTTTTGTTGCAGCGCAAACCATTAAATCCCCTCCGGGAAGATTGGATGCCTATGAAACTGATTTATGTGGCTGGCAAAGGAGGCGTGGGCAAAAGCGTCTGCTCTGCGGCTTCCGGCATCTGGAAAGCGCATCAGGGCAAGAATACCCTGGTCTTCTCCATGGACCCGGCCCACTCGCTCTCGGACATCTTCGACATCGATCTGGGAAGCCGGCCTCAGAAGATCCGCGAGCATCTCTATGCCTATGAGCCCGATCTGGCTGAGGAGGCACGCGGCTTCTTTCGTAGGTACAAGAACATCTTCACTGCCCTCTTCGGTCTCTTCGAGGTGGAGGTGAAGCCTGAGGACTTCGGGAACATGCCCGGCGTCTCCGAGCTAATCTTCATGGACAAATTATACGACATCTACGTAGAGAAGCAGTACGACTTTGTGGTCATAGACTCGGCACCAACCGCCATGGTTCTGCCTTTGCTGCAACTTCCCTCCATCACAACCGGATTTGTCACAAGAGTGCTGGGCATGAGAAATAGATGGATGGGTGTGCTCGATCTTCTCCAGCCCGGCTTTGGCGACAGTATACTCTCTGAAGTTCGAACCATGCGCCTGAAAGCTGAAACAATGCGTTGCGTCCTGCTCGACCCGGAGACGGCCAGCATTACCGTAGTCATCATCCCCGAAAAAGCGGCCGTGGAGGAGAGCCGGCGCCTGATTGAGACGGTAGAGTCGCACGGAGTTACTGTCTCATCCATTGTCATCAACCACGTGATCCGGGACTGTGATTGCCATTTCTGCCGGGAGAAGAAGGCATCTCAGAGTTCTTACATCCAGAAGCTAAGGGAGCGCTACCAGGAAAAGCGCATTACAATCTTACCCGACTACGGAGGAGAGGTGTTTGGAGAAGGCCTCTTGCAGGTGGCAGAGGACCTCTATGCAGATGAAAATCTGAAACATCCCTAAATTGATATATTTAGGAGATCAAAAAAGTCTCACACCTTTTTCTTCTTCCTCCCCGCCTTGTACTTGGGCCAGCTCTGCCGGGCCAGCCCCTTCTCTGCGTAGCTGGCCGCCACGCTCGCCGCCACGGATCTCTCCACCCGCTCGTCGCGACTCCTTCGTGCCGATGCCGCCTTCTTGACGACGATGTAGTTGGCGATCAGAAAGAGGGGGAACATGAGAATACAGATCACGACTATCTGCCAGATTTCCATAATAAAAGTCTGTTTCTGAAATATAAAAGGAGCACCTCATTTGAACTTCGCCAGCAGCCTGGCATAAAAATCCCGCTCCGGCCCCTTGGTGGACCTCACCAGACGATCGAGTATCAGCTCGGGGGTGCTCTTGGCCAGATAGTTGTAGCGCGGGCTTCTGCATACGCGCAGGTTGTTGTTCTCGTCCAGCCCCTCTGCCTCAATTCCGTCCACCCGCACCGGCGTCTCGACATAGCGGCGCACATCCTCGGCCAGGTGGCTTACGAAGACGGCCACGCAGCCGCGCCGGTTCAGCTCATCCAGCATGCAGGCGATAATGCGCGCCGAGGCGCCCGGCTCGGTGATGGCCTCCAGCTCGTCTGCCAGGACGATCTTTCTCTTCTCGTTCTCCACCACGGCGAACTTCTTCATGGCAGTCTCAAAGGCCCCGGCGGAGAGCGTACCCCTACTTTTGCTGAAGTAGTACATCTCCTCAAAGAGGGAGAGCCGGCACTCTCGCGCCGGCACGGGCAGGCCCATGTGCGCCAGGATGACGATTTGAGCGACGAGGTCCAGGAGCGAGGTCTTGCCGCCCGAGTTGACGCCGCTGAGCAGCGCCACCTTCTCTGGGTGCTCTTTTTCCCCCAGCGAGTAGCTCACCGGATCGGGCCGGTCCAAAAACAGATGGCGACCCTCGGCAAAGGAGAGGCACGCCTCCTCGGTTATCTCGGGAAAGGCCAGATTCTCCTGAAGGGCGAAGCGGCCCAGGGCGTAGGTGAAGTCAAACTCCATCAAAGCATGCACCAGCGCGGTCGCCTCATCTCTCTTGTCCTGCAAGCCTCGAGCATTCTCCCTTCTTGCCTTCAAGCCCCGCCCTTCCCTGCGGCTTCGCAGTTCCTGCTCAAAGGAGCGCAGAGCCTGTCGGTCCAGCTCCAAAGGATAGCTTACCTCTGCCGAGAAGATCTCATCCAGCCACACGGCTTCCGCTCCCTGCAACTCAAGCTCGCTCGCGGCGCGCGCCTTCGCCTCCCGCAAAACCTCGGCAAAGACGCTCTTCATCTGCACCTCCAAAAGCTCTCGAACGCCCTCCCCCCGGCTCATGACCAGGAGCAGGTCTGTCCCCCCCAGGGTTAGCGAGCTCTTTTCAATCTTACTCTTCAGCTCCAGATTGGCCCAGGAGGCAGCCTCGTTCACGCACCCGCCCAGGCGCGCCGCCAGCCGCTCCAGCCTTTCCCCTTCCTGGTCACCGCTCTCATTCAGCCTCGTGAGCAGCTTATTCAGGCTCTCCCACCCCGCAAAGCCGGCTACGCCTGCGTCCTGCAGCCTTCCCGCCGCCTGGGCCGCCGCCAGCAGGCACTCCAAATTATCTTTATAAAATCCCAGGACCGCCTCGGGCACCAGATACCACTCTTCCAAAGACTCGGCAAGCTCAGTCTCCTCCGGCCCCTCCATTTCCTCGCCCACCAGGCTGACATGGCTGTAGCTATTGGCCAGGTCCATCAGCTCCGCCGGGCTCTGTGCAAAATGCAGGTCTATCAGCCTGTCCAGCCCCCGCGCCTTCAGCCTCGAAAAGGCCTCAGCAGATGTGGCTGCCACCGCCCTCTCTCGGATCCTCGCGGCAGCCTTCTCCCGCAGCGGCCGGATCTTTTTCAGCAGTTCCTCCAGGCCCTGCCCCTGCATCTTCTCCGCCGCCTTCTGGGCATCCAGAGCCGTCTTGCGGTTCTCAGCTAAAAGCTGCGCGCAAGAAGAGGCAAAAAGAGTGCCAATCTTTTGCCGGGCGTATTCGGTATAAGCATAGCCCGCCAGGCGGGAGATGAGCGTCTGTTGGACCCTTGCCGCCTCATCCGTGGCCAGAAACTGTTCGGGCGTGACGCCATACCTCAAGCCCCGCGCATGCTGGACCAAGAGGAGAGCCTGGCGTTCGCTAAGAGCCATGCACAGGCCGGCCACATCTGCGTTCAAGATCGCCTGCAAGGCTTTTTCCTCATCCCCATATTGCTCTAAGAGGCGCTCTCTTATGCGAGAGCCGACTCCGGGCAGATCTACCAGTTTCAAACAGCCCCATTTTACCAGGAATATAATATATCTGTTCCGGCGGGAAGCTTGATATTCCGGTGCAAAAGAACGGAGCTTGTGCTGCTAAATCGTCTACTGGACCTGGAAGAGGAAGAGAGCATTTTTCTCGCAGAAGAGTCGTGGCAGGATCTGTTGGAGTTGCCTGTCACTGCGGAGATACTGCAAGAGGGGCTGGATGCAGATTGCTGCATCGAGGTCAAGGATCTGGGATATGCCCTGCACCTATCCGATCCGGCAGAGCTATGGCTGCTTCTCACGGATAAATTTTCCTCCCAAAAGATTTTGCAGGAGCATGCCGGGAAATGGAGATCGAAGATCATCAAAACGGTGCAGGCAAATGAGGACAATTTTTTCCAGGCTCTGACGGAATACTTTTCCAATTCTCTGGCAGCAGAGCTTTTCTGCATGAGCTGCTCTCTGAAAGGAGCGCCTCTTTACGTAGAAGAGCGAATCGAAAGGCTAATTCAGCTCTTGCAACCGATACTGCCCAAAGATGATAAAATCCTGGAGATCTGCTGCGGCAGCGGCATGGCCACACAGGCGCTTTTTCGCCTGGGGCAGCGTCCTCTCTCGATGGACTCCGATCGCTGCGATCTGTGCCTGGCCCTGAAGAGCGAACTCTTGGACCCCAAGAGATGCTTCGTCCTGGATGCTCGGCTTTTGCCCCGCATCTTTCCTGCCCGATCTTTTCATACAGTGCTGGGATTCATGGTGGGGCTGATAGATGATTTCAACTGGCCTCTCTGGAGGGATATTCTCCTCAAAGCCTCCAGCCTCGCGAATAAGAGGGTCCTATTTACCGTTTACACTCAAAAAGAAGCGGAACTCATCGCGAAGGCGCTTGGGGAAGCTGGCTGGAAGGGCAGCATAATCGATAATCGCGACTCAAGGGGAATTTATGACCAGTGGGCCTATTTGGCGGTGAAGGAAGATTGAATGGAAAGGTTAATTACAGTTCCCGGGGTGGATGAATTATAGGTGAGATTCTTGGCTGATTTTAAGAAAAGAAATACCGAGAGAAAAGGTGGCAAAAAGGAAGAGATTAAAAGCAAGAAGCTCATGGAAGAGAACCTCGATGACCTGCGGGGTAGGGGAGAAGAGGAGAAATAAATCCTATTTTTTCCATCCCATCATCTTTGCATTATGAAGGCGTTACAATCAAGCCCCGACTCAGTTCCTTGAGCTTTTCGATGCTTTCCTGGGTCTTAGCCGACTCTTTTCGTTTCTCATCCTCAAAGTGCTTTATGATCTGGTCTAAGGATATGGTAAGCCTGTAGACCTTCATGGGCCGGCCTTTTCCGTCCTTCTTGATCTCTCTTTCCTCCACCCAGTTGTTGCTACGTAGCGTGCGCATAGCAATGCTCACCTCTGGCTGACGCAGGTTCGAGCCTATCTCTATCTCCCGAGAGGTGGCCTCCTCCACATTGGCTAAATAGGTGATCATACTGGCCACATTTCTGGGAATGCTCAGTTCTCGAAGAACCTCTACGAACTCCCTGTCTGCATCATCCAGAACCTTTACAGAGAATTGTCTCATAATGCCCTCATTCTATATTTAGATATAAGAAATACCCTATGATATAAATAGTTTTTTTCTAGGCTGCTTATTTTTGTTGGACTTAAGATTATGCTACTAATATGCAACTGCATGAAGATATTCCCTGCGCGTAACTATAATATATCTTTCAATTCATATATTAAAAAAAATGGTATTCTTCTGCCCATTAGAGAAGAAGGGCCGAACCACACAAATTAGATATATCATCGTTTCACTCCCTTGGGCCATGGAATTGAAGCTTGATCCCTGGGGCGCAGTTCATGTAGACGATTACACCAAGCTCTTTCTGGAGTTTGGCATATCGAGCTTTGATGATATACTTCCTGAGGTTAGAGACCCTCATCCCTACATGAGGCGAAAGATCATCTTCGGCCACAGAAACTACGACTCAGTTCTTCATGCCATGAGAAGGCATGAGCCCTTTGCCGTCATGAGCGGCTTCATGCCCTCCGGAAGAGCTCATTTCGGCCACATGATGGTCATGAACGAGATCATCTGGCACCAGCAGCAGGGAGGGGACGCTTTTGCAGCTATCGCCAACATGGAAGCTCATGCCGTGCGGGGCATAAGCTGGGAGAAATGCAGGACCCTGGGCATCAATGAGTATATCCTCAGCCTGATTGCTCTCGGCTTTGCTCCGAAAGAGGGCAGCCATATCTACTTCCAGTCAGAGAACTACAAGATGAGGAATCTCGCCTTTGAGCTGGGTAGAGAGGCCAACTTCTCCGAGGTCAGTGCTATCTATGGATTTTCCGGCGAGACCCATATCTCTCACATGGAGAGCGTCATGGCCCAGAGCGCGGACATTCTTCATCCTCAATTGCAGGAATTCGGGGGACCCAAGCCGGTGGTCATCCCGGTAGGGGCTGATCAGGACCCCCATATCAAGCTCACTCGCGACCTCGCCTATCGCATGAGAAAGTTTCTGGTGGAGCTTCGCAAAGATTACATCAGCATCCGGGGCAAGGCGGCCAGTCCAGAGCTGATGCAGGCGGCGGAGTTCGCCTTGAAGGAAGCGGGATTGGGAAGGGTGAAGCGGTACGAGGAGCACATCGATGTCACAGAGATTCATGATAGGGATGGCCTTTGCTCGGGCGTCCTCTTGGAATCAATTGACCGGCTCATAATAAAATTAGAAATTGAGCATGGGCAGTACGGCTTCATACCGCCTGCCTCCATCTACCACAGGTTCATGACGGGCCTGACCGGAGGCAAGATGTCCTCCTCCAAGCCGGAGAGCCATATCGCTCTCACGGAAGATCCAAAAGAGGCAGCCAAGAAGATTATGCGGGCCATCACGGGTGGCCGGCAGAGCCTGGCCGAGCAAAAGAAGCTGGGAGGCGAGCCGGAAAAGTGCTCCATCTACGAGTTTCTGGTCTTCCATCTCTCCGAGGACGACAAAGAACTGCTGGAGCTTGATACGGAATGCCGCTCGGGCAGGCGCATGTGTGGAACTTGCAAGAAGGATGTGGCGGAGAGGATCGAAAGATTTCTGCGAGAGCATCAGCAAGCCCGCGAGGCGGCGCGAGAGAGGCTGCCTGAGTTTGGGATCATAGTCTGAGCGTCATCCTCCCTTTCTCTTTTCCACCACCCGGATCGTTTCCATCTCCGTCTCGGGATAGTTGCCAGTCTCGTCCTTCTCCAGGTACTTTACCATATCCCAGACATTGAGCAGTGCGACCGCTACACCCGTCAGTGCCTCCATCTCCACGCCCGTCTTTCCCTCTGATGTCACTGTGACGGTTGCCCTGAGCCGCTTCTCCTCAATCTCAAAGTTCACATCCAGTCCAGTGATGGGAATGGGATGGCAGAGGGGGAGCAGACGGGGCGTGTCCTTGACTGCCAGGATTGCCGCCAGCCGGGCTGTGGTAAGAACGTCTCCCTTCTTAACCAGGCCCCTTTTTATGGCCTCAACCGTGGCCTCTTGCAGCCGGATCGATCCCGTGGCTGTGGCCCTTCGTAAAACCACCGGCTTTTCCGTGATATCCACCATTCCCGCCAGCTTCTCATCTTCTGCCAAGATCTCACAGCCTCATAGCCTGGGGGATCTTCTCGATCACGTCCGTGGCAACCATCCCGAAATCCTTCTCCGGATAGACCAGATCGCCAGCCCTGCCATTGACAAAGGCTGCTGCCGTCGCTGCCCGCAAGGCCGAGCTTCGCGCGTAAAATGCGGCCGTGATTCCCGCCAGGACATCTCCAGTTCCGCCCACTGTCATGCCCGGATTTCCTGTGGTATTGGCTCGCACCACCTCGCCATCCGAGATAAGATCGACCTTGCCTTTTAGCAGAACCACAAGGCCTTTTTCGCGAGCATATTCTTTAAGCGGCTCTACCCTCTCCCTGTAGTCCAGATCGACGAGAGCAATGCCGCTGATTCTCCGAAACTCGCCGGCATGAGGCGTGACAATGCCCTTTAAAGGAAGATCCGGCTGCAGGGCATCGGCATCTATTACCGGCTTCTTGCAGAGAGGGATGATTTCGGCCAATGCGGCCATCGTCTCAGCATGCCTTCCCAGTCCCATGCCCATGACCACCACATCGTGCCTGGCGATCTGCTCCTTTAGTGCCTTCATATCATCAAGACAGAGGTGATCTGCCGACAGCTCCTGCACGATGAGGTTGGGAGAATAGCAAGAGATTGTCCTGGCTGCTGCTCTTGGCGCGGCCACGGTGACAATGTCCGCTCCCGCCCGCAGTGCGGCCAATGCCGAGAGTGCCGGAGCGCCGGTGTATGGCCCGCCGCCGATCACCAGTATCCTTCCGTTGTCTCCTTTGTGGCTCTCAATGGACCTTCTTCCCATCAGCCAGAGGTCGCCCTCTCCTACGAAGAACTCCGCGGCGGTTGGGATGCCAATATCCGCAACAATAACATTGCCGGGAATGTCCGGCTTGGGCCTGTGAAATGTTACTGTGATATCAGCCCTCACGACCTTGTTGGTTCCAAGGCCGCTGGGAACATCGACAGAGATCACCGGCCTTCCCGAAGAGTTGATGGCATCTATGGCCAGGGCCTCCAGGCCCAGGACGGCGCAGCGCACGCCTGTGCCGAAGATGGCATCCAATACCAGGTAGCATTTTTCCAAGGACAGTTCAGACGCGTCCTTTATCTCGTGCAGGTCATAGCCCAGTCGCTCCAGAATTTCCCAATTCCTCTTTGCCTCCTCGGTGGCAATATCCCTGGAACGACCCAGGAGGTAAAGGGTTACATCAAAGCCGACCAAATGGCGGGCGGCGACAAAGGCATCGCCTCCGTTATTGCCGCGGCCGGCGACGATGGCGATCCTCTTTCCCTTGGCTTTAGCCATAATCACCCGCGCTATTGCTGCACCAGCATTCTCCATGAGCTGGAGGGGAAGCAGGCCGAAGTATCTGCAATTGGTATCGAGGGCTGTCATCTCTTCTGCAGAAATAATCTTCATAGAAATAGGATAGAGAGTGATAACATAAAGCTCCTATCCTTTGGGTGGAGAGCAAGTCACCCCCATGCAAGTTCACTGGCTAGGAGCAAATCCCAGTTTCTTTCTCGGCTGCAAAGTCATCCTTTACCTGGTTGAGAGGATCGTGAATTTTTGGCACGTCATCCGGAGTTTGGAATAAAAAAGTCTGACGCAGCTTGACGTGCAAGGATTTACTTGTAGGATTGCGAAGGACGAATATCGCTGACAGCGGGTCAGCGAGAGTTTCGACGAAAAGTCGAAACATCGGTAAGTCCCCATCCTTCAGGGTGGGGATGAAAGCGGAGTCATTTGCCCCTGCTTCTGCCTAACAATAACTATTTAATCTCATAATATAATCATCTATTAATGCTTAAAACGTATCGCTACAGGCTCAAACCTACAAAATCTCAGGTTACTATCTTAGAACGGCAACTTGAGCTTTGCAGATTTGTCTATAATGATACGCTTGCATATCGAAAGAATGCTTGGGAGCTTGAGCAAAGAACAGTCAAACGATTTGAGACTCAGGATAGATTACCTCAACTGAAGCTGGAGGTACCCGAACTCAAGGATGTCTATTCACTGGTTCTTCAGAATGTAGCTCTTAGGGTGGAACTGGCGTTCAAAGCGTTCTTCCGAAGGGTCAAGGCAGGAGAAGAACCCGGTTATCCAAGGTTCAAAGGAAAGAGTAGATACGATAGCATCACGTACTCCCAATCTGGTTTTGAGTTGGATTCTGAAATGCTCCATCTTTCCAAGATTGGAGATATCAAGATCAAG
>Ga0315273_10003690_pt1 | contig 18508 bp, 14 predicted proteins | sample YL17G02_0_MG_FD_205753 | JGI IMG/M metagenome (GOLD analysis project Ga0315273, IMG submission 205753) | Sediment microbial communities from Yellowstone Lake, YNP, Wyoming, USA - YL17G02_0 | ecosystem: Environmental > Aquatic > Freshwater > Lake > Sediment | place: USA: Wyoming | collected...
GTGACGACGATCGCCCTCATCGGCATGATCGCCGGCTTCATCTTCGCGCTTCTCCTCGGGATTGTGCTGGCCATGGGGATCACCCGGCCGCTGTCCAAGGGCGTGAGCTTTGCGCAGCTGGTGACCGCCGGGGATTTCACCCAGCAGCTGGACATCCATCAGAAGGACGAGGTGGGCGTGCTTGCCGATGCGCTGAACGCCATGGCCAAGAAGCTCAGGGACATGGTGGCAAGCGTACAGGAGAACGCCGAACAGGTGGCTTCCTCCAGCGAGGAGATATCCGCAAGCGCACAGAAACTGGCCGAAGGCGCTCAGAGCCAGGCCTCCACCCTTGAGGAGACCAGTGCTTCGGTGGAGGAGCTCACCGCTTCCGTGGACCAGGTGGCCGAGCATGCGCAGAGCCAGGCCTCCGCGGTGGAACAGGGCACCGCCTCCATGGCGCAGGTGCAGACGTCCATAAAAGAGGTCTCGGGAAATCTCAAGGAGATCTCCGACATGGCCAAGGCATCCGTGGACGGCGCGGTGGATGGAGCAAAGGCGGTGCAGCAGGTGGTGGACGGAATCAACCTGATTGCGGCCGGCTCTGAGAAGATCGGCGGGATCGTGAACGTGATCTCCGACATCGCCGACCAGACCAACCTGCTGGCCCTCAACGCCTCCATCGAGGCGGCGCGCGCAGGGGAGCATGGACGCGGGTTTGCGGTGGTTGCCGACGAGGTGTCAAAGCTGGCCGACAGGAGCGCGGCCTCCACCAAGGAGATCGAGAGCCTGATCAAGGAAAGCGTGAAGAACGTCGCCGAAGGGGTGAAGATGGCCATGAGCGCCCAGGCGGTCATAGAGAAGATTCGCATCGGCGCTACGAAGACCAATGAAACGATCGGCAGTCTTTCGGAATCGATGAGTCAGCAGGTGGCAGCGGTTCAGCAGCTGTCCACGGCCCTCACCAATGTGAGCGAGATGAGCCAGAGCATCTCCGCGGCCACCGCGGAGCAGACGACCAACGCCAAGCAGGTGTCCAAGGCCGTGGAGAACGTGAACAACATCACGCAGTCTGCAGCCTCTGCCGCGGAGGAGACCTCCGCGGCCACGGAGCAGCTTTCCACCATGGCGCAGGAGTTACAGCGGTTGATGTCTCAGTTCAAGATTGGAGATGGCAACGGAAAGGCCGGCAGGCAGCAGAAGCTCGTGGCAATCGGCGCCGGTGCGAAGGCTTAAGGATTCGAAGAGTTCTGATCGGAAAAGCAGCCGCGGCCGTGGGGGCCCCGTTCCCACGGCCGCGGCATTCATTCAGCCACCCGCTGCGCCTCCCCCGTAACCCTGCCACTGCTGTTCCAGCGACAAGCCTGCGGAAGCTAGCTGCGCTCACCTGGGGATCGAAGCGGGCACTCTGCAATCACTCTTCCAAATTGTAGAGCTTTGCGTGTGCCCCGCATGGGCGGACACGCTGCGCGGACCGCAGCGCCACGCGCTCTGGCCTTTTTCCCCGTCCTGATGCATACTTTGGGCAGGTTCGCATGAAGAGAATACTGGTGGTCGAGGACGACCCCATCATCATGAACCTCCTCGTCATCCTCCTCGAACATGAGGGCCACGAAGTGGCGCAGTCGTTTTCAGCAGAGGAGGGCATCTGCCTTGCCGCATCGCGTCCGCCCGATCTCATCCTCATGGATGTCGCCCTGCCCGGACTGGACGGGCTGGAGGCAACCCGGATTCTGAAGGCACGGGAAGACACCCGCCGCATACCGATCATCGCCCTCACCGCGCAGGCCATGAAGGAGGACGCGCAGAAGGCGTCGCGCGCGGGCTGCGACGGATTCATCGTGAAACCGATCTCTACCCGGGCATTTCTCCAGGAGGTCTCGCGCTTCCTCGAGCTGCATGCGTCATGGCGCGCGCTCACCGTCTCCTGGTCGTCGATGACGACGAGACCATCAGCAAGCTCCTTCGGGACCTTCTGGAGGCGAACGGTTTCAAGGTCGACGTTGCCGCCGACACGCATTCGGCGGCGCGCCTGCTCAAGGGTCAGGAATACGAGGTCGTGCTCACGGACCTGATGCTGCCGGATGGCGACGGTCTGGAAGTCCTGCGCGCCGCACGGGCCCGGCCCTACTGTCCGGAGCTGCTGGTCATCACCGCGTATGGGACGATCGACTCCGCTGTGGAAGCGGTCCGGGGCGGAGCCTTCGACTACCTCACGAAGCCGATTTCCACGCAGAAGCTCCTGCTCACCGTGGAAAGGGCCATCGAGCGGCGCACTCTGAAAAATGAGGTGAGCAACCTGCGCCGGGAGGTTGGCGAACGCTACTCGTCCCGGAGCCTGGTGGCCGCCAGTCCCGCCATGCGCCGAATCCTCGAGCTGGTGGACGTGGTGGCTGCCTCAGATACGGGCATCCTCATCCAGGGGGAGAGTGGGACCGGCAAGGAGCTTGTCGCACGCGCCATCCATTTCCGCGGGGCGCGCTCGGCACGCCCCTTCATTGCCATCAACTGCGCTGCTCTCCCGGAAACCCTGCTGGAGAGCGAGCTCTTCGGCTATGCCAAGGGGGCTTTCACCGGCGCGGCGACGGAGAGAAAGGGCCTGTTCGAAGAGGCGGACGGTGGGAGCATCCTGCTTGACGAGATCGGGGACATGCCGCTTCTCCTGCAGGCGAAGCTCCTGCGTGTGCTACAAGAGGGGGAGATCCGCCGCGTGGGAAGCGCCTTCATGCGCCGCGTGGACGTGAGGATCCTCGCGTCCACCAACCGGGATCTCGGCGCGCTTATCAAAGAGGGAAAAATTCGCGAAGACCTCTATTACCGTCTCAATGTGATCCCCCTCTGCATCCCGCCGCTGCGCAAGCGCAGAGAAGACATCGTTCCCTTATGCAGGCACTTCCTGACGATGTACGGCCGGAAGGTGGGCAAGGATGCGCAGATCCTTTCTCCGGAGGCTCTGCAGATGATTCTGGATCACGACTGGCCCGGCAATATCCGGGAGCTGGAAAACCTCATCGCTCGTGCGGTCACCCTGTCCTCCTCCCCCGTCATCTCCGCCGATGAGTTCCGCCTCATCTTCACGTTGGGCGGGGATCATGCCCATGCCGCGCAGAGTCCGCAGGTGGAGCACACAGGGGCAACGATGCAGAGCGCGGAGAAGGAGACGATCCTGCAAGCCCTGCAGGCCGCCAAAGGGAATCAGACCAGGGCTGCGCAGGCCCTTGGGATGGGAAGGAACACTCTTTGGAGAAAAATCAAAAAATACGGGATCGAAGCACGCGTGTAATGTTCCAGGGCTGTTCCATCAGCCTGGAACATTCTGTTCCGCACCGAGACATGCCCGCCTGACAGAAGGAATAATTCTGAGCACATCCTGCTCTCCGCCGGACTAATTTCCAGCAAAACTCGAGAAACACGGCATTTTTCTTCCCTTGTATGTTTCCCATGCTTCCCGCGATTGGCATGGCAATTGCTTGTACCTATATGTACAGACTTGTTAAATCGATGGGAGGACAGCTCAACATGGGAAAAAGGGTCTTGGTTGTCGATGATGCCAACTTCATGCGCATGATCGTCAAGGACACGCTGATGCCCAACGGCTTCGAAATCGTGGGCGAGGCGACGAACGGGAACGAGGCCGTGAGCAAGTACAACGAGCTCAAACCCGACCTTGTGACTATGGACATCACCATGAAGGTGAAGGACGGGCTGGAGGCAGCGCGGGAGATCCTCGCCGCTGATCCAAACGCCCGGATCGTCATGGTGACTGCGCTGGGGCAGGAGAAGATGCTGCTGGATGCCATTGCGCTTGGGGTCCGGGATTTCGTAGTGAAGCCGTTCACCAAGGAACGCATCATCTCCGCCGTGGAAAAAGCGCTTCAATAAAAAGGATTTGCCATGGTGAAAATCAATGCAAAGCATGTCAATCCCTTCGTCGAAGCCGCCATGCGTGTCGTCACGCAGATTACGGGCATCGAGGTCAGGCGCGGACACCTGTCTTACAAGGACAAGGCGGAGCCCTCTTACGGGGTTTCCATCATCATCGGGATCTACGGCTACCTGACCGGGCAAATCGTCTACAGCCTGGACAGCAATCTGGCCCAGCGCCTCGTGGACAAGCTGCTGGATGGCAAGTCACCGCAGGAGAAGCAGATCATGTTTCTCGACACCCTGGGGGAGGTCGCCAACATGATCACCGGCAACGCCACGTCCCTGCTGAACCAGAGGAAGGACCAGATCCTGAATATTACGACCCCCGCAATCGCGGCAGGCACGAATCTCAGCGTTCACCTCGTGCCGAAGCCGGCTCTGGTGCTGGGGCTCATCACCCAGTACGGGCCCATCGAGATCAGCATCGCGGTCGAAGAGAAGGAAACCCTCCAGGAAACCGACTCGGACGAGGGTCTGTTGTCCGAGGCCTAGGCCCCGGCGGCACGCGCGCGAAGGACGGAGACACCCGCATGGAAGTCAAGGCCGAGTATCTGGTGATCTTCAGTGAAGAAGCGAGCGACCAGCTCAGGGAGTGGGAGGAGTGCCTCCTGGCCCTCGAAAAGAACCCGCAGGACAGGGAACAGCTGAACAGCCTGTTCCGCGACATCCACACCCTGAAAGGCTCCGCGGGCTTTATCGGTTTCGACGCCCTGCAGAAGGTGGCCCATGACCTGGAGTCTTCGCTCTCCGATGTGCGCGACGGGCATCGGGCCTACGATCCCGAGCTGGGCGACATCCTTTTCAAAGGGCTGGACCTGAGCAAGACGATGATCGACGCCTTCACCAAAGGCGGTCAAGTTCCCGGCCTCGACGTTGAGGAGTTTCTGAAAAGGCTCAAAGGCGTCGCCGCGGAGAGTGCGGGCGCGCAGCAGGCGGCTGTCCCCGCGGCCGCCACTCCCGCGGCCGCCACTCCCGCGGCCGCCACTCCCGCGGCCGCCACTCCCGCGGCCGCCACTCCCGCGGCCGCCACTCCCGCGGCCGTCCCGGGGTCGAGCCCGCTCACCTCCTGCCAGCTTGTGGTGAGCATCGAGGGCCTGCCGCGCGAGGCATACGTGCGCTCCTTCATCGTGAAGGCGCGCCTGGAGCGTCTGGGCAGGATTGTCGGCACCGATCCCTCCCCCGAAGCCCTCCGCGACATGGACGCTCCGTTCCTCTATACGGTGACACTTGAGACCCGCGGCGCCCCCGATGCCCTTCCCGCGGAGATAGCCATCGACCAGGTGTCCGTTTCCCTGGTCAAACCCAAGGAGGCTGAGTGCCCGCATGGGGAGGTCGCCGCCGTCGCCGCAAAAGAGGCGCAGGAGCAGTTCTCCAAGAGCGCCCGATCCGAGGAGGTCGTGCGCGTTTCCGTGGAGAAGCTGGACACGCTCCTGAACCTCGTCGGCGAGCTGGTGATCTACAACTCGGGGTTCATCGCCACCAACCAGCAGCTTCGGGAGCAGTACGGGAAGACCCGGTTCGTCTACGACCTGGAGGAAAAAACCGAGGCGCTCTCCGCCCTCACGCGCGACCTGCAGGACGGGATCATGAAGGCGCGGATGCTTCCCATTGCCAGCGTTTTCAACCGTTTCCGCCGTGTCGTGCGGGACCTGGCGAAGGCGAACGACAAGAATGTCGTCCTCGATTTGTTCGGCGAGGAGACCGAGATCGACAAGAAGGTGATCGACCGCATCGGCGAGCCGCTGGTGCATCTGGTGCGCAATGCCATCGACCATGGCCTGGAATCCGCGGAGAAACGGGTGGCCGCCGGCAAGACCGCCGCGGGAACGATCCGCCTCGGCGCCTACCAGGAGGGAGACCACATCTGCATCGAGGCGGCGGATGACGGCCGCGGGCTGGACAGGGACGCCATCCTGTCGAAGGCGCTGGAAAAGGGCCTGATCAGCCGTGAGGAAGTTCCCACCGCGAGCGCGGAAAAGATTTTCGGCTTCATTTTCCTGCCGGGGTTCAGCACGGCGCGCACGGTGTCCGATATTTCAGGGCGCGGGGTCGGCATGGACGCGGTGAAGCGCGCGGTGGACGAGATGAGCGGAAGCGTCCGGGTTCGCTCCGCACCGGGAGTGGGCACCACGGTGACCATCTCCCTCCCCCTGACCATGGCCATCATCACAGCGGTGCTCGTCGAGGTCTCGGGTTCCACCTACGCGATCCCGCTTTCCGCGGTGCGTGAGATCCTGAAAACAAAGGACTCCATCCTGAAGACCGTCGGCACGAGCCGGGTCATTCTCCTGCGCGACGAAGTGCTGGCCCTCGTCAATCTGGGGGATGCCCTCCAGGAGGACGGGGCAAAGGTGCCGCGCGCAATGGAGCAGGGGCTGCCCGTTGTCGTCGTGGACTTCGAGGGGATGAAGATCGGCCTGGAGGTGGAGAAGATCCGCGGGACACGGGAGGTGGTCATCAAGAGCCTGAGCCGTCACTACCGGGAGGTCGAGGGCCTCATCGGCGCCTCCATCCTCGGCAACGGCACCATCGCCCTGATCGTCGACGTGGAGATGCTGATCAGCCTCCACTCCAACGGCGGGATTGGAAAGACAACCGGGCGGGGGGCGGGAGTTTTCGACGTTGCGGCCCTCAGGGAAACGCCCGGCAGGGCTCGGGAGCAGGCGCAGCGCGATGAGCAACCGGCGGCGCAGCGGGAGTCATCCCAGACCGCCACAGCGGAGGCGCTGCACCCTGCCGCACCCGAAGCCGGGCCCGCGGAGCCCCGCGCCGAGGCGCTCACCCAGCAGTGTCCACCGCAGCAATCGATCGAGGAGCTTGCCCGTCTGGTGACCGGCAGCAACGGCCGGCTGCTCGAAGACGCCAACAACACCGGGGCAATCCAGGCTTCCATGTCTCTTTCCCAGTTCACGGGCCAGGAAATCCGCGTGAGCTTCCCCGAGTCGCGGCTGGTTGCCCTCACGGAGGTGGCTAAGCTCCTGGGGGGCGAGGAAGTCAGCGTGGGGGGGATCTTCGTCGGCGTGCATGGCGACCTGACGGGTGGTATGTTGATGATTCTTCCGGAAAAAAGCTTTCTCGCGATGGACGACCTGCTGCACGGCCGCGCGGCCGGGACGATCCAGCAGATCGGGGATATCGACCTCTCCGCCCTTTCGGAGATGGGCAACATCCTCGCCTCGTGCTTCATCAATGCGATGGCGGGCGCGGCTCACCTGAACGTGAGCCCCGAAGTCCCCGAGATCTGCATCGACATGTGCCTGCCGGTCGTCGATTCCGTGCTGGCCCGCTTCAATCAGCCCGGCGACCGCATCCTCCTTACGGACGCGGTCATCTATAACGACGGCCTGGAGAACGTGGTGTGTCACCAGGTGCTCTTCCTGGAGCCGGAATCCCTCATCAAGCTCATGGCCGCCCTCGCGAGGGCAGCCGATGCGCCGGTAGCGCAGGGCTGAGCGGGGCAACGATATGGCAGACATGGCAGCGAATACCGTGACGGTGAATATGGCGGGGATGGACGTCGTGAACGATTCATCCCGCCTGAAGACGGTCCTCGGATCGTGCGTCGGAATCATCCTCCACGACCCGGTTCGCCGGGTGAGCGGCCTGGCGCACATCATGCTGCCGGCGCAGCACTGCGACGACGGCATAGAGGGAAAATACGCCGATACGGCGATTCCCGCGCTCCTGGCCCGGCTCATCAGCAGCGGCAGCGGCCTCTCTTCACTGCAGGCCTTTCTCATCGGGGGAGCGCTGATGTTCCCGATGGGCAACGTGAAGCTCGCCTCCATCGGCGATCAGAACGTGCAAGCCGCGCGAAGAATTCTCTCGGAGAGCAGGATCCCCATCGTCTTCGAGGACACGGGAGGGAAGACAGGCCGCACCGTCGTGTTCGACAATGCCACGGGGAAAGTGTCCGTGCAGACCCTTCGGGCTACTATCGCGAGGGAAGGAAATGCGCCGTGAGGTCCTCCGCGCCGTCGCCGGCCTCCGCGCTTGTCGCAATGCTCCCTCTGAGCGAGGAGATCTTCGACAAGTTCCGCGCGCTGATTTACGAAAAAACAGGCATCCACATGCGCGAAGGCAAGCAGATCCTGGTGTCCAACCGGCTGCGCAAGCGCATTGTGCAGCTGAAGCTGGGGAGCTACGAGGAGTACTACCATCTGCTGACCTCGGGGAAGGCCGCGGAACAGGAGGTGCCGAATTTCATCGACGCGGTGAGCACCAACGAGACCTACTTCTTCCGGGAGGGCAATCACTTCACCGTGCTCTCACGGATCATCCTTCCCGAGCTGTTCCGCGCGGCGAGCAGGATCCGCATCTGGAGCGCCGGCTGCTCGACGGGCGAGGAGGTCTACACCCTGCGCATCGTCGCCGACGAGGCGGCCAGGGCGGCGGACGGCCGCGAGGTGGAGATCGTCGGCACGGATATCAACACTACCGTGATCGCCCGGGCCCGGGAGGGGATCTACCGCGACCGCGCGCTCCGCCTCGTGCCTCCCCATCTGTTCGAGCGCTATTTCGTCCCCCTCGGGGACGGCGCCTACCAGGTGGCCGCCGAGGCGCGCGCCCGAGTGAATTTCAAGGTGCACAACCTGTTCACCGATCCCCCGCCGGGGGACCGCATCAACGTCATCTTCTGCCGCAACGTCATGATCTACTTCGACAAGCCCAGCCAGGCGAAGCTGGTCGATGGCGTCTTTGCGCGCGCCATCCATCCCGATGGGTACCTGTTCATCGGGCATTCCGAGTCGCTCTCCGGATTCACGAAGTGCTTCACCTATGCCTCGGCTCTCAAGGCTCCCATCTACCGCAGGAAGAAGGAGGAAACACCGTGATCCGGGTCATGATTGTCGACGATTCCGCCCTCGTGCGGAGGATCGCCTCGGATATCCTCACCTCCGACCCCGAGATACAGGTCGTAGCCACGGCGGCGCAGGCTGAGTTCGCTCTGCCGAAGCTGGAGAAGGAGCGCCCCGACGTCATCACGCTGGACCTGGAAATGCCGGGGATGGGCGGGCTGGAGGCGATCCGGCGGATCATGGCTACGCACCCGACGCCGATCGTCGTGCTCAGCGCCCATGCGCAGAAAGGGGCCGAGCTCACCCTGCAGGCGCTCGATCTCGGCGCCGTCGATTTCGTTCTCAAGCCGTCCAATTCCTTGTCCGGCGGGATCCCGGTCATCGCCAAGGAGCTCATCGAGAAGGTGAAGATCGCGGCGCGGGTCGTCTTCCGGGGAGGCCTGGGCGCTGCGACCCCGGCCGCGGGAGGCGCACCCCGCGAGCCGCTTCCTCCCCCCGTGCCCGAGGCGCCCGTGCGCGTCGCTCCGCCGAGCCGGGAGGGATTTGAGTACGAGCTGGTGGCGATCGGCACCTCCACCGGAGGGCCGGTGGCCCTGAAAACGGTGCTCACCATGTTTTCCGGGGACCTGCCCGTGGGAATCGTCGTAGTGCAGCACATGCCCCCCGTGTTCACCAGGGCATTCGCCGAGCGGCTCAACAGCTGCTGCCGCATCGCGGTCAAGGAGGCGGAGAACGGCGACCCCATTCTTCCCGGCCGCGTGCTCCTGGCTCCGGGAAACTGGCACATGACGGTGTCCCGGTTCGGGAAGGAGCCGCGCGTGCTCCTTCACCAGGAGGAGAATGTGAACGGGCATCGACCCTCGGTCGACGTGCTGATGCACTCCGTGGCCAGGGAGTACGGCGGTCGGGCGATCGGTGTGATCATGACGGGCATGGGAAAGGACGGGGCAGAGGGCCTGCATGAGCTGCGCAAGAGGGGGGGGCACGTCATCGCCCAGAACAAGGAAAGCTCGGTCATTTATGGAATGAACAAGGAAGTCGTGCAGAACGGGGACGCCCACGAGGTGATCCCGGTGGAGGTCATCGGGGCACGGATCCAGGAACGCCTGCGCGGCAGGACTCCGGCAAGGAAGGCAGTATGAAGCTGAAGGAACGCTATAACCTCGATAACCTGGGTAACAGGTCTCAGGAGCTGGTCTTCGAGTCCATTGCCCGGCTCATCGACAGCAGGAGCGACATGTGCACCTGTGACGAATGCGTCACGGACCTCGTGGCCTGGACGCTCAACCATGTCACCCCCCGCTACTATACCTCGCTGCTCGCCCCCCTGAATCCCGATCCGGGCCGGGAGCGGCAGCTGCGGGTGCAAATCGACCTGGCGCTCGCCGCCGGACTGAAAAAACTGAAGGAACACCCGCACCACGCGTGAGGCCAAGGGAGGGGAACGCGCATGCTGACATCGGGAGAGGGACCCTGGGAGCAGGGGGTGGGGCTGAACGTCGCGGCCCCTACGTTGCCGCCTAGGATATTGGTGGTGGAAGACCAGAAAGAGATACGGTCGCTGGTGGGCGCGATGCTGAAGATCCGCGGATGCTCCTGCGACACCGCTTCGAGCCTGGCTGACGCCAGGGAACATCTCAGCCGCGTCCACTACGACCTTCTCCTCATCGACGTGAATCTTCCCGACGGCTCCGGGCTTTCCCTCTTGGAGAAAGAGGACCCTAAGGCCAAGGGACCCCTGGCGCTCGTCATGACCGGGAGAAACGACATCCAGACCGCGATTGCGGCCATTCGCGGGGGCGCCATCGATTTCGTTACGAAGCCCTTTACAGTAGGCTATTTCCTGCAGCGCCTGGACAAGCTGCTGGAGGAATGGAGGACGCGCACGCGCCTGCAGTTCTGCGCGCGCGCCCTGGAGACCCTTGTGCAGATGAAGAACGGGGAGCTCTCTCGCACCTCCCGGCAGATCGACGAAGTCTGCGACATGACCGTGCTCGCCTTGGGGGCCGCCCTAAACCTGAAGGATCATGAGACCGCCGACCATTGCACCCGGGTTTCGCAGAACAGCGTGCGGCTGGGCACCCTGCTCACCCTCTCCGCGTTCGAGCTGAAGAACCTGAAATGGGGCGCCTACCTGCACGACCTGGGAAAGATCGGGATCCCCGAGCTAATTCTGTTGAAGCCAGGAGAGCTTACCCCCGATGAGCGCCGGGTCATGGAGAAGCATCCCCTCATGGGCTACACGATGATCCAGAACATTGAGTTCCTGACGTTTGCCACGGACGTCGTGCTGGCGCACCATGAAAAGTACGACGGCACCGGCTACCCCTACGGCCTGCAGGACACGCGCATCCCGTTGAATGCAGGGATATTCGCCGTCATCGATGCCCTGGATGCAATGACGTCGGACAGGCCCTACAGGGCGGCGCTCCCTTTCTCCGCGGTGGGGAAGGAGGTGGCGCGCCATGCGGGTTCGCAGTTCGATCCCGAGATCGTTGAGATATTTCTGGGGGCGCCCGAGACCACCTGGCTGGTCCAGGGACGGATGCTGGTGAAAGATTGACCGGCCCACGTGCCGGTCGCAGAGGGAGGAATCGCATGGAATCGATAAAAGAGCGGATGGGGACAGACGAGCTTCGGCAGTTTATCAGCTTTTCGGTCGGCGAGGAGGAGTACGGGCTGGAGCTCCTACGCGTGAAGGAGATCATCCGCATCCGCGAGATCACCTGGCTTCCCAAGGCGCCTACCTTCGTCAAGGGGATCATCAATCTAAGGGGCGACGTGATACCCATCATCGACCTGCGGGACAAGTTCGGCCTGGGGCGTAAGGAGAACTCCGCCATGACGCGCGTCATCGTCGTCGAGGTGGAAGGGCGGCTGATGGGCATGGTAGTGGATTCCGCAAGCCAGGTTGTTCGCATCTCCGCTGGCCAGATCGATCCCCCGCCTCCGGCTCTCGGCGGCTTTTCCCAGAAGTTCATTACCGGGGTGGGCAAGCTCGATGACAAGCTCATTATCCTGCTCAATACCGACGCGATTCTTACCATCAAAGAGTTGAAGGCCCTCGGCTCGATGGACTCCGCCCCGGAGCTGGCGCCGGCGGGCAGCGGGGCATAGCGACAGGTAACAACGGAGCCGGCCATGGCAAACGCATCCCCTGTCCGTGAGATTCCGGCGCCCGCCTCCGACAGGGAAGCGCCGCGCCTGGAGGTCGAGACCCTCTGCACCGCGCACAGGATCTTCGCTGCCTTCGACGGGCAGAAAAAGAGCCTCGAATGGCTGCACGGGGACTTCTTCGATTCCCGGTTGCCGGTTGCACTCTCGGCCCTGGCGGCGGCGGGCTCCCTTGCCGACCCGCGCAGCGTACCGTATGTCACCCGTCTTCTTGGCAGCACTCAGGAGGAGGTGCAGTGCGCCGCGGTGCGCTGCCTCGGAACCATCCGGCACCCCGGTTCCGTCACACTGCTCTTCGAGCTCGTCAAGACAACCCGCAGCGAGAAGCTGCGTCGAGAAATACTCGACGCGCTGGCTGCCGCGGCGCCGCAGGACCGGGAGGTGGTCGGTCTCATCCGCCAGGTCGCCCGCTCGCCCCTTGCCTCACCCGCGACGCGCAGCCACGCGGCGGGTCTGCTGCTGCGCACGGCGGGTGAGATCGGGCTGGAGGAGCTTCTGGCCGACGGGCGGAAGGAGGTCATCGATCAGATCCTGCGATTGGCCGCGGAGTTGCCGGAGCTGGCACCCCGGGCGGTCGCCCACTACAGCCCGCTGTACGCGCGGTTGCCTGCCCGCAGCCGGGCCGCTCTCGCCACGATGGCCCTGCGGCAGTCGCTCCCCGAGTGCGCCGCGGTGCTGCGCAATGTGCTGGCGGACCCGAACGCAGAGGTGCGGCGCGCCGCGTACGCCGCTATCGGCACGGAAGCGCACCACGCGGGGCTCTGCACCTGGATCCTCGACCTTCTTGCCGATTACGTTGAAGAAGACCCCGCGTTGGAGGATGAGGTGCAGCAGGCCCTTGCGCGCCTGGAGAAGCTCGCCGGGGTGCGCGAAGTGATTCCGCACACGGTGCGCGCGAAGGTGATGTCCCGGGTCGCGGAGCTGCACAAACAGCTGCGCGCGGAGGGCCGGCATGTCTCCAGCGATACGCACGAGCTGGGCTGGCTCATCACGCGCTCCAAGGAGTACGTGGAGTACTATTGCGACGAAGATTTCAAGGCTGCGCTCATGCGCTGGCTGAAGGGCGGCAGCTCGGGCACGGAAGTGGAGCTGTTGAAGCAACTGAAGGCCACCGCCGTCCGCGTCGAGGTACGGCATTTCGACGGCTATTCGGCGGTCACCGATATTATCAAGAATCCGCGCCGGGCCGGCATGGCGCTCGTCGCGCGGGAGCTGACGCTGGCAAAAACGGGCAAGAGCAAAATATTCTGGCATCTCATCCGCGTCATTCGCCTGGCGACGACCTTTCTCATGCCAGCGCCCAGCAGCGAGGATGCCCAGTCGCTCCATGCCATCTACGCCTGGGCGCGGCAGGAGAAGCTGTTCCGCCTCGCAGAGGCGGCGCTGTGCGCCCTTGCCAGGGTGGACCCCCCGCGTGCCGAGGCGGCGTGCAAGGAGTGCCTGGCGCTCCCGCTGTCGAGCAAGGTGCTTGCCATCGCTTCCCTGCATCTTCTCCGCGACCTGAGCCCCGCCCTGCTGGAGCCATCCGTCACCCAGCTGCTAGCTTCCCAGGACGATCCCTATGTCACCCTGAACGCGCTGGAAGCCATCTCCGACGGCCCCCCCTCGGGGAGTGGAGATCTGGCAAAGGCGCTGATTGCCCGACTCTCCCTCTCCAGCAGCCGGGAGGTGCGCGAGGCGGCCGCAAAGTACCTCGGAGAGAAGATCTCGCTGGACATCACCGAGAGCCTCAAGGACCCCGCCCTGAGCGGGGACGACGAGCGAAAGGCAACCGCTCTCTCCGTCCTGGATCGCAGGATATCATCGGGGCTGGTAGGCAACCGCGATGGCACCGTGGAGTTCCTCTACCGCATTCTGCGGGCTGAACACGAGTCCAGCCGGCGGTCCGCCGCGCTCATGCTGTACAAGCTGGGTGACGACTATGCTCCCAAGGTTCTGAACGACTTTCTCTCATCGGGAACCGAAGAGGTGGTCGTCGAGATCCTGCACCGGCTGCAGGGAGCGCTCCGTGAGGCGCTGCTGCCTTCCGTGGCAGCCTTGCTCGGGAGCGGCAGCATGGCCATTCAGGCGGCGCTGCGCGAGCTCGTGTTGTCGAACACGGAGCCCGGCCTGCGTGAAAAGACGCTGAAGCTCGTCTTTGCGCTTCGCGACGGCTCCGGCGATGAGGAGGAGGACCTCCCTATCCCCAATGACGCCGCTCCCGCCGTGGACCTGCACACGGAACGCACCTCCTTCCAGTTCGAGCGCGAGAACCTCCAGGAACTTGTCATGTTCTTCTCCGATATCCAGGGGTATTCGCATAAGGCGCAGGTCCTGACCCCCATGGAGTTGTCGACCCTCATCCAGGAGTACGAGAAGATCCTTCTCGCGCACGTGGAGGGACACACGGGGGAGCTGGTCAAGCGCATGGGCGATGGCCACATGATCGTCTTCCTGCGGCCCCTGGATGCCGTGCTGGCCGCCATCCGTCTGCAGAAATCCCTGCGCCGCTTCAACCGCTACCGCGACGAGAGCCATCAGGTGATCATCCGCATCGGCATCCATTCCGGCAAGGTGGTACGCAAGTCTCAGGGGGACGTCCTGGGCAATGCCGTGAACATCGCCTCCCGGCTGGAATCGGCCGCCCGGCCCGGCTCGATCCTCGTTTCCGACCAGATCCATGAGAAGGTGAAGGACGCCGTGCATGCGCGCGAGATCGGCCACATCACCGTCAAGAACATTGCCGGGACGATCCGCGTTTTCGAGCCCTATGAAATCGTGATTGATCTTCCCGCGGAGCTGGATCCCCTGAAAAGGGTGAAATCGGCCTGCCCCGATCCGTCGCCCGGTGCCGCCGCGGCGGCACCGGGACCGGCCGCGGGCGACAAGGTGAGCCTGGACCGCGGCGCGTGCGTGGACATCGGCCGCTGTTTCTCCGCGCTCGCCGCGCTGTGCCGCGCGGCTGACGGGGGCCAGGTCGCGGTATCCGCCATCAATGCACAGGTGCTCGCACGATGGAGCCGGATTCGGGCGCGGCTGCCCGGCGGCGCACCGAGCCGCACGGGCTGAGGGAGGAACGATGCTGGAGGAGGCAGGATGGGCGGCGGGCTATGCCGCCATTGCGCAGGTGAGATTTCGCAGGTATGATACTCAGTGATATCCAGGGGCTAGAGAGGACCTCTCAGGCAATGGGGCTCATTCGACGAGTGTTCAGTTTTTTCCGCTCCCGGCTGCACGGGCCCGAGGGTGCCGTTGGGTCCCCGGGAGAAGGGGCCGATGCGCGGCGCGCGCACGCCCAGATCATGGAAGCCGTCAGCTTGCTGGCCGGGGGCATTGCGCACGACCTCAACAACATTCTCCTCGGGGTGCAGGGATACACGGAAATGGCGCTTGCGGAAAAAGACGCGGGCCCGCAATGCCGGGCCCACCTTGCGGGGGTGCGCGGTGCCGCCGCCCGGGCGTCTGCCCTGGTGGATGACCTCCTCGTCGTGGGGCGGCGCTCAATGCTCATCCCCCACCTGATCGACGTGAACGAAACCCTTGCTGTCCTGCTGCCCGAGCTGAAAGCCCAGGCCGGCAAGGGCGTCGAGGTAATGTTCATGCCCGCAGCGGATCTCCCCCCTGTCCTGGCCGACGAGGAGCAGATCGGTCGTCTGGCAGCGGTGCTGTGCGCGCGGGCAAGCGCTGCGATGCCCGACGGCGGGAGCGTCGCGATTCATACTCTGGTCTCCCCTGCGTCCGTCGGCGAAGGTCGGCGTGTGCTCCTGAGGTTTTCGGACACCGGCCCCCGTGTTCCCGAGTTGATGCGCCTGCAGCTTTTTGAACCGTACTTCCCCGGACTGACCGGCGGCAAGGGCTACGGATTGCAACTCTCGCTCGTCCATGGCATCGTGCAGCGCTTGCGGGGGGAGATCGAGATCGAAGGCGGCTTCGAGGGCGGCCCGACCTTCGTCATTTCTCTGCCGGCGCAGGCCGGTTCCCGCGAAAGCCGACCCGCGCCCGCCGCGCAGGAAGGCCAGACGATCCTCCTTGCCGATAATGACGAGAGTCAGCGCGCGCTGGCCACGGAAATTCTCTCCCGCGAAGGGTACACCATTCTGGCCGCCCGGGACGGCCAGGAGGCCGTGGAGATCTTCGAGCGCCAGAGGGACGTCATCAGGCTCGTCCTGCTCGACGATGTCATGCCGCGCATGGGCGGCCTGGCCGCATTGGCCCAGATGCGTCAGCTCGTCCCGGGTCTGCCCGCAATCCTGAGCAGGGGATATTCATGGAGCCTTGACGGAAGGACGAGGGAAAGCGACGAGGCCTGCATCGTCCTTCAGAGACCCTGGCAGCCGCGTGAGCTGCTGCGCCGGGTGCGCGAAGGACTGGAGGAGGGGTGAGCAGCGGCGTACGGATCCTGCACATCGACGACGATCCCAACCTCTTGAGCCTGGTGCGGACAAAGCTGGAGGCGGAGGGCTACCGCGTGGATATCGCCGCCACCGGCCGGGAGGGTCTCGCGGCTTTCGACGAGTCGCTCCACGACCTCGTCATCGTGGACTACCTGCTCCCCGACTGCAACGGGCTGCAGGTCCTGGAAACCCTGGTCGCGCGGGGCGTCGGCGTCCCCGTGATCATCGCAACGGGGGCGGGCAGCGAGGAGATCGCGGTGCGCGCCATGAAGCTGGGGGCCGCGGACTACATACACAAGGAGACCTACGACAAGTTCTTCCGCCTTCTCCCCTCGGTGATCGAGAAGGCCATGCGCCGGCGCGAGCTGGAGAGGCAGAAGTATAGGGCCGAGACCGAGATGCGCGAGAGCGAGGAACGACTGCGCTCGATTCTGGCCTCCATTGACGACACCGTGCTCGTCACCGACAAGGCGGGGCTGTTCCTCGCGGCGCGCGCGCCGGGCTCGAACGGCCGCACCGCCACGGCGTCCGCCGAGTGGGTCGGCGCCACCTTCAGCGACGTTTTTCCTCCCGGGGTTGCGACGCAGTTCGAGACCGCCTTCGCCGGTGTGCAGGCGACCGACCAGGTTGAGCAGTTCGACTATTCCCTCCTGGCCGAGGGGGGCGAGGTCTGGTTCAACGCGAAAGTCTCCCCCCTGAAGGACGTGCATCGCGATTTCGCGGGGGTCACCATCCTGGCACGCGACATTACCCCGCGGAAGCAGGCCGAAGACCAGCTGCGGCTTGCCACGCGTGCCGCCGACGCTGCGAGCCAGGCCAAGTCGGACCTGCTGGCGGGCATGTCCCACGAGTTGCGCACTCCCCTGACCGCCATCATCGGCTACGCGGAGATCCTGCTCTACGAGTACTTCGGGTCCGTGAATGAGCGGCAGAAGCAGCAGCTGGACGTCATCCTCCAGTGCTCCCGGCACCTGCTGGCGCTTATCAACGACATTCTCGACATCTCGAAGATCGAGTCGGGAAAAACCGAGCTGGAGCCGGGTGCGGTGCGCATGAACTCCCTGATCATGCATACCCTGGTTCTCCTCAAGGAAACCGCGGCCCGTCGAAAGGTTCGCATCGAGACCCGCGCCGCCCCCGAGCTCGCCTCGATCGTGCTTGCCGCAGATGAGCGCAGGATCAAGCAGGTCGTCTTCAATCTGCTCTCCAATGCCCTGAAGTTCACCCCGGAGGGGGGGAATATCCAAGTTGGGCTGAGCATGCAGGACGGCTCGCTCGCCATCAGCGTGACGGACACGGGCATCGGGATCCCATCGGGAGAGCTGGAGCGGATTTTCGATGCGTTCTACCAGATCAAGAGCCACGCCTCCTCATCGAATGCGAAAGGCTCCGGCCTGGGCCTTTCCCTCGCGCGGCAGATCGTAGAGCTGCACGGCGGCAGGATCTGGGCGGAGAGTGACGGCGAGGGGAAGGGAAGCAGGCTCACCTTTACCCTTCCTCTCTCGCGGCCGGCGCCCTGATCTCACGCCGCGTCGATCCGAACTGACGCGCACGCCCGTTGCATTTGTTCTGCATGACCGTGGCTGACAATACGGCCCGGTGGTACCGCTACGTCGATATGACGTCCCAGGCGGAGGCGCTCTTCCGGTTCATCAAGCAGACCATCACTCTTGAATACCGGCTCGACGACAACTGATACGTTGGAAGAATCGTGGAAGCTGGTGCGCCTGCCCTGACGATCGACTCTCACGAACCTCACGCTGTTCTATCACTAATTCCCAGTTAGACTTTTTCAGACTTTGGTCTACTATTGACACATGATTCTTCCACTGTGGGACTACCGCAAGATGGCAGAAGCTATTTCAACTGGGATGTGTCCACGGATCAGAAGAAACTGAGCAGGGACCCGTATTTCCACGAGAGTCTCAACCGCGACCCGAAAGCAGCCCATTCTCGGCGGATCGCTTGCTGCGCGCGCTTCCTTGACCGCTTTTCGGCGGGCTGCGTCATCCGCGCTATTCCCGGGCTGTCGACCGGCTGATCCCGGTCTGCCCTCCCTATTCACTCTTCCAGCGCCTCCCTTACCTTGGCGGCCAGGTCTTTTCTTGAGAACGGCTTCTGGATGAAGCACACCCCCTCATCCAGCACGCAGTGGTGGGCGATGACGTTGGCCGTGTATCCCGACGCGAACAGGCACTTGAGGCGCGGATAGAGGGACAGCAGGTTTTTGGCCAGCTGCCGGCCGTTCATCTCGGG
>Ga0315273_10003691_pt1 | contig 18508 bp, 15 predicted proteins | sample YL17G02_0_MG_FD_205753 | JGI IMG/M metagenome (GOLD analysis project Ga0315273, IMG submission 205753) | Sediment microbial communities from Yellowstone Lake, YNP, Wyoming, USA - YL17G02_0 | ecosystem: Environmental > Aquatic > Freshwater > Lake > Sediment | place: USA: Wyoming | collected...
CCGCGGGCGCCACAAGCAGTTCATTGACCTGAAGATCGGGGTGAAGCGGGACGGCACCATCACCGCGGTCGAGCAGCGGGTGGTGCTCGACGGCGGGGCGTACACCTCGTTCGGGGTCATCACGGCCTACTATGCCGGCTCGATGCTGCCGACGCTGTACCAGATGCCCAACTACAAGTATGAGGGCGTCCGGGTCTACACCAATCTTCCGGCGTCGGGCGCGTTCCGCGGGCACGGCGTGCCCCAGCCGCGCTTCGCCTTCGAGTCGCTGATGGACATGATCGCCGAGGACCTCGGCATCGACCCGATCGAGATGCGATTGCGGAACGCAATGGAGCCGGGCACGCGCACCTGCAACGCCCTGGACATCTCGTCGTGCGAGTTCCGGCAGACGCTGACGCGGGCGCGCGAAGCCTCGGGGTGGAGCGAGAAGAAGGGGAGGCTGCCGCGGGGCAAGGGGATCGGCGTCGGCTGCGGCGGCTTCGTCTCCGGCGCCGGTTACCCGATCTACCGGTCGGACTTTCCGCACTCCAACGCGGTCATCCGGGTGCACGAGGACGGCACCGGCGTGTCGCTGCACATCGCCGCGGCGGAAATCGGCCAAGGGTCGGACACCGTGATGGTGCAGATTGCCGCCGAGGAACTGGGCGTGCCGTACGAGCAGGTCTGGCTGGTCGAGTGCGACACCGTGCTCGCCTCGCTGGACCTCGGCGCCTATTCCAGCCGCCTGACGCTGATGGGCGGCAACGCGGTGCAGATGGCGGCGCAGCGGGTGAAGGCGCAGCTGCTCGATGTCGCGGCGCGTGAGCTCGACTGTGACGCGGTCGGGCTGGTGGCGCGTGGCGGGCGCATTCTGGTGAAGGACAACCCGGCCCTGGGCATGGACTGGGCCGCGGCAGCCAGGCTGGCGTTCTCTCGCGGGGGCCCGGTCGTCGGCACCGGATACTACCAGCCCCCGAAGCACCTCGGCGGTGACTTCAAGGGTGGCACCGTCGGGACGTCGCCGGCCTACAGCTTTTCCACTGCGATTGCCGAAGTGACCGTGGACCTCGAGACCGGGTACGTCGCGGTCGACCGCTTCACCGACTTCAGCGATGCCGGCACGGTCATCAATCCGGTGACGTTCCACGGTCAGGTCGAGGGCTCGATCGTGATGGGGCTGGGGGAGACCCTGCTGGAGGACACGCTGGTCGGCCCAGCGGGGCGGTTCACCAACCCGAACCTCCACGACTACCTGATTCCGACGATTCGCGAGACACCGGAGATCCGGACCGTAGCCGTGGAGAGCTACGAGCCGCACGGCCCATTCGGCGCCAAGGAAATCGGGGAAGGCTCGCTGCTTCCCGTGCTGGGCGCGATTGCCAACGCCATCTATGACGCGTGCGGTGTGCGGGTGACCGAACTGCCGATCACTCCGGAGAAGATCCTCCGGGGACTCAAGGCCGAGGCGGGGAGGGCCGCATCGGCCCCGACCGCCCGACCCTCACCAGGAGTTGCCACCCGATGACTCGCAGCCGTCCGGCCACCCCGGTCACCGCGCCGCGCCCGTCCCGGGCGCGCGCGACCACGCAGCAGAAGCTCGACCAGTTGCTGGGGCGGGCGGCCAAGCTCATCGCCGAAAAGGGCTTCGAGGCGATGTCGATGCGCGACGTGAGCGCGGCGGCCGGGGGGAGCCTGGCCGGCCTGTACCACTACTTCGACAGCAAGGAAGAACTCCTCTACCAGCTGCAGTACCGGACCTTCCGTTCGCTGCTCGAAAGTCAGGAGGCGATCGCGGCGCAGCCCGGCACGCCGGAGGAACGCTTTCGCCGGCTGCTCATCGGCCATCTGACGTTCTTTGCTGAGCGTCCCAGCGAGCACCAGGCCTGCACCTTCGAGCTCAAGTCGCTCACCGGCGAGCGGTACGAGACCGTGGAGACATTGCGGCGGCGCTACTACCGCCTGATGACCTCGGTGGTGGCCGAACTCCGGGACGGGGCCGCCGGGCGGATGGCGGAGTCGAAGGAGGCGCGCCACGCAACGCTGTTCATCTTCGGCATGCTGAACTGGGTCTTCATGTGGTATACCGCGGAGCGCTACGGACCGGTGGAGCAGCTGGGTGAGGAGATGGTCGACTTCGTGCTGAATGGGCTGGGCGGGGCGGGAGTGAAACCCGAGCGCTAACCGTGGCGCCGGCCAGCGGGACCTGGGGAGGCAAGGCATGATGGAGGGAACCATGCAATTCTCCGATGTCTGGATTCCGTATGGGGGCTATTGGTCGACGCCCTTCTGCGTGTGGCAGGGGAGCCTGGCGTCGCTCCCGCCCATCCCGTTCGCGGCCGAGATTGCGCGGCGCGCGCTGGCGGAGCGCAACATCGACCCCGCCGGCATCGACGGTCTCTGCCTCGGGACGACGGTTCCGAGCCGGCACTCCTTCTATGGAGCCCCGTGGTTTGCGGGGCTGGCCGGGCTGTCGCACCTGACCGGGCCGACCATCAACCAGGCTTGCGCGACGTCGGTTCGCTGCCTGGTGCAGGCGGCGCAGGAACTGTCCTCGGGGAGCGCGACCACTTACCTCGCGGCAACGGCCGACCGGACGAGCAACGGGCCCCACATCTACTATCCGACTCCGGGTGGCGTCGGCGGCACGGGTGAGGCGGAGAACGTGGTGCTCGACAGTTTCGGGCACGACCCGTACGCGAAGAACTCGATGCTGGAAACCGCCGAGAACGTCGCGCGGTCGGAAGGCATTACCCGCGCGGCGCAGGAGGAGATCACGCTGCTGCGCTGCCGCCAGTACCAGGCGGCCCTGGCCGACGACGGGGCATTCCTGGCGCGCTACCTGGTGCGACCGGTGGAGGTGCGCGATGCGCGCGGGAAGACCGTCGTGGCGACGGTGCGCGACGACGAGGGGGTCCACCCGACGACGGCCGAGGGGCTGGCCGCGCTGAAGCCGGTGCTGGCCGGCGGGACAGTGACGTTCGGTACCCAGACGCATCCTGCCGACGGCAACGCGGCGATGCTGCTGGTGGACAGCCGTGAGCGGGCGCGGGCGCTGTCGCGCGGGGAGGGCGTGGATGTGCGTCTCGTGTCCTACGGCCAGGCCCGCGTGGCGAAGGGCTTCATGCCCATGGCGGTGGTGCCGGCCGCGCAGCTGGCGTTGCGGCGGGCGGGCATTGGCGCGGGCGATCTGGAGAGCGTGACGACGCACAACCCATTCGCCGTCAACGACGTCTGCCTGTCGCGCGGCCTCGGAATCGACCCGGAGCAAATGAACCGGCACGGCTGCTCCCTGGTCTGGGGGCATCCGCAGGGGCCCACGGGCATGCGCTCCATCATGGAGCTGGTCGAGGACCTGGTGCTGCGGGGTGGTGGCTACGGGCTGTTCACCGGGTGTGCCGCCGGCGACAGCGCGGCCGCCGTGGTGGTGAAGGTGGAGCTGCGGACCTGAGCGGGACGAAACAGAACCCCTGAGAGGTGGCTGACGATGGAGTACTTCGCGTCGAAGGATGCCGGCAGCTTCGGCTTCACGGATATCCTGTACGAGAAGAAGGACATGGTGGCCAGGATCACCATCAATCGCCCCGAGGCGTACAACGCGTATACTACCGACACCCTGCGCCAGCTCATCGTGGCATTCGAGGATGCGTCGGCTGACGACCGCGTGGGGGTGATCGTGTACACCGGCGCCGGCGACAAGGCGTTCTGTACCGGAGGTGACGTGAAGGAATATGCCTCGGTGTACACCAAGCGTCCGCGCGACTACTGGAAGTACATGGGGCTCTTCAGCCGCTACATCGAGAGCATCCTGCGCAGCGGCAAGATCACCATCGCCCGGCTCAACGGCATCGCGGTGGGCGGCGGCAACGAGTCGCAGCTGGCGTGCGACCTGGCGGTGATGGCCGACGACACCTGGATGGGACAGGTGGGAACCAGCGTGGGCAGTGTTGCCGCAGGCGGCGCCACCCAGTGGCTGTCCATTCACGTCGGTGACCGGCGGGCGCGCGAGATGCTGTTCCTCAATCCGAAGATCCCGGCCGCGCAGGCGCTGGAGTGGGGGCTGGTCAACCGTGTGGTTCCGCGGGCGAAGCTCGACGAGGAGGTGGCGTCCATCTGCCGGCAGGCCCTCGAGAAGTTTCCCGAGTGCACGCGGTACACCAAGCAACAGGTCAACTACTGGAAGGAATCGGCCTGGTACGCGACCATCGGCCACGCGCGCGACTGGCTGTCGACCCACTTCACGGCGCTGGAGCCGTACGAGGGGATGCAGGCCTTCGTGGAGAAGCGGAAGGTCGACTTCGCCGGGCTGCGGCAAAGGGCCGCGGAAGGCGGCAGTTCCGAGTTCCTCTGGGGGCCCTATGCCCGGGCGTGCGGGGCCTGTGGCGCGACGGGGATTCCGCAGCGCTTCGCGTACTGTGGCAACTGCGGTGCCGCGCTCACCTGAGACGCGGTGCGCGGAACGGGGAGGGGCATACCGATGGAGCTGACGGGACAGGCTGCGCTGGTGACGGGCGCGGGGCGCGGCATCGGCGCCGCGATCGCGCAGGAATTGGCCCTGGCCGGGTGTGACGTCGCCCTCGTTGACGTGGCCATCTCCGGAGAAATGGCGCAGGTCGCCGCCGCCATCCGCACGGCCGGGCGGCGCGCGCTCGTGCTGCAGGCAGATGTGACCAGCGTGGCGGCCGCAGAAGAGAGCGTCGGCGCGGCAGTCCGCGAGTTCGGCCGCCTGGACATCCTGGTCTGCAACGCGGGCATCACCCGGGATGCAGTGATCTGGAAGATGACCGAGGAGGCATGGGACAGCGTGCTGGACGTCAACCTCAAGGGGTGCTTCACCTACTGCCGCGCCGCCGCGCCGGTCTTTCGGGGCCAGCGGCGCGGACGGATCGTCACCATCGCGTCGATCAACGGGCTCCGCGGCAAGGTGGGGCAGTCGAACTACGCCGCCTCGAAGGCCGGCGTGGTGGCGCTGACCAAGTCGCTGGCCCGAGAGCTGGGCGCATCCGGCGTGACCGTGAATTGCGTGGCCCCGGGGTTCATTCGCACCGCCATGACCACGCGGCTGCCGGCCACGGTTGTCGAGGGCGCCGTGGCGGAGACCGCGCTTGGCCGCCTGGGTGAGCCGGTCGACGTGGCGCGCCTGGTGGCGTTCCTGTGCTCGGAGGGAGCTCGCCACATCACCGGTGAGGTTATCCGGGTGGACGGGGGCCAGTACATATGAGCGTCACCGGCCCGGGGACGGACCAGGTTCGTTACGAAGTGCGCGAGGATGTCGCGTACATCACACTCGAAGCGCCGCCCGTCAACATCCTGTCGGCAGCGATCATGCGTGAACTGACCCGGGCGGTGGAGCGAGCGCAGCTCGACCGGTCGCTGAAGGCGGTGGCGCTCACGGCCGCGGGCCGGACGTTCTCGGCTGGTGCCGATGTCGGGGAACACCAGCCCGGAGAGGCCGACGCGATGATCGGTGCGTTCAGCGGGCTGTTCCAGGCGCTCGGCGCCAGTGAACTGCCGATCGTGATGGCTGTGGATGGTGCCGCGCTGGGCGCCGGGTTCGAGCTGGTGATGATGGCCGATGTGCTGCTGGCCAGCGAGCGGGCGACGTTCGGGCAGCCGGAGATCCGTCTTGGGTTCTTTGCGCCCGTGGCCGTGGCCTGGCTTCCGGCCCGCATCGGCGTCGCCCGGGCGCTGGAGATCACGTGTACCGGGCGGACCTACACCGCCCCGGAGATGCTGGCGATCGGCCTGGTGTCGCGCGTGGTTCCGCCGGACGGTCTGTCTGCGGCGCTGGAGTCGGTGCTGGCCGACCTGCGGCGCGCCAGCCCCGCGATCATGCGCATGAACGTGCGGCTGACACGCCAGCTGGCGGGGCGCCCCTTCGAGGCGTCGCGACGCGAGGCGGAGCGGGTGTTCCTCGAGGATCTCATGAAGATGGAGGACGTCCGCGAGGGCATCGCGTCGTTCTACGAGAAGCGCCGTCCGGCATGGAGGAATCGGTGAGCTCCGCACCACTGCGGCGGGGAGGGCGGCCATGCGCATCCTGATCGTCGGTGCGGGGGCACTCGGCGGGCTGGTCGGCGCCTCGTTGGCGCGGGCCGGGGAGGATGTCACCCTGCTGGAGGCGAACGCGGCGCGCGCCCGGCTGCTCAATGAGGCGGGCCTCCAGATCACGCAGGCCGGCCAGGAGGAGTTCTGCGTCCCGGTGCGCGTCGTGACGTCGGTGGAAGGCCTGCCGCCGTTCGATCTCGTGTTCATCGCGGTCAAGACGTACGAGACCGAAGCGGCGATGCGGGAGGTCATGCCGGTCGTCGGTCCGGGGACGTGTTTTCTTTCCATGCAGAACGGCATCGGCAATGCCGAGACCATTGCCCGACTGGTCGGTCCCGATCGGGTCCTGTGCGGCATCACCTATCACAGCATCCAGCACGCGGGCCCGGGGCGGCTCCAGTACCGCGCGGGGATCAAGCCGATCCAGATCGCGCCGTTCACGGGAGCCGTCACGCCGGAGGTCGAGGCGATCGGCGAGCTGTTCCGCGGTGCCGGGCTCGCCACGAACGTCGTGCCCAACATCGACCACACGGTCTGGCAGAAGCTGCTGCACAACGCCGTGGTGAACCCGACATCCGCCGTCACTGGGCTCACCTGCCGCCAGATGCTGGGGGACGAGGACCTGATGGCGTTCATGCGGGATCTCTGCAACGAGATCGTGGCCGTGATGCGGGCACGTGGTGTCCCGATCGTGGACGAGGAGGACCCGTTCCGCCCGGTCATCGGTTCGCTCAAGGCGCTCGGCAAGAACCGGCCGTCGATGTGGCAGGATCTCTCGCGCGGGATGAGGACCGAGGTCGACGCGCTCAACGGCGCGATCGTCGCCGAAGCCCGGCGGCTCGGACTCGCGGCGCCACACAACGAGGCGCTGGTGCACTTCATCCACTCCCGTGAGCGGCAGACCTTCCTCAACAAGGAGGAAATCGCCCGCCGGCTCGGACTCGACCAGCCCGCGAGCCGCGACCCGGAGCCGACGCGGCCACGCGTGGCCGTGCGCCCGATGCCGATGGCGACGGACGGCGGCATGCCGTCGGGCGGACCGCCCCTGGAGAGCACGCGGCGGCTCAAGGAGCTGATGCACGCGTACTACCTGGACCTGCAGGCCGCGTCGGATAGCCCGGACCGGCTCGTCGCGGCGTGCTCCGGCCTCGCGCCGGTGGAAATCGTGCGTGCGCTCGACGTCGTGCCCTACTTCCCGGAGAACCACGCCGCGCTCATCGGCGCCAGTCGCCAGGCGGCGCCCTACCTTGCCCGGGCCACGGCGGAGGGATTCTCGCAGTTCGCGAGCTCGGCCATGCGCGCCGACATCGGGGCGCTGCTGGAGGGGAGCAGCCCACTGGTGGCGGCACATGGCATCGCGGGTCCTCCGCATCCCGACGTCGTGGTCTATAGCACCAACACCGGACACGAACTGCTGCGCTGGTTCGAGTTCTACGGCTCGCATTACGGCGTGCCGGTGGTTGGACTCCATCCGCCGCCGGCGCTGGGTGAACTGGAACGGATCGACGTCGACGCCGCGGTACACCAGCTGCTTCGGCTGACGAGTCGGCTCGAAGGCGTCACCGGGCGGACGCTCGATCCCGACCGGTTGGCCGAAGTGGTCGGGTACACGACCCGGGCGGCGGCGCTGTGGGGCGACATCCTCGATCTGGCGCGCTTCTCGCCGGCTCCCTTCACTGTCTTCGACACGCTGATCCACATCGCGCCAATGATTCTGATGCGGGGAACGCCGGAGGCGGTGGAGTACTACCGGCTGCTCAAGTCGGAAATCGAGGACCGGGTCGCGCAGGGCATCGCGGCAGTGCCCGGCGAGTCACACCGGTTCTACTGGGAAGGGCCGCCGATCTGGTGCGGACTCCGCCCGCTGGCACGACTCTTCGCCGACCACGGTGTCGCCATCGTCGGCTCCACGTTCTGCAGCGTCTTTGCGCTGTCGGGACTCGACCGCGACAACCCGACGGAGAGCATGGCGCGGGCGTACACCGGTGTCTTCGGCAACCGGTCCGAGGGGTACAAGACAGCGTACCTTGCCGAAAAGTTCGGGCAGTACGCCGTGGACGCGGCGGTGTACCATGACTGTCGCACGACGCCCGAGGCGAGCCACGTGCGCTACGGCCTGGCCGTTCGGGCACAGCGCCTGACGGGTGTTCCCGCGCTCGTGATCGAGGCCGATTCGCACGACGCCCGCCTGTTCTCGGCCGAACGGCTGCAGATGCTGCTGACGGGCTTCCTCGAGCAGCAGGTCGAGCACAGCGGGGCGGCATCATGAGCACCACCTGGGGAACGGCCCGCCCGCCTGCTGATGCCGGCGTGATCGCCGCCGGCGTAGACGCCGGTACGGAGTGCGTGAAGGCGGTCATCGTGAGTGCCGAGGGGCGGCTCCTTGGGCGCGCCGTAGTGCCGGCGCGTGGCTACTTCCAGGCCTGCGTGTACGAAGTCCTGGTCGCGGCTCTCGACGAAGCCCAGCGGGCTGAGGGAGAATTGGCGGGCATCGGCGCCACCGGCTTCGCCATGGATTGCGTTCCCGGGGCGACCCTGACGGCGACCGAGGCAGCCTGCCACGCGCTCGGCGCCTTCCATCATGTCGGGGAACGCATGACGCTAGTGAACATCGGGGGCCGGGACCCACACCTGATCCAGGTCGATACCGACGGACGACGGGTGGAGGCGCGCAACGTACGCCGCTGCGCAGTGGGGGTGGGGAGTTTCCTGATGTTCACCGCGCGGCATCTCGACGTGATCCCGACCCGCCTTCAGGAGCTGGCCTCGGCGGCCGAGCGGCCGGCGGCGGTCAGCAGCTACTGCTCGGTCTTCTCGGCCACCGGCATCCTGGAGCGGCTCCGCGAGGGATCGACCCGCGAGGAGATCGCGCTCGGGTGCATGCACTCCATTGCCGAGCGCATCGTCGAGCTCGGCGGCTTCGAGGACCCGGTGTACGTCTGTGGCGGGGTCGTCGAATACTTCCCGGGCGTGATGCGCGCGCTCGAGACGCTGTCGGGGAAGGTGGTGAGGCCGATTCCCGATCCGATCTTCACCGGCGCCCTGGGGGCGGCCCTCAAGGTGCTTCAGACCCCGCAGGAGGCCTGACGGCGGCGCCGTCGGGACGACGAGCGATGAACCATGATGGCATGGCAGGCTACGGAGAAGACCGCCAGGCCGGCCGGCCAGCCGGCCTCCGCAGTGCGGAGGCACTGCGCGACACCATGGGCGCCTACTACCGGACGCTTGGCGAAGGAAGCGGCGGGCGCCCGCCGGTGGCCTGGTGCTCCAGCGTGGGCCCCGTGGAGCTGCTGCGCGCCCTCGGCTTCGCCGTCTTCTTCCCCGAGAATCACGCCGCGATGCTGGGCGCGGCGCGCAGCGCCAACCGTTACATGCCGCTGGCCCACGCGCAGGGATACTCGCAGGACGTCTGTTCCTACCTGACGAGCGACATCGGCGCGTATCTGGCCGGCGAGACGCCGCTCTCCGCCTTCGGCCTGACGAGCGTGCCGCGCGCCGATGTCCTGGTTTTCAATACCAACCAGTGCCGGGACGTACGCGACTGGTTCGAGTGGTACGGCCGGCGCTGGGATGCGCCGGTGATCGGCGTTCGCTCCCCACGGAGCATCGAGCAGGTCACCGACGGCGACGTGGACGCGGTGGCGAAGCAGATTGAGGCGCTGATCCCGACGCTCGAGGCTGTCGCCGGGGAGCGTCTGGATGGATCGAGGCTCGCTTTGGCCGTCGCCGCCGCACGTGAATGCTCGGACCTGTGGGGGGCCTGTCTCGGGACGGCGGCGGCCCGCCCCGCCCCGCTGACCTTCTTCGATGGCACCATTCACATGGGACCGGCGGTCGTCCTGCGGGGCATGGAGGAGGCGTGCGCCTACTACCGCACGCTGCTGGCCGAGTTGCAGCAGCGCGTGGTGGAGGGCGTGGCCGCCGTCCCGGGGGAGTCACTCCGGCTGTACTGGGACGGGATGCCGGTCTGGGGGCGCCTGCGCGCCCTGGCGACGACCTTCGCCGAGTTCCGGACCTCGGTGGTGGCGTCGACCTACTGCAACAGCTGGATCTTTTCCGACCTGGACGCCGGAGATCCGATCCGGTCGATGGCGCGCGCGTCGCTGAATCTCTTCATCGCGCGCTCGGAGGCGCCGAAGGAGCAGTATATCGAACGCATGGCGGGCCAGTTTGGCGTGGATGGCCTCATCTTCCACGACTGCCGCACCTGCCCCAACAATTCGAACACGCGCTACGCCATGCCGCAGCGCCTCTCCAGTCGTCTTGGCCTGCCCTCCCTGGTACTCGACGGTGACGTGAACGACCTGCGCTGCTATTCCGATGAGCAGGGACGCACCAACATCGAGGGCTTTGTCGAGCAACTTGCCGATGCGCGGGCGGCCCGCCGCCAGGCGGTGGGGGGATGAGCCGCTACGCCGGCATCGACAGCGGGTCGTGGACCACCAAGGCCGTCGTCATCGACGACGACGGCCGGGTGCTTGGCACCGCCGTGACGCGCTCCGGCGCCGACCTCGCCGTGGCGGCCGGGCGGGTCTACACCGGTGCGCTGACGACGGCGGGACTCGCGCCTGGCGATGTCTCGGCCGTGTGGGCTACCGGCTTCGGGCGCCACACCGTCACTTTCGCGCATGGCTCGCGCACCGAACTGGACTGCCATGGGCGCGGCGTGGCCTTCTATGTCGCGGGGCCGGTCGTCGTCGTGGATATTGGCGGGCAGGATGCCAAGGTGATCCGGCTGGACGCCAGCGGGCAGCGGATCGGCCACCGGATGAACCGCAAATGCGCCGCAGGGACCGGGAGCTTCCTGGACGAAATCGCGCTGCGGCTCGGTGTCGACACCGGGGATCTCGATCAGTTGGCCGCCCAGTCCGGCGAGGCACTCGAATTGTCCAGCTTCTGCACCGTGTTCGCCGGCACCGAACTGCTGGCGCTGATCCGCACCGGAAAGCAGCCCGCCGACCTCGCCATGGCCGCGTACCGCTCGCTGGTGAAGCGGGTGCAGGCCATGGATGTCTTTCAGGGAACGCTGGTCGCCACCGGCGGGGTGGTGGCATACCACCCGAGGGTGGTCGCGCTGCTGCAGAAGGCGCTGGGCAGCGAGGTGATCGTCCCGCCGCACCCGCAGGAGATGGGGGCGTTCGGGGCTGCGCTGGCGGCGCGCGACGGGGCGGTGTCGGTCGGCCCGGACGGTGGAGGGCGTGGTGACCGGTGATCGCGGCCCGGCGGACCGCGAGGCCATGAGTCACGCGCGCGCGGCCGCGCGCGAGGGGAACATCCTCTACTCGCGCCTCGCGCCGGGTGGCGAGCGCGAGCCGGTGGGAGCGCTCCTCGCGCCGGGTGGCGAGCGCGAGCCGGTGGGAGCGCTCCTCGCCCGGAATGCCGCGCGCTTCGCGGACAAGCCGGCGTACCGCGAGCGGCGCGATGGCCGGCTGCACAGCGTGACGTGGGAGGCGCTCCTCAGGGATGTCGTCGCATTTGGGCGCTTCCTGACCGCCGCCGGCGTCCGGCCGGGTGACCGTGTGGCCGCGATCTCGGTCAATCGTGGCGAGCTGCTGGTGGCCGAGCTGGCGACGATGGGCATCGGGGCGATCTACACGCCGATCTTCCCTGGATACGCCGCGGACCAGTTGCGAGCGCTGGTGGCGCACGCGGAGCCTGCCGTGCTGCTGCTCGCGGACCCCGCCCACCTCGAACAGGTTGGCGTGCCGGCATCGGCCCGGGTGATGGTGACCTTCGAGCCCGTTCCCTCGGAAGCTGCGGCGCGAGCCTGGGCAGGCGTCCCGCGCGTGACGTTCGGCGACGCCCTCAGGCAGTGGGCGGTGGCAGACGGCGACACCAGACCACTGAGAGAATGGCTTGCGTCTGCCACCGCGATCGAGCCCGGGGAGCCTGCGCTGATGATGTTCACGTCAGGCACCAGCGGGCCGCTCAAGGGCGTGCTCCTGACCCACGACAACATCCTGTCGCAGCAGCGTGCCCTGTCGGCCATCTGGAACGTGACGCCCGACGATCGGTTCCTGTCGTACCTGCCGTGGCACCACAGCTTCGGCGGCATCTTCGAGAAGTACACCGCGCTCTACCACGGCGCGGTGCTCTGTATCGACGAGTCGCTGGGCAAGGACTTCGGCGTGCTGCTGCGCGGCTGGAAGGAAGTCCAGCCCACGATCTACTTCAGCGTCCCCAAGGTCTACCAGCAGCTGGCGGTGCACGCGCAGGCGCACCCCGAGGACGAAGCACGGATCTTCCACCCCGGGCTGCGCTTCGTCTTCACCGCCGCCGCCCCGCTCCCGGCCACGGTCTCGGCGTTCTTCGCTGCCAGGGGCATCCCTGTCCTGGAAGGCTGGGGTCTCACCGAGACCTCGCCCTGCTGCACGCTCACCGACCTCGGCGAGCCGCGGACGGTCCCCGGCATGATCGGCTATCCCATCCCCGGGGTCACTATCGCGCTGGCGGAGGATGGTGAGATCCTGGTGAAGGGTCCCAACGTGATGCGCGGGTACTTCCGGAACCCCGCGGCGACCGCGGCGGCGCTGCCGGGAGACGGGTGGTTCCACACCGGGGACCTCGGGGAACTGCTCGGCACCGGACTCAGGCTGGTGTCGCGCAAGGATCGCGTCTTCAAGATGCTCAACGCGGAGAAGGTGATCCCGACCGGGATCGAGAACCGCCTGGCTGGCATGAATCCGTACATCCGGCACGTCATCGTCGCGGGGAGCGGCCGGGAGTTTCTCGCCGCGCTGATCTTTCCCGACTTCTTCCGGATCCGCGAGGAGTTCGGCGAGGACACCGCGACCGCCGAGCGCGTGGTGAAAGCCTCGCTTCGGGAGACCGTGCTGGCCTTCAATTGCGAGCATGCTGTGAAGTACGATCGTATCCAGGCCTTCGTCGTCATCAGCAAGGAACTGACGATCGAGGACCAGGAACTGACTCCGTCGCTCAAGGTGCGCGTCGGCAACGTGCTGGAGAGCGCCGGGGAGTACCTCGAGGCGGTGTACCAACCCCACGAGGGCTGCGATTGCCGGTTCCTGCGGAAGGTGATGCGGCTGACGGCGGATGAGCGCCCCTGCTTCTCCGGCGTGTCACGGACGCTCGACCGCTGCCACGAGTGCGGCAGCTTTGTCTTTGGCGACGGGCCGGGCCCGGCTGGGCTGACCTGAGCGGCCCGGTGAGCGAGGACGACATGACGGAGCCGACGTGGGACGCATGGCTGATGACTGCGCCGGGAGCGCCGCTCGAGCATCGCGCGCTCGCCCCTTCACGTCCCGGCGCCGGCGAGGCGATGGTGGAAGTGACGGGGTGCGGCGTCTGCCACACCGACCTGTCGTTCCTCTACCAGGGCGTGAAGACCCGCGGCGAGCTGCCGCTGGTCCTGGGACATGAGATCAGCGGCATCGTCAGGCAGGTGGGCGACGGGGCCGATGCGGCGCTGCTGGGTCGTCCCGTCATTGTCCCCGCCGTGCTCCCGTGCGGCGAGTGCGAACTCTGCCAGGCCGGCCGCCGCAGCATCTGCCGCCGGCAGGTGATGCCCGGGAACGACCGGCACGGGGGATTCGCGTCGCAGGTGACGGTGCCGGCGCGCTTCATCTGTCCTGTTCCCGAGGCGGTGCTCGCCACCCACGAACTCTGGGAGCTGGCCGTGGTGTCGGACGCGGTCGCGACGCCGTTCCAGGCCGTGAGGAACTCCGGGCTCGCCGCCGGTGAGCTGGCGGTGTTCGTCGGCGTGGGCGGCATCGGCGTCTACGGCGTGCAGGTCGCGGCGGCGACGGGAGCGAAGGTCATCGCCCTCGACCTGGACGACCGCAAGCTCGACCAGGCCCGTGCGGCCGGCGCGCATGCCGTGCTGAACGTGCGCGGCATGGCCGTGAAGGATGTGCGCAGGCAGGTCAGGGCCGCGTCCGACGCGCTCGGCGCCCCGGCGCACCTGTGGAAGATCTTCGAGATGTCGGGAACGCGCGGCGGGCAGGAGACGGCATTCGCGCTGCTCGGCTACGGCGCATCACTCGCGGTCGTCGGCTATACCATGGACCGCGTCGAGATCCCCCTCTCGAACCTCATGGCCTTTGAGGCCACCGCTCGCGGGAACTGGGGCGCCGACCCGCTCATCTATCCCGAACTCCTGCAGTGGATCGGTGCCGGCCGGCTCACCGTGAAGCCATTCGTGGAGCGGCACCCGCTGCGCGAGATCAGCGCCGTCTTCGAAGCGGCCCACGAGGGAAGACTGCTGAAGCGCGCCGTCCTGGTCCCGGGCTGAGCGGCGCCCGGGAGCCGCTCAGCCGGCGAGCGCCTGCGCTTCGTTCTCGAGCTGGGCGGCGAGCGCGATGAACCGCCCCGTCGATAGGTCGCACGCCGCCGCTTCGGCGACGCGGGCGTAGTCTCGCAAAAGCTGTGCCTCCTGCTCTGGCGCGATCATCCGCGCCGCCATCGGGAAGAGGACCTCGTCCTCCTTCATGATGTGGTCGCGCAGGAGCGCCACGTATCCCCTCGCGTTTGACACCAGCAGGCGGCGCCCGGCGTCGTCGCCTTCCTGCCACTTCTTCACACCGTCCCGAAGCCCGCGCGTGAACTGCCGTCCCTGTTCGTGTTCCATCAGCATGACGGCAATCGGGCCACCGTTCGGCGGCATGCCGGCGGAGATCATTGCCTCGAAGAGGACCCCTTCTTCCTTCCGATGATGGCATCCATCGGCGAAGCCGCCGATGAAGTCTGCGGCATCGAGAAAGAAGCCGGGCCGGACCGCGTGCCCCTGCTCGAGGGCACGGGTGGCGATCTCAAGGGCATCCAGCACCCGCTCGATGACCCGGTGCTCGCTCATCAGAATGTCAGTGGCTTGCACGGACTGCCCTCCACGTCGTTGGGGTCAGCGTAGCACCCATGCTCCCGGGTGGGAGACAGCCGCAAAATCGGATCGGCGACCGAGGGCGGGCATCGCCGGCGATCGGTCGGTGGATCCGTCACCCCTAGAAGGCAGCGCGGAGTGAGTCGGTCTGGTAGAGGTGCCCGCGCAGCATGACTCGCTCGATGGCGCGGGTGTTCCGGATGTCGGCGAGCGGGTTCGCCGTGAGGATGATCAGGTCCGCCACTTTGCCGGGTGCAATCATGCCCAGCGAATCCGCCCCGAGCAGCTGGGCCGCGTTGTGCGTTGCCGTCTGGATGGCGTCGAGCGGGGTCAGTCCGGCTGCCACCAGCAGTTCCAGCTCCGTATGCAGGCTTCTGCCCGGGATCAGCATCGGTCGGCTGGCGTTGGAACCGGCGACGAGCCTCCCGCCCGCCGATCGAAACTCGCGCACGAAGAGGTCCTGGTTCGGGCGCGAGGCACGGAAGGCGGCGAACACATCGGTTCCCCAACCGGCGCTCGCGATCAGTGCTGGGACATTCCAGTTCTCGAGTTCGACCCGGGGAATCGTCGAGAGGTCAGGGTGGCTGAGGATCGCCGGGTCGTCCAGACGACTCCAGGTCTCGTGCATGACCAGCGTGGGCACCAGGACCACGCGCGACTCGGCGAGTGCCACCGCGACCCGATGAAGCGAGGCGCTGTCGAGCCCGGCCCAGGCCCGCTCGGAGGCCGTCCAGCCGCGCAGCTTGCTGGTGCGGTGTGCCTCGAACAGGGACGCTGGCGAGCGGCTGGCCGCCTCCGGGACTCCCGTCAGATGCTCGATGCTCGCCACGCCGGCGTTGGCCGCGGCGATCGCGTCAACCACCCCGAGGTGGGCTGCCACCTTGAAGGAGAAGGTGCCCGCCTCGTCCAGCACAGCCTTGAGCAGGTCCGCCGTCAGGAGCGGCCCGACCTTGATGTAGTCCACCCCCGCGACGGCGCGGTCATCCACCGCGCGGCGTGCCTCGCTCACGCTCTTGACCTCCGTGGCGCCCAGTTCGGTGGTCCCGGGCCCATCGATCATGGTGGAGGCGGAGAAAATGCGGGGTGAGACGATGCCGCCGAGTCCTGCTTCCTCCTTCAGGCCCAGAATCGAGTCCCTGGCCCCGTGCAGGTCACGCACGGTGGTGACACCGGCCGCCACATATCGGTCGAGGGCCCAGCGCTCCACGTGGGCATGGCCGTCGATGAATCCGGGGATGATCCACCGGCCAGAGACATCGATGATCTCGGCGCTCTTGGGGATCTCGATGTCGGCGCGGGCCGCGACGGTCTCGATCTGGCCGTTCCGGATGATGACCACGGCGTCAGGCAGGGCCGCGTCGCCGGCACCACTGATCACCGTTCCCCCGACCAGGGCGATACGGTCCTTCTCGGTCGGGCCGCAGGCCGCGACGGTCAGGGCGAGGATGCCGTGGGCCAGGCGCCTCAGGTCAGTCCCTCGAAGTGTGGTCATGCAGGATCTTCCAGCCATCGGGGCGACGCTCCATCACCAGGGAGAAGGGACCGCTTGCAGAGGTGCTTTCGCCGCGGAAGAGGACGAATCGAGCCGTCACCAGCGCCACTGTCGGTGCCAGCAGGCGTACTTCGAAATTCTCGAACCGCAGGCTGTCGCGGATCGCACCCGGCGCGAAGCGCGGGGCGTACCCCGCCCGGATCCGGTCGAATCCATGCTGCACACGACCACCGGTGACAAACCCGGTCAGGCTGTCCTGGGCGTAATCGGCCATGAATAGGTCGAGATCCCCTCGAGTCCAGGCATCGGCGGAGCGCGAGAACTGGGCGATGACTGTATCGCGCAGCGCAACCGCATCAGGAAGGGCATCGCCAGCGCGCTCGGCGGCACATGAAGCCGAGAATATGGCGAGACAGCCAGCGAGCAGCGCACGCACAGGGAGCATCGGTGACCTGTCAGATAATCGCTGAAACGTGCGGTGCGCCGACGGACAATGCAAGCGCGACGGGCCAGAAACGGTGCATCAGACCCGTCCCCGGCCCGCCGAATCACCAACCGGATGAGCGGCTAGCGCTTCTTCTTGCCGCCCTTCTTCTTGGCCGCCTTCTTGGCCTTCTTGGCCGCCTTCTTGGCTGGCTTGGCGGCCTTCCGCCGTGCCGGCTTCTTGGCGGCTTTCTTCTTGGCGGCTTTCTTCTTGGCCGGCTTCTTCACGGCCTTCTTCTTGGCCACCTTTTTCTTGGCTGGCTTGGCCGCCTTCTTGGTCACGGGTTTCTTCGCGGCAGGAGCAGCCCGCGCCGGAGCCGCTGGCTCCATCCAGGGGGAAGCTGGGGGCGTCACCGGCGACGGCGTCACCGGCGCCGGCGTGGGTGACGGATCCATCCAGCCCGAATCACTCCAACTCATCTCCATATCATGCATCTCGGCCATGCGCAGTTCCTCCGGGGCATGCCGCGGCGCGGAACCCGCCGCTGGTGGCGCGGGCTCGCCGCCCGCGATGACGAATGCCAGAATAAGATGCACACTCAGGATCTGTTGGCAAGTGACCCCCGCCCGGCGAGGGGGTCACCGCTTTGACGTCCTCGTGGAAAAGAGCTAAGCTCTTGTCAGTCAAGTGGTTCGACATATCCCAGGGGGTTTCGTGAAGCTGCTCCCGGTGCTGGTTCTTTCCCTCCCGCTCCTGGCCCGCACCCTCGGGGGGCAGGTCGCAGTCGATTCCACTGTCCTCCGCCCAGTGGAGCCGAAGGGCACGGTGGCGGATCTCTCCGGACCGGCACGAGCCGGATCCTATGTCAGTGCCGTCGGGCGCCGGGCCCTCGCCATGGGCAGCGAGACGGGTGGCTTCGAAGTCTGGGCCTGGCCACTGAAGCTGTTGCACAACTTCGAACTCAGCTTCCACACACCGCTCTTCCCCGAGCCGATCCCGGGCAGAAGTATCGCCCGCCGCGTGGACGTCACACCGGCGGGGCCGGTCATCACCTACACCCACCCCGCCTTCACCGTTCGGCAGCGCGTCTTCGCCGCCCGCGAGGAGCCGGCCGTCGTCATCCTGCTCGATGTGGAAGCTGTGCGGCCCATGGAGATCGTGGCCGAATTCGTCTCCGACCTTCAACTGGCCTGGCCTGGCGCGATCGGTGGCCAGTACGTCTTCTGGGACGATGGGCTGAAGGCCTTCATTCTGGGCGAAGGTACCCGGCGACACAGCGCGGTGGTCGGGAGTCCCTTCACCCTCAGTGCCACCAACCAGCCAGCCCACAATGTGCCCGACGCCCTGAACCAGCTGCGCATTGCAGTGGGAGACCCGTCGCGCACGCCGATGCCACGCCCCGGGGAGCCCGCGGGGAGATTGACGACTCTCCGCGTCTCGGGCATCCCCATTGTCATCGTCGGTGCGATCGCTCCTCGCGATTCAGTGAAGGCGCTCTACCGGCGCGTGCTCGACGACGTCCCGGGACTGTACCGGGCCCGCATGGAGGCGGCGGATTCAGTGCTCGGCCGGTCGCTCTGGATCGAGTCGCCCGATCACGACCTCGATACCGCCATCCGGTGGGCCGGGCTCAATCTCGACGAGGCCATGGCGTGTAATCCCGACCTCGGATGCGGGCTGGTCGCCGGCTACGGGCCCAGCGAGTCCCGCGGTACCCGCCCCTGGCTAC
>Ga0315273_10003692_pt1 | contig 18506 bp, 14 predicted proteins | sample YL17G02_0_MG_FD_205753 | JGI IMG/M metagenome (GOLD analysis project Ga0315273, IMG submission 205753) | Sediment microbial communities from Yellowstone Lake, YNP, Wyoming, USA - YL17G02_0 | ecosystem: Environmental > Aquatic > Freshwater > Lake > Sediment | place: USA: Wyoming | collected...
GTATTTATTGATACCGGCTGAACTGCATAATAGGGTCTTATTAATATAATCCTTTAAACTGGTCCTGGTCCACGAGGCAAATGGTGTGGGATATCCAAGCTTATCTTTTCTCTCAGATACCTCTTTTGGCAGGCGTTTTTCAAGCGATTTACGGTATAAATATCTGCGGACTCCCTTTTTCATTAAATGCTCAGGTTTTAAGTTCAGTCCGAACTCAACTATTCGGTAATCGAGAAACGGCACCCGGCTTTCTATTGAAAATGCCATAGAAGACCTGTCCTCATAATGAAGAAGGGTTGGGATTGTGAGGCTTGTTATAAAATGATACGAAAGGTTATTCAGGTAGTTCCCGAATTGTTTCGGCGGCTCAGGATCAAAGTGAAGGCTGCTTTTTTTCATGTGAGCCATAATGTCTTTGTTAAGTATGCCGTACTTTTGCTTCGAAAATATCCTGACAACATTGCCATAAAACTTCGGAAACAGCCAGTTTGAAAATGAATGCACTCCATTCTTATTCAGGTACTGCGAAAACTCCCTGAAATCTCTAAACAACCCCTTCAGATTATGGTCTTTCAAAATAGAGCGAAGGTGTGCATCGGCTGAAAAATATCCGCCAAACACTTCATCCCCGCCCTGGCCGTTAAGCAAAACTTTAACATTTCCTTTTGCTTTTGACATCACGTGCCATTGAGGGTATATTCCCGGCCCTTCACTGGGGATTTCCTGCGAATAATTCAATTTTGAGAAAACCGTATCAAAATCCTCTGCCTTTGGTTCAATTTTATTCGGATGGCAGCCGAACGTTTCGTTTACTATATCAATATATTTGCTTTCGTCGCTTTCTTTATCACTCCAGACGGCAGAAAATGTTTCAATCCCTTCTTTTTTTATCTCTGTAGAAAATGATACTATACCCGTTGAATCGAATCCGCCGCTTAAACAAGTGCCGACCGGTACATCGCTTCTGAAGCGAAGCTTAACAGAATCGAGCAATAAAGAATCAAGCATTCCGCAAATTTCATCTTCGCTTTTGTTCAATTGCCCTGTATTTTGGATATCATAATATTGTTTATATACAATATTACCATCCATGAGAGTTAAGTAATGAGCGGGTTGAACTGAATTTATGTTTTTAAAATAAGTATCCTTTGTGTTTAATCGGTTGCCATAGAGAATAAAAAACGGTATCCTTGTTTCATCCATTTCTATCGAATCCAGAATTAATGCAAGCGGTTTTATTTCGGATGAAAATGCAAATAAACCGGGAATTGAAATGTAATATAGCGGTTTAACCCCGAAACGGTCTCTTGCAAGAAATAGATTTTTTTTGTTTCCATCCCACAAAGCAAAACCCCACATTCCGTTAAAGCGGTTAAGGCAGTCTTCACCCCACTCGATGTATGAATTTATTATAACTTCGGTATCGCTTGAGGTCCTGAATTTATAACCTAACGATAAAAGCTCTTCACGCAGCTCGATATAATTATAAATTTCCCCGTTATATGTTATCCAAATCGTCCCGGAACTATCACACATCGGGCCATGCCCGCCTTCGGAAAGATCAATTATAGATAGCCTCCGGTGGCCAAAAACAAGGTCGCCCCGGGATAGATCTGCCTCTGTTATGTTTTTGAATTTTTGTTTGATGAAAGGAATTGAATCATCACCTGAAAACCCCTCGAAAACATTCGTATTGGTGTTAATCAATACAAAGCCTTCGTCATCGGGACCCCTGTGCTTTAAAAGTTCGTTTAGCCTTCTAATTTTTTGTTTGTATCGGATATCTCCGGAAAAAATACCGTTTATTCCGCACATTAATATAAACCGCCGTTTAGATTTATCGTCTGCCCGGTGAGGTATGATGATTTATCGCTGCACATATAAAGAATGCATTCCAGAATTTCTGACGGGTCACCGAATTTCTTTATTGGAATGGTTTCTCTTATCTGTTCGCGTATATCTTCCGGGATCTGGTAAAGCAGTCCTGCTTTAAAATAACCAAGAGATATTACGTTTGCAGTAATGCTGCTTTTCATCACTTCTTTCGAAATGGTTTTGCACAGTCCGCCAAGCCCCGCTTTTGTTGCTGCATATGCGGCAGTTCCGGGAACTCCTATCTGCCCCACAACCGATGACATGAAAATTATCCTGCCCCAGTTGTTTTCCCGCATGACAGGTATAACATGTTTTGAACAAAGAAACGGACCGGTTAAATTTACACCGATAACTTTATTCCAATTATCCGCCGATAGCTTCCAGCTCATTGCGTTGAGTGATAAGCCGGCATTGTTGATAAGTATATCAATTGAGCCGAAATCGGCTTTTACCTTATCAATCATTTCTTTAACGCTTGCCTCATCGGCAATATCTGCTTTATAAGCTGATATTTTAACACCTGCTTCGTCGATTTCTTTAATCGTTTCATCAAGCTTAGCGGAGTTATCGTTAAAGTGAAGCGCAAGGTTATAACCTTCTTCTGCAAGCCCTTTTGTGAAGTGTTTGCCCAGCCCGCCCGATGCGCCTATTAATAATATATTTTTCATTTTTCTGAAAGTACCAGTTCATATGTTTGATTTCTGACCTTTTCAAGATCGGCAATCATAAAAAGTTCTTTATTGTTCCTTAAGCTGTCTATTTGCCACCCCATTTTCAGGAACAGGATAATGGAACGGTTGTTGTTCTTCGGCCAGAAGCCTTCCTGATGTGTAAACCCGTTATCCAGCCCGGTCTGGCACAATTTGATTATGTGAAGTTTTGCAAAATTGAAGCTCCTTGTCTCTCTGCGCGCATATGTGCAGTGGTTGTGGATTATGTCGCCGTAAACCGAAGAGAAATTGACAAAGCAAAGTTCATTCTTATCATTCATAACAGTAAAGCTGAACTTCCATTTATCAACAAGCCCGTTGAGAAAATATTCCCTTGGTTCGGTTTTCCAGCCGTAAAGGTCTTTGTATTCCGTTCTGATACCGTTGATAAAATTCATAAAGTCATCAGTTTGTGTTTCCATAAGCTCTTTAGATATAAGCCTTATCTTAAAGCCATTTTCAGCAAGCTTTTCATCTACAAATTTGTGGAAATCAATTTTACTAAAATCAGTGGTCATAATGTTCCTTATTGTTAACCGAAATAATCAAAGAGAAAATTACGTGCCGAAATTCTTTTTCAGCACGGTTGTAATAATATATGCCACCGCAAGTATGAGGATAATATAAAAAGCCAGCGTAATAACCGAATACCTGTTGAATGTATATTTTTTAAGGACGCCGCGCCAGCCGCAATCGCGGCATTTATATAAACTTGCCAGGCGTGTTGCTTTTACAGTTGTTTCAAATAAATTCCGCGCCCTGCTGCGCCGAATGGTTCCAACCCTGCCGCAGGAAGGGCATTTTGTCGTTTCCGGAAATGTTTTAAAAAATATCCTTAGCTGCACTTATTTTACTTAATTTAGCAATATTGTTAAAATAGCAATAATATATAAAGTTATAAAGGTAAATAACATTATTGTTTTAAGGGAAAAAGTAATGTATTACATACTTTAAAGAAACAAACATCAGTTTCTATTATTGAAAATTTTAATACTTATTTGCTTACTGAATTTTTCAGCGCCGGATGGACTCAGATGATCATTATCAATGAAATCATCGGAATTAAAGTTGTTATCATAAAAAAAGTTGTAATATTTACAATCATATTTTGCACATAAATCAAAAACAGTCTTATTTATTAATTTAATTTTTTCAATATCAGCATTATTTGAATAACTTTTATAGACCGGAAGTGTAACTATTACAGGTATTAGTTGCTTTTTTTTTATAGAAAATAAAATTTCGTCTAAATAACTCTTATTAGCATCAAATAATTCATCATGCATCACTTTGTTATGTTTTTCTATTGCTAACTTGCCGGCCTCTTCATTCATAGAATCTTTAAAAAAAGTGTTATCAGGGTTCCATGGTAAACCGGCAGGATTAAACCAGCCATTTTCAGTTGGCTTGTTATCAGAAAAATATATTTTAAAATTTTTTCGTATTGCATTTTGTGTGAAATTTATCCCGAACATTTCGATACCGGATTTGTTTTTTAAATTATCGAATTCCGAATTGTTAGGATTTATCTCCCAGTATTTAAAATAATATTTGTCTCTCCAGTTTTCTTCCGATCTATAAACCTCATACCATAATGAAAAATATGAGATCTCTATTAATACATATTGTAACGAAGGCATTTTCTCGATATATTTTACAACTATTTCCTTATCATAATATAAAGATTGGCTAACCATAGCAAGATTATAACCTTTAATTGGGAAAAAATCGGGATTTATACCATACAATGAATGCGATGAACCAAGAACTAGAACCTGAATGCTATCAATTTTATTTTCAAAATTATTCTTCTTGTGGTCAAGCCTGAAAGTAGTATTATATAATCTGTATTCACAATAAGCAAAAAATGCCCCAATGAATATTGAAATAAAAAATATTTTAACAATAATATTTATAATTTGGTTTTTCACAAATATTAAAATTGCATATAAATAAATTGCCTGCTCTCAAATTTTCCAAATACTAAAATGACCAATATTAACATTAAGTATAAAGCCCATCTTACGATTAAAGGTTTGTTAGCTATTAATACAGTTATTTCATGTTTTCTTTGTATCAACTGAACTGTGAATAAAATGATGATGAACAATAGATTAAGATACATATCTAACCGGTTACCGGAAAGAAACAAGGGATTTACAGCATCAAAAATTTTTAAATGAATAATGTTAATAAATGCACCCTTTAAATATAAAAATATTCCGCTGAAAAGATGAGATATTATATATAATGCATCATTTAAAGAATTTGCCCTGAAAAAGATCCATGAAAAATTAATTAATAAAAAGGTCAGGCAAACAGATATTAGTTTATGAAATGAGGAAAATTTTTTAATCTTGCAAATCTTTAATAGTTTATTTCTTATAGTTTTTGTAATAATTGAGAAAACGAGAAATATCCCAAGTATCAATCCCCAAAGTATAAAAGTCCAGTTTGCACCATGCCATAGCCCGGCAGTAAGCATCGTTATAATAGTTGAGATTGAATAACTCCAGTAATCAGCCTTAATTTTAAGGAAAGGTTTATTTTTTAAAACCCGGAAGATTTTATATGCTATCGGCAAAAAAAGATAATCCCTGAACCAGGTGGATAGAGATATATGCCATCTTCTCCAGAATTCAGGAACTGACTTTGCAAAGTATGGCCTGTTAAAGTTTTTCATTAACCTGAATCCAAGTACTTCACCGGTGCCGATAGCGATATCTGAATATGCCGAAAAATCACAATATATTTGAATTGCGAAAAAAACAGTTGCAATGAAAAATGCTAAACCATCATATGACCGGGGGGTATTATAAACCTGATTTACAATTTCAGCAAGCCTATCGGCAATAACCCATTTTTGAAATAAACCCCAAGCTATCAGCTTTAAACCATTTGTAACCCTTGTATATTCATATTTGTGATGAATTTCCAATTGTGGAATAAGGTTTTGCGGCTTATCAATTGGCCCGGCAACAAGCTCGGGAAATATTATTATGTAAAGTGTAAAAGTATCAAAACGTTTGACCGCACGTATATTTTTCCGGTGAACTTCAATATTATAACTGATACATTTAAACATGTAAAATGAAATACCCAGAGGAAGCAGAATCTGAAGATATGAAACCGGGTAGTTCCATCCCAGAAATCCAGCAAGTTTCAATAAATTGAGATTAAAAAAATTAAAGTATTTAAATAAAAATAATACACTTACATTTATCAGGATTATAATAATAAGAAAAATTCTTTTCGGTGATTCCTGCTTTTCGGTTATTAACCCATAATAGTAATTAACAGCAACTATTGCCAATAGCAGAAACAAATGCCAAAATATATAATAAGCGTAAAAAAAAACACTAGACAATATCAAAAAATATTTCTGATAATTTTTAGGCAGAATAAAATATATTACACCAATACTAAATAAAAAAATTAAATATTCTATCGAATTGAAGAGCATTTATTCTATTAATTAGGCAGATAGACCGAAGTGTTTCCGACTAATTTATATAAAAAATAATTTTTTGATAAAATTTTTTGTATTTCAGGGTATTCAAATTCACCATCCATAACTGAATACCCCATATTGTTAATATCGTTAACGTATGGTGTAAGGTCAAGAAGATTCATCTGGGTTAAATAATCGTTATTAAAATCAAAATGAAATTTTGCCGATTCAATGCTAAGCCCATAAGAATTCCAGGAAAATGTAACAAACGAATTCTCATTACCGTTTTTCCTCACAATTTTATCAATTTCTCGTGCTTCTGATATTTCTGTTTCAGTTGGTTCAGGGTAGTAGAACACTAAGAAATGTTTTGTCGATGTAAAAAACAGGAATATTGTTAGCTGATGGTAAATATACAGTTGTACCACCAATGAGTTTGTAAAGGTAATAATTATTTGTAATCGCTTTCTTAACCTCCGGATAATCAAATCCCCCGACTATAACAGAAAAACGCTTATTGTTGAAATCATTTATATATGGAGTAAGATCAAGCTGGTTTGTTTCCGCAAAGCCACCTATGTTAAAATCAATATTGTTCTTTGCTGATTTTCTGCTTAAGCCGAATGAGTTGAATGAAAACGTTGTAAAAGAATTTTCAATATCATGCTCACGGACAATCTTATCTATTTCCCTCGCATCAACAATTTCTGTTTCAGTTGGTTCGGGATAATAGAATTTCAAAAAATGTTTTGTTGATGAAAAGAATAGGAATATTATTAATTGCATGCATATAGCGACATATAAAATTGGCTTTAAATCTTTACCATAATTCTTGATTTGTTCGGGAATGTAAATAGAAAGCCCGATGACAGTGAAAATGTAATAAACCGGCATTGAACCCGTGTTTATGCTTGTCCAGAAAAAGATAGGCATGTAAAAAATTATGTATAACAGGGCAGGAGTTATTACTTTAATATTTTTTTTTCTGTTCAGCAGTGCCAATGTTAAAGCAATAATAATGTATATGCTCAATGACCGGAACAGGGGAATAGTCTGTGAAAATATCATATGTTTTAATGACCATGATAAATGCCCGATTTTCCCTGTTATTACTATGGTATTATAATAATAATTTGGTATTGCCAGAAATAATAAAATGAATATAATAGCTAAACAGGATATCCAAATTACAGATTTTTTAATAAATTCTTTAATAGTTATTCTGTTCATAAACCAGACTGAGATTACTACAGGAATAATAAAAATACTTGTCTGTTTTGTCATTAAAGCAAGGGAGGTAAATATTAAAGTTACTGCGAATTGTTTCTTCCGGTTATGAAAATACATAGAGTATAATACAATTAATGTAAGCAAGGCAAGGAACATGTCGTTTTTGCTGTATGCTGTATAAACAGCAAGCAGCTTGAAAAATATAATACTACCTGAAAAAATAAAACATAAGTATAAATTACCGGAAATTTTAAAAATTATTTTAAAAGAAAATACAATAATCAACATTGTACTAACCATGGTAATTATTCTGCCGGCATTAACGCTGGGTTCCATAAAAAGCAATAACGGTGAGATTGTTAATTCATACAGGAAACCATAAATTGTGATAAAATACGGGTATTGCTCCAAATTATTAAACGAAATACCACTATCCAAAAAAACCAGTGCTTTGCGGATATACGTGCCTTCATCAGTATAGATGCTGAAAGGATAATTATATATTGCTGTGAGAAGATGAAAATAAGGGTAAAGTGAAATTACTGCAATAACAATGCTGATTATAATAAGTATTTTTTTGGCCATTATTTTATTTTTCAATAAATAAGTCCTTTTGCAATGAGTGAATGTATTGACTATACATCAAAAAACCCTTAATGCTTAGCTTTTTGTTCCTTATGCTGTGTTACTTTAGCAGTGCCGTTTGTGTCATTGGCAGATGTGCCGTTGCCTGAAGCTCCGCTCTTTTCGGAACCATAATAGTAGTAATAATACTTGTAATAGCTTCCGTATGTTGCCTGGTAATCGAAGTTATTAAGTATTACTCCTATAAATGTATCATTAATTTTGTTCAGAGTTTCAATTGTATTTACCAGTAAGTCAAGCCTTGTTTTGCTTGCAAGGCAAACAATCACAGTTCCATCGGCATAAGATGAAAGAAGTTCAGCATCAGTTACCGTAGCAAGCGGGGGAGAATCAATAATTACATAGTCGAATTTCGGCTTCACCTGGTTTAAAAATGTCTGCATATGCTTGGATGCAATAAGTTCTGCCGGGTTAGTTGGAATTGTTCCGCATGTCATCAGCGAAAGGTTGGGGAACTGTGTCGGCCTGATAGCTTCTTCAAGCGGTACTGTTCCGAAGAGGTAATCGCAAAGTCCGGGGAAACGCTTCATATTGAAAATATTATGCAGTCGCGGCTTCCTGAAATCGCAGTCGAGCAGCAATACTTTTGATGATAATGCAAAGCTTGATGCGAGGTTGGATGAAATGATTGTCTTGCCTTCCCTCGGTATTGAGCTAGTTATTAAAATTGTTTTTATCGGCTCGGGGTCAAGCTTTGAAAATTGCAGCCTTGTTCTTAGTGTCCTGAACGCTTCTGCCGGAGCGGAATCGGAATTGTATGCAAGTATCAGTTCCTGTTCGGTATGTGTATGTCTTCCGCCTTTTGCCTGGCGCATGAACGTGGGCACCCACCCAATAAGTGATACCCCTATATTTTCAAGGTCTTCAGGCGCTTTAACCGATACATCGAGAATATTCCTTAATAATGCGAAACCGTAACCAAGCGCCAGGCCTATCAGCATGCCGATTGATATAATCATTGGCCTGTTGGGTTTTGCAGGTGCTTTAGGAATTTTACCGTAATCGATGATCTTAACGTTATTCGGCTGTGATTCTTCATTTATCAGTGCTTCCTGGTATTTTTCAAGAAGCATCAGGTAAAGCTTCTCGTTCGATTTCCTTTCACGCTCAAGGTTAGCGTATTCAATGCTTTGAGAAGGAAGCTTATTAAACTTCTCCTGGTATTTATTAAGGTAATCTTTTAAAATGTTTTCTTTTATAATGTTCTGGTCATTTAATAATTTCGCATCAAAAAATTTTGCTGATAACTCCCTGTTCTCTTGGGGTGTATTTGACATCGCCCCATTCATTAATACAGTTAATTTCTCGTTCAGATTGCCTTTTAGTTCATCTATCTTTTTATCTATTTCCTTGAGTGATTTTGAATCTTTTATCAGATCTTCGTTTCCTGTTTTTGCCAGGTCGCGCTGTATTTCAAGCTTGGCAATCTGCGACTGCAGCTCTGTTATATAAGGGTCTGTTACCCTGCTTTCGAAATAATTTGTTGATTTCGGGTCTTGTTTATCGACCTCTTTCTTTAATTCGGTTAATGATTTTGTTGTTGCCTGGCGCTCAATGATCGATTTGTTATAATCGCTTTCAACACTTGTTAACGAGTTAATAACCGAGTTTGCCTGCGCATCCAGCTGAACAATATTTTCCGAACGGAGAAAAACTGTCATTTTATCTTCCGACTGCAGAAGGGCATTATATTTCTCCTGCACCTGTTTTTCAAGGAATTCCCTGTTTAGAGTTAAATGGCCCCTGTTGTATTTTAATGAATAATCGGCGTATGCTTCTGCATAGCAATTAGATATCAATGCAGCTTCCATTGGCGAGGGGCTTTCTATCTTTATCGAAACGATGTCGAGGCCTCTTTTCTGCGATATTTCCGATACACCTTGAAGGGTTGCCGCTATCTGGTTCACACTTTTGGGTTCAATGCAGTTTTCAGGATTAGCACATATCAGAGCAAATGACCTTTTGTTCTGAAGTATTTTAAATGAATCCAACAATGATTTTGCGGTTTTTTCCCTGATTGAAAAGGATTTCAGTATTTCTACTTCGTTATTGATATAACGCTCGGGAAGTTCGCCTTCGAAATCCGAAAATATTTTATTTTCCAGAACGTTTTCTTTCGGTTTTGAAAGCCTCATCGATGATGCCGAGGCGTAAATATCGATCTGAGAATAAGCATAAAAATAGGATACAATAAGACCTACAGTAAGACTAAGCAGTATAGGAACTTTGTTTCTTAATATCAGGTTGAAATAAAACCTGATACTGTGCGAAGATTTTATATTCGCATCAATTGATGAAATTCCTTTTTGAGTGACCTGGTTATCCATATTTTATTGTCTGTATATTGTTAAAGTTAAAATAAATGTTGCTATTGTTATAATGGTTGTAGCAATAGGTAGGAAAAACCCAATATTATCACGTAAAGTATATCTTTTTTCTTCCAAAATTAAAATTACATCTCCCGATTTAAGTTCCGGGTTTACCTTTGATATTGTAGTTATTTTATCATTCCACAATAAGTCATCATAATTCAGCTTTATTAGTTTCGGCTTTTCGCCGGGGGCGGTTCCGTTTCTAATAATCCTGATATCTTTCAGGTTTGATGATTCGGTAGGCCCGCCCGAGTAGCTCATTAAATCCATGAAAGTTGTCTTTACAGGAACAATATACCTTCCCGGGAAACGGACAAATCCCCAAAGATTAACTTCAATGTTTATACCCGTCGGGTCACTGATATCGTAAATCGCAGCAGATGACTGTTTAGTTGTTTTTCCCAGAATTAAACCGTCGTCATCCTGTGAAAATGCCGGAATTGATAACCCTACAAGTAAAAACAGTAATAAAATTGAATTCATTCTCAATATTTTTTCCGTTTGCCTATCTTTAAAAATTACTTTAATAATTTCACTTCGCTCAATCAAAACAACTATAGATACGAAAAATAGTGAAATATATGCAATTTTACAAATCAAATAACGGATTTTATCTAAAAATGTTTAGTTTGGCTGATATACTTAACTTTTGTTGATTTTTGATTGAATATTTAAACTCTGTGTATGGAATAAGCCTTTACCTAACAATTAAACCACCTAAAATATATATTTGTAAATTATGACCATAGCATTTATATACCCTGGCCAGGGTTCGCAATATGTTGGAATGGGGAGAGATCTATATGATCAATATCCCCAAATAAATGAATTATACAAAAATGCCAATAATACCCTGGGTTTTGAGCTTACCAAAGTTTGTTTTGAAGGGCCGGAAGATGAGCTAAAACAGACATTTATTACCCAGCCTGCAATATTTACCCACTCAATTGCAGTTACAAAGCTGCTGGAAGGAAAGTTTAACCCCTCATTTACTGCGGGGCACTCACTTGGCGAATACACAGCTTTGGTTACAGCCGGCGCGTTGAGCTTTGAAGACGGGCTTAAGCTTGTAAAACTGCGCGGCGAAGAAATGCAGAAAGCCGGAACAGCTAATAAAGGAACAATGGCTGCAGTTATAGGACTTGATACAAAACTGATAGAAGAAGCTTGTTACGAAGCATCATCTGTTGGAATAGTACAATTAGCGAACATAAATTCACCAGGACAGGTTGTAATTTCAGGAAGCGTCGAAGGCGTTAAGCAGGCAATGGTTCTTGCAAAGCAAAAAGGAGCCAGGATGGTGAAGGAGCTTGTTGTGCACGGCGCATTCCACTCACCTTTAATGGAGCCCGCAAAAGTTGAATTAAAAAAGGCGCTGGATAATACTGAATTCTATAAAGTAAAAATTCCGGTGTACAGGAATGTTGATGCAAAACCTACCACTCCCTATGCAGATGTTTCGGAGATACGCGATTCTCTTTACAGACAGCTCACATCATCTGTCAGGTGGGAAGAAAGCGTGCTGAATATGGTGAATGACGGTGCAACGGAATTTATTGAGCTTGGACCCGGAAAAGTTTTGCAGGGATTGGTGAAGAGGATAAATCAAACTGTTACAATCAGAGGATTTGATAAAGTGGCTGATATCACTTCCTGAGCGCAGCGAAGGATCTTATTAGGTTTGTCAATAATAAAAAACTGAATACTTAAGTTTTTAAGGTAATAAAAATTTCAAATTCAAAATTTTAATATAATTTCCTTCTCCATGTGGAGAGGGATTGGGGGTGAGGTTTTAATATGGCTGATTTACTAAAAGACAAGATAGCTATAATCACAGGCGGGGGCAGGGGCATTGGCCGCGCCATAGCTGAAGAATTTATAAACGAGAGTGCAGATGTTGTACTCTTCGATAAATTCTGGCCGGAAGATTTTAACACCTGGCAGGAAAGCATGTCCTCAAGCGGCAGAAAAATAATTGCAAAAACAGTTGATATAACCAGCTCTGAAGAGACAACTAAGATATGCGATGAGCTTGCTGCAGAACTCGGCAGAATTGATATACTAATCAACAATGCAGGCATAACACGGGATAAACTTATTATGAGAATGTCTGAAGAAGACTGGGATGCAGTTTTAACAGTAAACCTTAAAGGCGCATTCAACATGATGAAACCTGTAACACGAATTATGGCAAAACAGAGAAGCGGGAAAATAGTTAACATCAGCTCTGTTGTTGGACTTATGGGTAATGCAGGTCAGTCGAATTATTCAGCATCAAAAGCAGGTTTGATAGGGCTATCGAAATCAGCAGCAAAAGAATTTGCATCAAGGAACATCAACATCAACTGCGTGGCGCCGGGATTTGTTGAAACCGAAATGACGGCTAAGCTTAACGAAGAACAGCGTAATGCAATGTTAAGCGTGGTTCCTTTGAAACGCACTTCCAAACCATCTGAAATAGCAGGGGTAGTAGCTTTCCTCTCGTCATCAAAAGCAGATTATATTACGGGACAGGTTCTTGCCGTCGATGGCGGTATGGTGATGTAAACCTCACTCCCAACCCCTCTCTACCTGGAGAGGGGAGAAAAGAATTTAAACTTCCGAAGTTTCAAACACTTCGGATGTTTATTTTACACGCTTACTTTAATCTTAATATGTTTTATATCGCCGGTTTTATTATTGCGAAGTAATTCCAGGTTCTTTTGTGCCAGTTGAATTATTTTGTTTACATCAATTCCTTTGTATAGTTTATTATAATTTTTAAGCCGTTCGATGCATTTTGCAAACTGGAGTTTCGCGCCGTCCGGGTTCTTCTTATATGTTAAATGATGGAATGCAACCGCATAGTGCAGCAAACCCTGGTAAAAATCTTTATCTTTTTCGCTTACATGGAACCACGCATTTTCAAGTATATCGTGACAATCAAAAAATTCAGCGTTGTTAAATTTTTCTATTGCAAGCCTGAGGTGTTTGTTCATATTAAAATAAATTCCCGCGAAAGCGGGAATTTATTAATTGTATCAAAATTTTATACATCAGAAATGAAATTTGAAAAAATAAATATTTATATTACATTATAAAAATAATGATTATATTACCGCTTACTCGGGAATGATAATCATTGTGGCTCTTCCGGTTTTGTTTCCGTTATCACTTCTGCAGTAACAATGTTAGGCGAGAGCTCCTCTTTCACTTTCTTCTTTTTCTTATCAAGAAAAGCATCAAAGCTTAACAGCCCCGCGCCTGCAAATAAAGTTAAAACAAAACATGCAAAGAAGATCAGGTCTTTATTGAACGGAACACCGGGTGTCATAAACAATCCCCTTGATGCAATTTTTAATAAAGACATCAAAGCAAGAACAAAGCTTGTTGTGGGAGTAAAAAACCCCATAATAAAAAGCGAGCCGAAGATTATTAATAAGAAAGGAAAAATGAAGCCAACAATAAATGCAGTGTTTTCACTCAGAATATTCATTGCTCTGACTTTGGATATGTAAAGCTCTAAATTACTTGCCTGCATAACGCCAAGGGAAAGTGTGTAAGAACCAATAATTATGCGGATAAATAACAATCCGAATGTAGATGAACCATGGGCTTTAAAGAACATGCTCATAATATTTGATATTAATTTATGAGAAAATGCTGCTTGAAAATGAAAATCTAACATACTGTTGAGGCCGGAAACAAATCCATTGAAGTGACGAACGGATTCGCCCACCTATGGCGGGTTACAGACCAACAATTATATTTACTTGCTTGAGGTGACGATCGGATTCGAACCGATGAATAATGGTTTTGCAGACCAGTCCCTTAAGCCACTTGGGTACGTCACCATAAAGTTATGAAAGAACAGGGAGTTTATTTCAACTCCCTTATAAGTTAGAGCGGGAAACGAGACTCGAACTCGCGACTTCAACCTTGGCAAGGTTGCGCTCTACCAACTGAGCTATTCCCGCATTAATTTACAATTATACTTTAAATCGTTAAATATTTCAAGGAATATAAATATCGCAAAATCCCGAAATATTTAAGAAAGAATATATAAAATATTATGATTTTCACTTCCGCAAACCCACTCTTTGAGGGGGATTTTTATCATCAAAATTATAAGAAAGAATCCACAATCGTAAATCCAAAATCTTAAATCAGAAGTCCCAGCCGAAAAAGAATTGCTGAAACAGGCCGCGCTGGAACTGTGTCATGTTCTTTTCGATACGTTTTCCTATATCATAACGGAGCGTCATAATATAAAGCAAGTTCAGCCGCAAACCGAAGCCAATGCTTCCAAGAGTTCCTTCATATTGTGTATCCCATGCATTTCCAGCATCAAAATAAACAGCACCGCGCAAATAAGGAAAGATATAATTAACACCCAACGGAAGATTCAAATTCGCTACGTTAAAAATAGGGAAACGAAGCTCGGTGCTTCCAACCCATGCTTTTTTTCCCCTTATACCAAACCTCGGCCATCCGCGGAGGTCCCAGCTTCCACCTATAGCCCAGCGACTTGATTCTTTTCCCTGGTTGATTAGAAATTCAAGCCTTGTTGCTAGCGCAACATCATTGAAAATCCTTAAGTATTTTCTGTAATCAAAAATAACAGTATAATAATTTACATTACCGTATTGTATATCAGTCGTAAGTCCGACTGTAAAATTAAACCTGTTCCCCTCCATTGGCCCGATTGTTCCCCAGATAGTATTATCAAGCGTATATGAAAGTGAATTTGTCAGCAGCAATGCCCTGCGGTTTATCTTGTTTTCTTCCGTCAGGCTGCGCTTGGAAGTTTCAATACTTACACTTGCTTCAAGCCGCCTGAAAAAAGAGAGCGGGTAGCTTAAAGCAAAATAACCGCCGAATGTGCGCTCAAGATATGAAAATGAATCACCGTAATCATATTTGCGTCCTGAAAGGTGGAATATTCCGTATGCGTAGTTAAGTCTCTGGCCAAGAGATACGCGTGATATTGCTATATTGAAACTCTTGAAAAATTCTTCAGTTGACTCGGAATTGTTATAGATCAGAAAATAAAACTGGTCATTTCCAAGCAGGTCGCTCATTGCAATAATGCCGCCGGCAGTTGTTCCAAAAACAGGGTCGGCTGAAATAGTACTTGTCGCAAGGTCTAGTGTATAATCCTTCTGGTATCTTAGTTCGTTCTTTTTTGAACTGCTGATGATTTTATCGTACTTCCAAAGGTTTTTTATGAGTTCGAATGTAATCGATTGGGTTGATTTAGGTGTATCTATAAGTTTATCGGCATGGTTGATCAATCTAACTGAAAGTTTCCTGTTTTCAAATGAAGTAAAAACTATCCTGTCATCGCCTGCCCATTTAGGGTCGAATGCCGCAGTTGTATAGTTTGTAAGCTTTTCAATTTTCGATGTTCCGCCAGCTGTATCATTAACTTCAGTAGTTGAATTTCTTTCCAGATCTTTTATCCAGATATTCTGCACGCCGCCGATAGTTGAAGTGAATAATATTTTTCCCCCATCGGGTGAGTATTGAGGTGAATAATCAACCTGGTCGCCCGAGGTAAGGTAAGAAATAGAATTATCAGCAATATTATACAGGAAGAGATTATACCTGTTATTATAACCATATGATGTCCTGTCAGATGAAAACACAATCGTCTTTCCGTCAGGAGAAATATCTGCATCACGGTCATCATAATAATCATTAGTAAGCCTTGTAAGTGATTTGGATTTTATATCGAAAATATACAGGTCACTTTTTCCGCCAATATCCATTGCGGCAAACACAAGCTTATTCCCGTCTGTAAAAAACGATGGCGCGCCTATTTGTACAATGTTATCAAAATTATAGCTGGCAATAATTTCATCTTCCTTTACGTCATATAAATGAAGGGCATCCGATGCGCCGCTTTTTGTTGCAAATGCCAGTATTCCTTTACCGGAAATATCCAGCCCTGTCCTGAAATAGTGAAACTCCTCAAAATCTTCCGAATTTTCACCCTTAATAACCGTTACAATATGTTTCCTGTGTTTCAGGTTAACCTTAAACACACAAGTATAGCCTGTTTCATTGCCTATAAAAAAAATCTCTTCTTTATTTCCGTAATTCCAGTAAGCAGGTTTATGCCCGAAACCGCTGCTGTAAATTGATGTAGTATTGCGCGATGGATTATCTTCAATTACAATCTGTGAGGTATATTTTCTGTCCAGGTCTTCAAGCCATATTTTATCGAATGCCTCATAATCCTTTCCGATTGTCTTTTTCATAACAACAGAAAAATCATCGGACATCCAGAAATTATCTACCAGTTCAACTACCTTTTCAGGGCCGTATTTTTCTGCCATATGCATAAGAGCGCACTGGCCCATCTTATACATCATAAATGAGCCGTAGAATTTTTCCCAGTTATCAAGTCCCGCCATGTATTTATTAAGCACGGCGTCTTTTAGTATCATTTCAGCGGTCGGGTCCCATTCTGTTGAAAGATATTCAGCCAGCCCTTCGGTAAACCATAGCGGCGGAAACCTATCGGTTGATTGCTTATGAAGCTTTAATATATTGCCAACTTTTGCAGTCATAAATACATGGGTCAGTTCATGCCTTATTACGTGTTTAAAATTACCAAGTGAACCATCGAACGGAATTACAACCCTTCCTTTGATAAACTCGAAAAAGCCGCCAACACCGTCTGGAATCAAGCCAGATGTTGTATTCGTTTCGCGGAAATGTGTAGGTGTAGCGTAAAAAATAATAGGAACCGTATCAATCAGGGAATAATTAAAGTTCTGCTGGTGGATCCTGTATGTTTCCTCTGCATAAGCTGCGCCGATTTCAGCAAGCTCACGCATTTCAGGATAAAAATAAACCTTGAAATGCTCCGTAGAAATAGTGTGCCAGTCGAAATTATTATACTGAACTTTATTGCGGCCGAATCCAACGTACTGTGACGTCAATTCTGCTTCTGTAAATAGAAGAACAACGATGACCAGAAGAATTTTAATTAACTTCATACCTAAAAATATTGTAAGAATTTAATAAATACAATTGAATTTAACAAAATTATTAATTTAAAACCTGTTGATATTTAATAGTTTATTATTGGTTTTATCCGGAAGGCAGGTAACCGGGGAATTTATGAGGAGGTTATTTAAAAAACATCGGCTATTTTTTAACACAATAAAATATTAATTATTGCCGGGGGATGTTGTAAAAAACATGTTTAGAAGTATCTCCATATGCTGAAAAATTAACGGGACTGCTGTTTAATTGCTTAAAGCTTTGACAGTTAATATCTATATCACAACCATATGTTCCTAAAACCGGTTTTTGGTCCATAGCATTATACGGGCTTTTTATCCATACGACCGCTGCATAATATGAATTAACTGCCAGGGAAGAAAAGGAAAAATCAGCAGAATATTTATCTCCTGATTTAACAGGTTTTACAGAAACATAATAGATTGGACGTTCATTATATAGTGCATTTGATGAACCGTATAATGCGACTGCGAAATAACCGCCGTTTTGTGAGATTAAATTTTCATCTGTCTGGACAAATTGTATTTTACCGTTATAACTTGGGCCATGCTCGCCGCAATCATTGCCCGAAATTATTAGATAGAATACAATTATAGAAATAATTGTATAAATGTATTTTTTTTTCATTTTAACAAAATCATTTTTTAGAATCAGTGAAACTTGTGCTGAGCGAAGCCGAAGCATCTGTTACCATCATTTTATAAAAATAAATTCCGCCCTGCAAAGCGGGATTTCATTTTACAAGTAAACTTGTAAATCTCAGCTTACTATTTTATAAGAACCATCTTTTTTGTTTGTCTATATTCTCCCGCAATCAATTTGTAATAATACACTCCGCTTGAAAAATTTGAGGCATCCCAGGTTACTTCATACGTTCCGGGATGTAGGTTTTCATTAACAAGTATTTGAATTTCTTTGCCCAATGCATCATAAATTACCAGATTCACCAATCCGAAATCAGCAATCCGAAATCCGAAATTGGTTACCGGATTGAACGGGTTCGGATAATTTTGTGACAACGAAAATTTACCAGGAATGACAGAGGATATAGGATTAATTCCTATTGTCAGCGGACAGGAAAGAAAATTATAATCATAGCTAAGTTTTGCTGTATCTGAGAGTGATTGAACCCTACATACACCCTGGAAATTATCAGAACCCCTGCCTACCATAACTGCTGCAACAATAATCTGAGTATCATTAGAGTTC
>Ga0315273_10003693_pt1 | contig 18502 bp, 15 predicted proteins | sample YL17G02_0_MG_FD_205753 | JGI IMG/M metagenome (GOLD analysis project Ga0315273, IMG submission 205753) | Sediment microbial communities from Yellowstone Lake, YNP, Wyoming, USA - YL17G02_0 | ecosystem: Environmental > Aquatic > Freshwater > Lake > Sediment | place: USA: Wyoming | collected...
GTACTCGACCGCGTTCTCCGGAAAGAACTCGCGGAACTCGTTGCAGAGCTGCGCCGCGAGCGTCTTGTTGTGCGCGATGACGAGAGCCGGGCGCTGGAGCTTCTCGATCGTCCAGGCCATCGTCGCCGTCTTGCCGGTGCCGGTTGCGCCGAGGATGGTCTGGAAGCGGTTGCCTTCGGCCACCGAAGCGGCGATCTCGCCTATCGCGCGCGGCTGGTCGCCCAGGGGCGCGTAGAGGTCAGAAGAGCGAAACTGCCGCACGCAGCTAGCGTAGCCGCCGTCCATGGGGCGGCTCAGAGCATGGCCGGCTCGACGCCGACGACGTCGGCGTCGCGGTGTCGCAAGACGATCGAGGCGCACACGATCACCATCCACGTCATACCGAGAACGACCGCGGTGAAGAGCGGCGCGACACCCCAGCGATCGAGCACCTGGCCGGCCACAAGGAAGCCGAGAGGAGCAGCGAGCGTGTTGAGCTGCGACAACTACTTCCCGTCCAAGGAGGAGCTCTTCATCGAGCTCGCCGTGCGGGACAGTGCGCGCATGTCGGACCTATGGGAACGACGGCCTCGAGGCCGTCGTGCGGGAGGTCGTGGAACTCGACCCCGCGTGGCTCTCGGTATACCTCGAGCTATTCCGGCGCGTCCGCAATGACCCGGACTTCAAGAAGCGCATCGAGGAGCGCCAGGCGGCGGTCGCGCCTGCCAACCGTGCCCGCGTCGAGGAAGCTCAGCGGACCGGCGAGTTCCGCGACGACCTCGAGCCGAAGCAGATCGGGCTCTTCGTCAACCTCGTGCTGAACGGGCTGGCGCTCCAGCGGGCGTCTGGCGAGGAGCTTCCTCCCGTCGAGCTCGTTCTCGATCTCCTCGGCGGAGCTATCGGGGGCCGAGCTCAGCCGCGCTCGAGCGGCGGGGTCTGGCGGTAGGCCTTTCTACGCTTGTATGCGCTCGCCTCGAGCCTGCGGGCTGCGGCGCGCGCCTGGGCCATCGCCTCCGGGCCGAGGCGGTTGATCGCGACCAGCATCAAGGTCTCTTTCGTGTCCTCGTTCTTGCCGGACCACCCCACTCGAACGTTTCCAACCCCGCGCGCGTAGTACTTGAGCTGATGCTTGCCCGGCTCGTCCGGGTTGTACTCGTCGACGATCAGGACTTTCTTGTAACAGCCGTGCGGCACGCATGTCCTTTGGCCGATCTTTAGCACCTTCGCGCGGTCGTTGAAGCCGATCGCAGGCCCCCACCCCAGGGAGTAGCTCGGTGTCCCTGTCCGCGGCACGGCTCTCATCGAGAGCCCTGCCTTGGCGCGTTGCAGACCGTGGATCCAGAGCGGTGAGGCCACGATCTTTCCCGCCTCGTATTCCTCGGGGTACTCGCCGAGTTGCCAGACGTTCCCATCGTTGTCCTGGGCGAAGAACGCAATCTCCGCCTCTGAGAGCTTGCCTGCGCTGTAGTCGCGCTCCCAGAGGACGACGTTGCGCACCCCGGCGATGGTCTTGGTCAGATCGGTGACCGTGAAGACGACGCGGTGGAGGACGCGTTCCTTCCCCTCGGTGGTGGTCCCTCGGAAGACGAGCCGCGTGCCAGGCTTCTGTGGGAACCACTGGTTGTCGATGCTGGCCGAACTGTCGAAGCTGGCGGACTCGAAATCCTTTGCGCCGATCTGCGCCGGCGCGGTCTCCTGGATGTAACTCGCCAACGGTGACGTCTCCCTGCTGTATGCCGAAGCAGACAGCATCAAGACCGCCATCGCCGTGACAGATACCGCTACGAGATCCCGCATGCTTGGAAGGGTCGCGACCTATCCGTCACGCTGACTGCGGAGCACCTTGCGCATCTCTTGAGAGCGCACTCCGTCCCTTCGCGAAGCGCAGATACAACGGAGGCACGACAAAGAGGTTGAGCAGAGTCGACGTGATCAGGCCACCCAGGATGACCACAGCTAACGGGTACTCGATCTCGTGCCCTGGGATCCTGCCGGCAACCACCAAGGGCACGAGTGCCAGGCCGGTCGCCAACGTGGTCATCAGGATCGGCGACAGCCGCTCCCGTGCTCCGCGCAGGACGAGCGCCTGACCAAAGGTCTCGTTCTCGTACCGCTCGAGGTGCTGGAAGTGGTTGATCATGAGGATTCCGTTACGCGCGGCTATCCCGAACACGGTGTAGAAGCCGACGAGCGAACCGAGCGAGAGCACCCCGCCGCTTAGGAACGCCGCCAGCACCCCGCCCACCAGGGCCATGGGCAAGGTGAAGAAGGACAGCGTCGCGAGGCGCCAGCTCCCGAACGATGCCTGCAGGAGGAGAAATACCATGATCGCAGAGCCAATTCCGAACAGGAGCATGCGATTCTGAGCGGCTTGCCGCTCCTTGAACTCTCCCAGCAGCTCCGGGTGGTACCCGAGTGGGAATTCGACTCCCTCGAGTCGGCTCTCGACATCCCCCGCGACCGAGCCGAGGTCGCGTCCGCTTACGCTGGCGAGAACGTCGATGCTCCTCGAGGTCCCCTCATGATGTATGACGTTCGGTGTCGGCTCGATGCGCACGTCGGCGACGTCCGACAGAAGCACGTGCCCGCCTCTGGGCGTGTCGATCGGAAGCTCGCGAATATCTGTGATGCTGCTCCGCGTCTCCGGCGTGCTCCACACGTGCACGTCGTATGCCCTTCCGGCCCTGAAGATGTCGCCGACCTCTTCGCTCTCCACCAACGTGGCGGCCGCCCGCCGCACATCGCCTGGCTTCAGTCCGTAGCGCTGGGCCTTGGCGAGGTCCACCTCGACCTGAAGCTGCGGCACCCCTTCTTGGAACTCCACATATGCATCAGTGATGCCGTCGATCTCCGAGATGTTCTGCCTCACCTCGTCTGCCTTTCGGTGAAGGACATCCAGGTCGGTGCCGAAGATGCGCACGACGATCGGTTCGCTCGTGCCCGTCAGCACCTCGTCGATCCTCTCATTCAGGTAGGTCTGCACGTCGTGGAACATCCCGGGGTAGCCGGCGACGACGTCCTTAATTGAGCCGAGGGTGGCGTCATAGTCGGCCGAAGGATCGACCGCGATCCAGTTCTCACCAAAATTGGCACCCGCAACTTCGTCGGCCAAGAATGCTTGTCCTATATGGGATCCGAAGTGGCTGACGCCTGGGATGGACCGCAGCTCACGACTGGCCCGAGCGACGATTCGAGTCTCTTCCGGAAGGGACGTGCCCGGCTTTGTGATCCAGTGCCCCAGGAAGTCCCTTTCCTTGAACGAGGGAATCAGCGACTCCCCGAGGGACGGCAACACGGCGAGCCCGACCGCCATCGTGAGACCGGCTACGCCGTACGCCCAGCGCGGTCTCGAGACGATCCGTGACAGACCCCGCTCGTAGGCGCGCTCGAGCCACCGCTCGAGTGGCGCTTGCCGGCGCTCGAGCGTAGCGTTCCGAAGGAGAATCAGGCTCAGCGCGGGCGTGACCGTGATCGCGACAAGCAGCGAGATGCCCACGGCCAGGACGTACGAAAGCGCGAGCGGGCCGAAGAATGCCCCTGTCAGCCCTTGCAGGAAGAAGATAGGCATCATCGCGACGAGGATGATCGCCGTCGCATAGACGATAGGCCCGCGCACCTCGAGAGTGGCCTCGAGGACAACCAACGTGGTCGGTTCGTCGCTCCTCGTCGTACGATGCTCGCGAAGACGCCGCACGATGTTCTGGACGCCGATGATCGCATCGTCGACGACGACCCCGAGCGCGATCACCAGCCCCGCCAGGACCATCACGTTGACCGTCTCACCGCGGAGATACAGGACGATCCCCGCGGCCACGAGCGACAGCGGGATCGCGACCACGCTGATCAGCGCGGCGCGCCACTCGAAGAGGAAAGCCCCGAGCACGAGAATCACGAGCAGGGCACCGATGAGCAGCGCTCTTGTGAGGTTGTCGATCGACGTCTCGATGAAGTTCGCCGCCCGAAAGATATGAGTGTCGATTTCGATCCCGGGAAGACCGGGCTTCATCTCGTCGAGGGCTGATTCCACCCCGCGAGTCACGTCGAGCGTGTTGCCCCACGGATGCTTCTCCACGATGAGCAGGAGGCCCGGACCATCGTTGATGACGGCGTCACCAGCGAGCGGCTGCGTACCGATCACCACATCGGCGACGTCACTCAGTCGCACTGTCTTGCCATCTCGTACGTCGACAGGGATTCGGGCCAGGTCGTTCGGCGTGACGATGGGCAAAACGTGCTGGACCATGAACCTTTGATTTGGGGTATCGACGAACCCTCCCGTACCGATGAAGTGCCCGTCCGAGAATCGAAGAAGCCCCGCGTCGAGCGAGTCCGAGGTGACCTCCATGACCTGATCCAGAGAGACGTCCTGAGCTCGCATCCGTTTCGGATCGACCTGCACGTGCAGCTGCTGCAGGTGCTCGCCCCAGATAGCCACATTGGCCACGCCTGGTACCCGAAGCAGGCGAGCCCTGATCTTCCAGTAGGCGATCGTCGACAGCTGCTGAATGGAGAGGTTCTTCGACGAAACGCCGATCTTCACGACTCGGCTCGTTGTCGATGTCGGTGGCATCATGAACGGCGGAGCCGCCCAGGTTGGCAACGAAGGTGTCACCCTTTCGACACGCTCTTGCACCAACTGCCGTGCATGCTGGATGTCGGTCCCTTCCTTGAAGAGGAGCGTGATCGACGACAGCTGGGCCACTGACTTGGAGCGAGTCAGGTCCAGCCCTTCGACGCCGGTGAGCGCCTGCTCCAGCGGAGTGCTGACCAGGGATTCCACCTCAGCCGCGCTGAGTCCGAGGCATATGGTCTGAACCTCGACACGCGGTTGAGCGAACTCGGGAAAGGCGTCCACCGGCATGGCGCGAAGCTGCTGGACACCAAAGACCAGTAGGGCCACGCCAACAGCGAGCACGATAAACCGGAACTTAAGGCTTGATGCAACGATCCAACGCATCAGTGTTTGAAACCTCCCCGAGCAGTCATTTCAGTCTGTTCGAGCTCCAATTCAGTCCTCTTTGATCCCTCCGTACTCGACGCCCCAAATCTCGGGCGCGCCGACCGTCACAACAGCAGTGCCAGGGGGCGGGCCCGCCGAGAGAATCGCCACATCGCCATCGATGCGGTCGACACTGATGTCCTGTCGAACGAAGACGAGATGCTTAGGGCTCGTGTACGTCCAGGTCGCGCCGCTCGGGTCGTAGAGCACCGCCGAATAGGGGATGACCGTTCGCTTCTTCGCGCTGCCTCGAACCTGCGCGGTCTGGATGTCGAGTCGTTCGGCGGCCTTCGACGTCAGGATGACGCGGCTCAAGTCCGTGCCCGCGATCGCTTCGACCGTGGCCGGCTCGCTCGCAGCCTCGTCCGCGGACCCCCCGCATCCCGCGAGAACAAGCATGCCGACGCCAATCAGTACCGCAACTGCCAATGGAATCCGGTGTCGCATTTCTCTTCCTCCCAATGCTCGAATATGGCAGCGCTTCATCTAGGTGCCTGCGTCCGGGACGACCGTTTGTTGGTGTGCAGCTCCGGCGGGGACCGGCACGTCGGCGCGCGATGTGCGATCGGCCATGAGGTCGTGCTCGGCCGCAGTTTCCGGCGCGCGGACGACGCTCGAACCGAACTGCAGGTAGAGGGTGGGGACGACGAAGAGGTTGAGGAGCGTCGACGTGATGAGGCCGCCCAGAACGACCACCGCCATCGGCTGCACGAGCTCGTACCCGACGATGCCACCCCGAACCACCAGGGGCGAGATGACGAGCGCCGTCGCAAACGCCGTCATCAGGATCGGGGCAAGTCGCTCCGACGCCCCGCGCAGGACGAGCGACGACCCGAACGCTTCGCCCTCGTGTAGGTCAAGGTGGCGGAATCGGTCGATCAAGGACAGGCCGTTGCGCAGGGCGATCCCGAACACCGCGACCAGTCCAATGAGCGAACCGAACGAGAGCTCGCCGCCGGTTGCCAGCGCCGCGAGCACGCCGCCGGCCAGAGCGACGGGGAAAGTCAGGAAAGACAGCGTCGCCAGGCGCCAGCTCCCTAGGAACGCCTGCAGCATGAGGAAGATGACAACCGCCGCAGCGATCGCGAGACCGATCAGCTTACTCGTGGGCTGACCATCCACAGCCAAGACCTCGGCGTGGTATTCGAGGGGGTACCGAATCTCGTCGAGGCGACGCTCGACGTCGCTCACCACGGCACCCCGATCGCGACCGCCAACGTTCAATCCGACGTCGAGGTAGCGCGAGACGGCCTGGCGCTTGATGACCGCCGGATCAGGCGCGATCCGCACGTCGGCCACCTGGCCAAGGCGCACATGACCTCCATCGGGGGTATCGATCAGGAGATTGCGGATGCTCGTGAGGTTGCTTCGGGTATCTGGCGTTCCCCAGACGACCACGTCGAACACCTTCTGCTCCTCGAACAGGCTGCCGACCACGACTCCGGAGAGCAGCACCGCCGAAGCCCGGCGCACGTCGCCCGGCTTGATCCCGAAACGCTGCGCAGCCTCGAGGTCGACCTCGACCTCAAGGGTCGGCTCCTCGGCGGGGAGCTCAATGCTCGCGCTGCTGACCCCGTCGACACCCTGGATGGTCTGTTTCACCTTCTCCGCCTGGCTTTGGAGAACATCCAGCTCCTCGCCGTAGACGCGAATGACGACGTCCTTGTCCGTGCTCGTGAGGACCTCGGCGGCCCGCTTGTTCGAGAAGGTCTCGATGTTCCGCGTCAGTCCCGGATAACCGTCGACCACCTCGCGAATGGACGCAGCGGTTGCGTCGTAGTCGGCCGACGGGTCAATGCTGACCCAGAGCTCGGCGGAGTTGGCGCCGACGGCCTGATCCGACGTCACGGCGCGGCCCACGTGGGCGCCCACTTCTCGAACGCCGGGAACGGTGCGGAGCTCGCGGCTCGCCAGACCCGTGATCCGGTTCATCTCGGGAAGGGAAGTGCCGGGCGGGCCGTCCCACCGAATCAACAGCTGCTCTTCCTTCAAGGTCGGAAGGAGCGCGGTGCTGAGGAAGGGGATCGCGGCGACAGCCGCAACGAGGACGGCGCCTGCAGCGACGTACACGCCGAAGGGGCGATGGATCATCCGCGCAAGCGCTCCTTCGTAGCCACGCCGAAGCCAACGCGTGAGCGGCGACTTGTCGTCACCGGAAGCTTGTGGCAGCAACAGGATGCTCAGCGCCGGCGTCAGCGTGAACGCGACCACCATGGAAGCGAGCAACGCGAGCAGGAAGGCCCCTGCGACATCGGGCAAGAACGCTCCGGCCAGACCATTCATGAAGAACATTGGTACGACGGCGAGCGCGATGATCAGCGTCGCATAGACAGCGGGACCCCGCGCCTCGAGCGTTGCTTGGAGGATGACGGCTGAAGTGGATGGGCCGTTCGTTTCCGACCGCGTCTCGCGGAGACGTCGCGCGACGTTCTCGACGCCGATGATCGCGTCGTCGATGACGAGACCGAGAGCCGCAACAAGCCCTACGAGGATGATCGCGTTCATGGTCGTCCCGAGAGCCCACAAGACGAGCACGGCTGCGATGAGCGACATCGGAATGACGACGATGCTGATCAGGGCGGTGCGCCACCGGAAGAAGAACGCCCCGAGAACGAGCGCCACCAAGAGAGCTCCGATGATCAGTGCGAGGGTGAGGTTGTCGATCGACTTCTCGATGTAGCTCGCCGGCCGGTAGACGGTGGTGTCGAACTCGACGCCGGAGAGACCGGGTCGCATCTCGTCGATCGCCGCCTCCACCTGCCGGGTGACATCCAGCGTGCTGGCGTTCGGGAACTTCTCGACGACGAATAGGAGGCCGGGACCGCTGTTCGTGAGGGCGTCCCCGATGAGCGGCTGATGATCCTCCGTCACCTTCGCAACGTCACCGAGGCGCAGCTTCTTGTCGCTGTCCTCGAGTGTCACTTTGGCGAGGTCGGCCGCCGTGACGATGGACGAGATGTGCTGAATCCCGAGCCGTTGATTGGGTGTGTCGATCAGCCCGCCCGTACCGGGCGTCGATGCCTCCAGGAACGTGAGCGGCGATACCCAGAGTGCGTTCCCGGCGGTATGGATGACTTGAAGCAGCGAAACATCAAGATCGCGCAGCTGCTCCGGATCGACTTGCACCTGCAGCTGTCGGTCCCGCTGGCCCCAGATGGACACATTCGCCACGCCGGCCAGGCCAGCCAGGCGAGGCACGATCGTCCACCGAGCGAGCACCGACATCTCGATCGGAGACACGCCTTTCGAGGAGACCCCGATCATCATGACGCGGTTCGTCGACGACCTGGGCTGGAGCATCTGCGGCGGCTTCGACACGTTCGGCAATGCGTGGGCTTGCGTCAGCCGCTCTGCAACGACCTGCCGCGCCTGGAAGACATCTGTCCCGGGCTCGAAGACGAGGAGAATCCGCGACAGCCCGGAAACCGACTCGGAGCGGATGTCCTTGAGGAACGCCACGCCGTTCAGCAGGTCCTGCTCCATTGGAACGGTGACCAGCTGCTCGATTTCCGCTGCAGACAACCCGAGCGCCTCGGTCTGAACCTCCACGGTTGTCGGCCCGAACTCAGGGAGGACGTCCACCCGCATGTCGTGAAGCTGGGTGACACCGATAGCCATCAACGCAACGGCGACGGCAACCACCAGGAGCCGGAACCTCAGGCTCGCGCCAACGATCCAACGCATCATGTCTCGAGACCTCCCAGCCGAGTCGAACCTCCTATTTCAAGGGTTCTCAACAAACAGAGCCGCGGTCGTCGCAGCTGCGACGAGCGTCCCGGTGAGTGCAGACAGGCGTAGCGAAACGCGGTCGTAGACCGAGGCATCGCCCACGTGCGACCGCACCCCAGATCCGCAGTCCGCGCGGCCGCCAACGCAGCCGCACAGGCCCTGTTCTGCCGCATCTACCCTCTCCCCAGTGCCCTCGGTGGAGTTTCCACGCGAGGTAGTGGTCACATTACATAACAGACGACATGGCCGAGTTCAATAGGTCCGTCCGTAAAGTTTTCCTCGAGCCGTACCCGCGACTGGCCGAAAGGGGAGTCTTCATTGACGTTTCACCGAGCATTCGCGATATTCAGGTAGAACCTTGAAAAGAGGAGGAGGACGAGGGTGAGAACAACCTGGGGGCTTCTTGCTCGCCCATCGCGGCGGGCGCTGATCTGGTTTGCCGTCGCCGCTGCGGTCGTAGCCGGGCTGAGCGTCTGGCGACTTCAAGGCAACGCCGAGGCGCAGGCCTCGCAGGGCGTCGTCACGGCCACGCGCGGCCCCATCGTCGTCACTGTCGGGGGCGTCGGGCAGATCGTCGACGGTCTTTCGAGTCAGAGCACATCCGGCTCGTCCACGAGCAGCACCGGCGCGTCGGCGCCGTCCAACGCGGTCTACCCGAGCGCAAGCGGGATCGTCTCGAACGTCCTCGTCGCCCCCGGCCAGCAGGTCGCCGCCGGACAGACGCTGGCCGTCGTCGACGACCACGGGACGGCGGACTCCGCCGCCGCTCAGGCCGAGATCGATCTCCAGACGGCGCAGCTCGAGTTGCCTCCGTCGGCGCGAGCAGGTGCGATAGACATTGCGCTGACAAATGTCACCCTCACACGACAGAGGCTTGGGCGCGCACGCGGCCCGGCGGATCGGGCGGACTTGAGTGCCGCCGACGCCGAGGTCAAGAAGGCACGCGCCGAACTCGCTGCGCTGCTGAGGCCTGCGCCGGCACCAACCGCCGAGTCGCTCACAGCCGCCCGGAGCGCTGTGGGGCTCGCCGAGCAGCGTCTTGCGAAGCTCAACGGGCCGCCGGATCCGGTTGCCGTCGCGATCGCTGAAGCAGAGCTCAAGAAGGCGGAAGCTGACCTCGAGGCGCTCGTGCGCAGCGACCGGACGCAGCCCGTGACACAGAAGGAGATCGACGCGGGAAAGGCTGCCATCACAGCTGCCAAGTTGAAGCTGGCGAAGCTCATGAGCCCGCCCGATGCCGCCGACCTGAGCGCTGCGCAGCTCGAACTCGACCGGGCGCGGGCCGAGCTCGCGGCACTCCTGCGACCCGCCACTCCGGCGACGAAAGAGGCAATCGACGCCGCAGAGCAGGCTCTCACTGCCGCGAAGGCGAAGCGTAAGCGCATTCGCCAGGGCGCGCCGCGTGCCGACGTGACAGCAGCCACACTCGACCTCCAGCGTGCCCGCGCGGACCTCCGCACCTTGCGGATCGCGATGCGCAGGGCGTCATCCGGGAGCTCCAGCTCCACCGCTGACGTTCCCGTTCGCCTCGGGCTCCTGAAGATCCAGGGCGCACAGAACCGGCTCACCGCGGCGCGTGCTGCACAAAGCCAGCTCGAGGTCACCTCACCGTGGAGCGGGACCATCTCGGCGGTGTACGTCGCCGAGGGCGCGCACGTCGACCCGACGACACCCGTCGCCTCGGTATCCGATCTCGACAACCTCGCCGTGAAAGTCAATCTGAGCGAGTTCGACGTCGCACAGGTCAAAGAAGGCATGAGGGCTGTCGTGAGCGTCGACGCGCTCGGCGGCGAGACGTTCCCCGGCACGGTCGAGCAGGTCGCACTCGCCGGTACGAACACCGGGGGGGTCGTCACATTCCCGGTGCTGGTAGGTCTCGAGGACTCGGAGGGGCTGAAGCCGGGCATGAACACGAGCGTCCGCATCATCGTGGCCAAGAAGACGAACGTCATCCGTGTGCCGCTCGAGGCAGTGACTACGAATGACGAGGATCAGGCGTTCGTGACCGTGCTCGACGAGTCAGGACAAGAAGCCGAGGTCGAGGTGGAAACCGGACTCGAGAACAACGAGCGGATCGAGATCGTCAGCGGGCTCGAGGCCGGGGCGCGCGTCGTCCTTCCCGAGCCGACAGCAGCCCAGGAGGAGGAGTGAGTCAAGACGCCGGCCCGGGCGTCATCGAGCTCGCCGACGTTACGAAGGTCTTCAAGTCGGGCGAGGTCGCGGTCGAAGCGCTCCGCGGCGTCAGCCTCGCCGTCAGCGAGCAGGAGTTCGTCGCGATCATGGGCCCGTCCGGCTCGGGGAAGACAACGCTTCTCGGGATCCTCGGCTGCCTCGACCGGCCGACGGAGGGCTCCTACAAACTCGTCGGGGAGGAGATGTCCACCCTCGACGAAACACGACGCGCCCGCGTTCGCGGACAGAGAATCGGCTTCGTCTTCCAGGCGTACAACCTGATCCCCCGGACGAACGCGTACAAGAACGTCGAGCTGCCCCTCATCTACGCAGGGGTTCCTGGGGCCGAGCGCCGGAGCCGGGCGCTCCAGGCGCTCGCGAGCGTCGGCCTCGCGGAGCGGGTCGGACATCTTCCGAACCAGCTCTCGGGCGGCGAGCAGCAGCGTGTCGGGATAGCCCGCGCGCTCGTGGTGGAACCGCGTGTGATCCTCGCGGACGAGCCCACCGGGAACCTCGACTCGGCGAGCGCCGCGGAGGTGCTGTCCATTCTCGGGCGTCTGAACGAGGAGGGCGCGACCATCGTGATAGTCACCCACTCGAGCGAGGTCGCCGAGCACGCCTCGCGCATCATCCGGTTCGCGGATGGCCTCGTCGTCGCAGACGAGCCGACCTCGCGCGCCAGGGCAGCCGAGCCGCTCGGAGCGGTCGGATGACGATCTTGTTCGAGCACGCGCGAATCGCGCTCAGCTCACTCCGCGCCAACTGGTTCCGCGCCGCGCTGACGGCGCTCGGGGTCGTTATCGGAGTGGCCTCCCTCGTCGCCGTCACCGCGGTGAGCGCAGGTGCCCAGAAGGAGGTCGCGGACTCGATCCGCAGGCTTGGAGGAAACGTCATCGGGGTGGACGGTGAGTTCATCACCATCGGCACGCGTGAGTCGGCCACCGACCGGACGCTCACGCCGCAAGACGTCGCAGCGATCTCGCAGCTCCCTACGGTCACGGCCTTCTCACCTCACCAGGACATCGAGAGCATCGTGGTCTCCGCCGGCCGCAATCAGACGAACACCTGGCTCGTGGGGATGACCTCGGCCTATGCCGACGTCCAGAACCAGCATGCCGTCGAAGGTCGGTTGCTCACCGATGCGGACGTCAACTTCGGGCGGAGCGTGATGGTGGTCGGACTGACAGCGCAGGAGCGGCTCTTCCCCGGGGAGAGCGCGCTCGGGAAGACGGTGCGAGTCGGCAACCAGGAGTTCGAGGTGATCGGCATCCAAGCGCGGAGGGGCTCGCTTGCGGACGAGAACCTCGACAACCGGATCTTCGTTCCCCTCCCCATCGTGACACGAGTGCTGCTCGGAGGGGCCAACGTCGTTCATGTCGACGTCCGCGTGCAGAGCGAGACGGACATCGAACCGACCATCGGAGCGATCGAAGACCTCCTGCGCGAGCAGCACAAGCTTCCCGACTCGTACCCGGACGACTTCACGGCCGAAGACCAGGCAAGCATCGTCAAGGAGGCGCAGAGAGCCACGACCACGTTTCGCGTGCTCACCTTCTCGCTCGGCGGCATCGCGCTGCTCGTAGGCGGAATCGGGATAATGAACATGATGCTCGTGTCCGTCCACGAGCGCTTCCGCGAGATCGGGATCCGCAAGTCGGTCGGCGCGACGCCTTGGAAGGTGCAGATGCAGTTCCTGATCGAGGCGCTCTTCCTGAGCGTCCTCGGCGGGATCGCGGGCGTGCTCGCCGGAATCGGAGCGACGCGCATGATCGGCGTCTTCGCGGGCTGGCAGACGATCGTCAGCGTCCCGTCGCTCATCTTGGCGTTCTCGGTGTCGTTCGCGATCGGGATCGTCTTCGGGTATTACCCTGCTCGCCGCGCAGCGCGACTCGACCCGATCGCGGCACTCCGGTACGAGTAGCCAGACAAGGAGGTCCAACCCGTGGCCGCGAGCGGAAAGCTCATCGTGTGGTTCCTCGTAGCCGGCGCCTTGGCGAGTCCGGTGGGAACCGCTACAGCGACGCCAAGAGCCGGCACAACGTACCTGTCAGTCGCGAGAAACGCACCCACGAAACACCCGCTGCCCGACATCCTGACAGAGGTGGAGTCGAGTGCAGAGGACATTGTCGACTTCGCCCTTTCCGGTGACCGTGGGAACGCCGTCTCCACCGCTGGCGACCTGAAGGTGTCCGCATACGGCCCCGCAGCGGCGGCGCTTACTGCATCAGGCGTGCCCGCCGCGAAGGTGACGGAGCTCGGACGCCGCGCGAGCCGCTTGGCACGGATCGCGCGGCACGGATCGTTTGTGGAAATCGCGCTCTCCGCGAACGCCGTCTCACAGTTGATGCCGGACCTTTACGCACACTTCCAAAACCGCGTCCCAGCCTTGATTCTCGCGCTCGACTACTTCGACCGGGAGGCACAGCTTCGCTCGCTCGCACGTGAGCCGGGGAAGGTCGTTGTGGCTGTTGCAGGGCTCGAACGTACTTGGCCGCGAGTACGGCCGAAGGTACGAGCTGCCGGAGGTGCGAAGGAGGCCGCCGCTTTCGACGGGCACGTCCTCGCGATGACCCGGCTTCGGACCGGTACCCCAAAGAAGGTTCAGGCCGAAGCGGTAAATGGGTTGGAGCTCGTAGACGAGCTCGAACGCGTCTTTACCCGGTAGAAGCGGCGCCGACAGTGAGACGGGCACGCTCGCACTCACCGCACAGGCACATCTGTTGAAACGCCTAGAGAGCAGCCTCTCCGTCAGGTGTCGGTGAGTTCGCCGGCAGAGCCACCCAGACGTCAGCTCCGCCGCAGTCTCGGTTAGCAGCGCGCGCCGCACCTCCGTGCGCCTCGGCAATCACGCGCACGATCGACAGCCCCAGCCCGGCGCCGCCGCGAGCGCGCGCAACATCCGGACGCGTGAAGCGCTCGAACGCGCGCTCGAGGAACTCCGGTGGGAATCCGGCGCCGTCGTCCGTGACGTGAAGCTCGACGATTCCGTCCGCGGCGGAGGCCGAAAGCCGCACCTCGCCGGCCCCGTAGCGCAGCGCGTTCTCGACGAGGTTCCCGAGCGCCTGCTCCAGCCTGATTCGGTCGCCGACGAGCTCCAAGCCCGGAGCCTCCGCTGCAATGAGCGGGCGGCCGGCTTCTTGCGCACGCCACTCGAAGCGCCTCGCGACGGACTCGAGAAGCGCCGACCCGTCGAGGGCCTCCGGCCGGAGAGGGAGTCGGCCCTCGTTGGAGCGGGCGATGAGGAGAAGGTCTTCTGCAAGTTGAGCAAGGCGGTCGACCTCTTCGGATGACGTTCGGATAGCCGTCCGCAGCTCATCGGGCGACCTCCCGTGGCGCAGCGCAAGCTCGAGCTCGGTGCGAAGCAGCGCGAGTGGCGTGCGGAGCTCGTGGCCCGCATCGGCGACGAAGTCGCGCTCGCGCTGGAGCGCTGACTCGAGGCGCCCGAGCATCTCGTTGAGCGTCTCGCCGAGACGTTGGATCTCGTCCCTCGTTCTCGGCACCGGCAGCCGCTCGCCCGGCGTCTCGGCCGAGATGGCGGCGGCACGGCGGCGCATAGAGTCGACCGGGCGCAGCGCGAGTCCGGCGAGCAAGTAGCCCGTGAGTGACGCGAGGATGAGCGCGAGCGGGCCCGCGATGAGGAGCTCGTCACGGAGGCTCCTCAGCGTTTCGGCACGCTCCTCGCGGGTCTGTCCGACGAGGAGCACCAGCTTCTTCTTGTCCCGCATCACAGGGGTGGCAAGGATGCGCGAAGGCTCGTCAAGGCCTGGCACGGAGTCGCGATTCGTGAAGATCGACCCCTCGAGCGCCATGCGCAGCTGAGCCGCGGTCAGCAGTGACCTGCTGCCGAGCGGCGGGCTCGCCTGGAGGACGCGACCGCGTGTATCGAGGAGCTGGGAGTAGCTCTCACCTCGCTCGAAGAACCGGATCCCTCCCGTCTCGGCGAGGCTTGCGCCTGGCTCACGGATGATAACGCCGAGATCCTGCGCCCGCACCTGAAGCTGCTTGTCGATCACGAGCGCGAGATGTTGACCGAGACGAAGGTACAAGATGCCGCCGGCGAGGACCAGCACGAGCGCCATTGCGACGGCGAACGCCGCCGCGACCCGGAGCCGAATCGGCGCGCGATTCACGCCCCGTTGCTTGAACGCAGCCGATACCCCGCGCCGCGGACCGTCTCGAGCGACGCACAGCCGAAGGGCTCGTCGATCTTTTTCCGCAGATGCCGGATGTAGACGTCGACGATGTTCGACTTGTTGTCGTACGCGAAGTCCCAGGCGTGCTCGAGCAGGTGAAGGCGGCTGAGCACCTCGTCCGGCCTGCGCATGAACGTTTCGAGAACGGCGAACTCCTTGGTCGAAAGGCGGATCTCGGTCGAGTCGCGCGAGACCCGGCGCGTCGCCGGGTCGAGCTTCAGGTCGTCGACCTGAAGCACGCTCGGTCGCTCGGGCTCGCCCCGCCTGACCAGTGCGCGAAGGCGTGCCAGCAGCTCCGCGAACGCGAACGGCTTGACGACGTAGTCGTCCGCTCCCATGTCGAGGCCCGTGACCCGATCCTCGACCGAGTCGCGGGCGGTGAGCATGAGTATCGGTGCCCAGATGCCCTTCGTGCGAAGTCGCCGGCAGGTTTCGAAGCCGCTGATGCCAGGCAGCATCACATCGAGGACAATGGCGTCGTATTCCGAGGCAGGCGCCATCCACAGCGCGTCCTCCCCGCTCATGGCGACGTCGACACTCAGTCCCTCTTGCACGAGGCCACGCCGAATCAAACTGGCCATCCGCAATTCGTCCTCGACGATCAGAACACGCATGGGAACATCCCCCGAGGCTTGGTTGACTCCTTCATCCTTCCAGGGTTTGATGAACTTAAGATGAGCGTAGAAACTGTCATCCTTCGTTCATCTTCCCCCTCTAGCGTGGCCATGACAAGGGAACAGAAATTCGAAAGCAAAGGTGAGTGCCGCGTGCTCGAGGCCAGTTCGTCGTTCGCCAGCATTTGCAACGCTGCTGCTCGGGTCGGCGCCGCGCGGAGCGCGAGATGAGCGCCGCCGTCGAAGCCCAGGGCATCGCGAAGCGATACGGGTCGCTGGTCGCCGTTGAGGATCTCACCTTCGCGGTCGAGTCGGGCGAGGTTCTCGGCGTGCTCGGGCCCAACGGGGCGGGCAAGACGACGGCCATCCGCGTGCTCACGACCATCCTGCAGCCGACACACGGAAGCTTCACCGTGGCGGGTATCCCGCACACACGACCCGCCGAGATTCGGCGTCGCGTCGGCGTCCTTCCCGAGAGCGCCGGCTACCCCGAGCGGCAGACGGGCGAGGAGTACATGCGCTTCCACGCCCGTCTCTTCGGCCACTCGCGTGCGAGCGCTCGCTCGGTCGCAGGCACGCTGCTCGAGGACGTGGGCCTTGGCGAGCGCGCACGGTCGCTGATCGCTTCGTACAGCAGGGGAATGCGCCAGCGCCTGGGAATAGCACGGGCACTCGTCAACGACCCGCAGGTCGTCTTCCTCGACGAGCCCACACTCGGCCTCGACCCTGCGGGCCAGAGACAGATCCTCGGAAACGTCCGCAGCATCGCGTCCGAACGCGGGGCGGCCGTCCTGCTCTGCTCCCACCTGCTGGCCGAAGTGGAGGAGAACTGTTCGCGAGTCATGATCCTGAATCGCGGCCATGTCGTAGCCGAGGGAACCGTGGCCGAGATCATCCGTCAGGCGGCGGCGCCGAGAAGCGTTCAGCTGCATGTTGCAAGCGAGCACACGGAGCGCGCGGTCGTCGCGCTCGCCGACACAACAGGGGTCGAGGACGTCCAGCGCTCCGACGGCCGCGCCGGTTGGCTGAAGGTCGTCTTCTCACCGGCCGCAGAAGCAGGCGACGCGCAGCTCAACGTCGCTGTTCGCGTGTTGCTCGACGCGGGAGTCGAGCTCCGGTCCTTCGAGCTCGAGGGTGCGCGGCTGAGCGACGCTTTCCTCGCCATGACCGAGATCGCCTGACGATGACAGCGGTGGCTCAGACGTCAGACCGGACGCCAGCGGAGAGGTCCGCCCCGGGCTGGCTCGTCGTCCTCCACCAGGAGCTGCATGATCTCTGGCTCGGCGGCCGCGGACTCGTCCTGAGCTTCGCGTTCAGCCTGCTCGTCGGCATCATCGCGTACCTCGTCGCGACGAACACAGATCTCAACTTCCTCGAACAGCGCGAGTCGACGAGCCTCACCTTGCAAGTGGCCATCGCCGTCGGCGGACTGCTCACGCTTCTAGTCGCCGCTGACGCGGTGAGCGGCGAAAGGGAGCGCGGAACTCTCGAGACCTTGCTCTTGACGCCCGCTTCCCGGCGCGAGCTCGCGAGCGGCAAGCTGCTCGCCGCCCTCTCGCTCTGGTTCGCAGCGTTCGTCATCACCGTGCCATACGTGTGGTTCCTCGGTCATGGTGTGGGCATCGTCGACGAGGCGCTCGTCGCAGGCCTCGCAGTGGGGACGCTCGTCGCCGTCTTCCTCGCCTCGCTCGGCCTCCTCGTCAGCTGCTTCGCCGCGTCCAACCGGGTCAGCCTCTCGCTGAGCCTGTTCGTTCTCCTTGCCTTCCTCGCCCCGACCCAGCTCCCGGCGGGCGCGCAGCAAGCGTGGGCGGGCGATCTGCTTCTCCGCGTGAACCCGCTCACCGCGGGCGAGCGCTATGTGAGCAAGATCGTGGTCAACGGACACAACTGGAGCGAGGACATCTCGTGGCTCCTGTCGCCCGTCATCGGTGCAGTCGTTTTCGCGACGGCCGCGGTGCTGGTCGGCGGCCGATACATCCGGCTTCGCGGAGGAGTCTCGGGATGACGCGTCACCGAGCTCTCGGTCTGGCGCTTGTTGCGGCTGTGGTCGGAGTGTTGCTCGCCCCCACGGCGACGGCGGCCGGTACCGAGAACGTTGCCGTGACCGTCGCCCCCGAGCGAATCTCGACCAAGCTCGGCGGCAAGTTCGCCTTCATTTCCACGATCACGAACAAGGGCGGGACGGACGCACGGGGGCTCATCGCCCATCTCAACGTGCTCAGCTTGCGAGACGGCACCTACGTCGATCCCGAGGACTGGTCGACGAATCGCACGCGCTACCTCGACCCCCTCGTTCCAGGCGGATCGACGACGATCACCTGGCGTATGCAGGCCGTGAACGACGGCGACTTCGGGATCTACGTGGCGGTGCTGCCTGAAAGCGGAGCACCCGTCCCGCCAGTGACGAGCCCGACCATCCACCTGGACGTCGCGGAGAGAAAGACCCTGAACGCGGGCGGCATCGTTCCGCTCGTGCTCGGCATTCCCGCTGCACTCGGACTCCTGGCGCTCGGCGTTCGGATCCGGCGACGAGGCTAGCGACCTCGGCGAGTGCGGGGACGCGCTCGATCAGCGGCACTCTGCCGAACCGGAGTCCGAATAGCCTCCCGACACCGAGACGAAGCCCCAGTCGTACCCGGATGGGCGCAGCGTCAACTGGAGCACGCCGAGGACACGCGCTTGAGCAGCCTCGCGGCGCGGATCACGCGACAAGCCGTACAGACCTCGGCCGCCGGTGCCGACGACGAGCTCCCGAATGCCGCGAACCGGGGCGGACGTTCCATCCGGAGTCATCAGGCCGTACCGCTGGTAGTTGT
>Ga0315273_10003694_pt1 | contig 18497 bp, 11 predicted proteins | sample YL17G02_0_MG_FD_205753 | JGI IMG/M metagenome (GOLD analysis project Ga0315273, IMG submission 205753) | Sediment microbial communities from Yellowstone Lake, YNP, Wyoming, USA - YL17G02_0 | ecosystem: Environmental > Aquatic > Freshwater > Lake > Sediment | place: USA: Wyoming | collected...
CGCCCTGGAGGCGCTTTCACGCACCGATGGCACCGGAATCCTTCGCGTCGGCCGGCACCAGCTTTTCCTCGAATGACGGTGTTTTCGCCCAAGCCGAGACGTTCGATTTCGGACGCGACCTTGCCGACGGATTTATCCGGGTGGGCGATCATGTCCGCGTAGAAGTCTTTGCTGTCGGCGGCGCTGTCGGGCGTGCGCACGATCGGGGCGTGAACAAGATGGGTTGGATAGTAGAGGAAAAAGGGCCCGCCGCGATGACGCCTGATGAAATCGATGGCAAATTCGTGTGCTTCGTCAGGGCAATACACCTCCTTATCAAGCTCGGTGAGCTTGCCGTTTTTGGTATAGCTTTTCTGCCAATACCAACCACCCGCCGTCGGATCGGTGAGCCGCTCGTCGAAACCCCAGTCGCCCGGTGTTTCTCCCACCTGGCGCCATTTGCCCGCCGAACAGGTCGCATAGCCGGCCTGCTTGAGCAGCCTGGCAATGGAAACCTCATCGCTCGATTGGGGCCCCTTGCCTCCCGCCGCGTTCCACGACTGATTCGTTAATCCCCCGGTGCGGAAAGCGCAGCGGCCCGTAAGGAACTCGCAGCGCGAAGGGCCGCACAGCGGGGCCGAGTGACAGGTTTCAAAGTGCACTCCCCGTTTTGCCAAAGCGTGAATGTTCGGCGTCTTGAAGCGGTCCGATCCGTAGCATCCGATCAGATCAATTCCCACGTCGTCGCTGAGAATAAAAACTATGCTGGGCTTGCGGGCTTCCGCCGCCCGCATGAAGCGCGGCGTACTCAGCGCAGCCGTGCCGGCCCCCATCGTTCCCAGGAAACTTCTACGTGTGACTTGTCCCATAGTTGTATCCTTGCTGGAGCAAAATCATTATGCCAACAATAGCGGGAAACTTCGACTCGGGCTTAGCAAGCGGTTGTTTGTCGCCGCCAGGCATATTCGGCTCTACCTTAATTATCGAGTCAATGACATATTCGTGGAGGTCAAAAGCGCCCCCGCGCGGATTATGCTGGGGGCCCGGGCTGGCGCGCACCGTAATTCCTTATTCGGCTTTTGGCGGAGTCTCGACCGCAGCATCCGATTCATTCTGGAGCGACAGGTGCATCATCAGAGGAAACCACCGACTTACATACTGCTGGCCTGCATAATTACGCTCTGCCTCCCGATTTTCGCCGGAGCCCCGATCCTGGGCGGCGCACTCCCCAAACCCTGGCCTCTGTTCCCCTCGGATAACTGGTGGAACCTGGACATTAGTGCAGCACCGGTGGATCCCAAATCGGCGGCCTTCATCACCTTCATCGAAAGTACCGGCACCAAGAGGCTTCACCCTGATTTCGGCGGCGACGCTTCACCGGGCAGTGCCGAGATATACGGATTTCCTTATATTACGGTCGACAGCGGCCAGCCGAAAAAGGCAGTCACCTTTGCCTATGCTGACGAATCGGACGGCGTCGACCACAACACAGGACAATCACTCCCCTTCTACCCAATCCCGGACGAAGCCATGACCCAACCGCACTGGATCGAAAGCGGCCCGCCGGGCAATATCGATCTCCGAAACCAGGCCGACCGGCACATGTTGATGGTGGACAGGGACAACAGTTTGCTCTACGAGCTCTACAACGTGTTTTACGACGGGAAGGCCTGGCGTGCAGGTTCGGGCGCATTTTTCGATATGAAGACCAACCAGCGCCGCCCCGAAGGGTGGACATCCTGCGATGCCGCGGGTCTCGCGATCCTGCCCGGGCTGGTCCGTTATGAAGAGGTGTACGGCTCCGATGAGATCCGCCACGCGTTCCGGGCAACGGTGCGCGCAACCAACGGATATGTTTATCCCGCATCCCATCGCGCCGGCTCTAATTCGCAGGCGTTGCCGCTGGGCGCTCGCCTGCGCTTGAAGGCGGGGCAGGACGTCTCGACCTTCCCTCCGGAGATGCAGAAGATATTTCGCGCGCTGAAGAAATACGGGCTTATCATTGCCGACAACGGGTCCGACATGTATGTCAGCGGGAGCTACGACACCCGATGGAACAACGACGTGCTGAATCCGGCTTTCCACTCCCTGAACGCCGGCGACTTCGAGGTGGTTCAACTGGGCTACAACCCGGGGCAAATTACCTACTTCCCCCACGCGGCCGCCGGGGGCGGTTTTACCACGAGGTTCTCGATCCAGAATACGGGATCACTCGCCGCGAACGGGACTTTGAATCTGGTTGCTCAGGATGGAAGCCCCTGGATTACAAATCTGAGTGTAGCAGGATCGAGCTCCGCCCCCACGGCGGGCTCATCGGTTTCAGTTACGATTCCGAGTGGCGCCAGCCGCATCATCACGATCTCCGCCCCGGATTCCGCAGTTGGAGCTCTGAGCGGCTGGGCCCGATTGGAATCAGCCGGCGGAACGCTCAACGGCGTGGCGACATTTCAACTCTCAGATGTTGAGGGATTGAAGACGATCGCCGGCGTCCTCGCATCCCAGCCTGTCGACTCAGCGACACTCCCCGTCGACAATGACGGCACGCAATCACGCTTCACGGGCTTTGCCGTCGCGAATCCCAATGCCGAGGACATTTCGATCAAACTTGTCGCCGTCGACGAAAACGGCGCGATCCAGGAAAGCATCAGTCCTTCGGAACTCAATCCGCTCAGGCCCGGCCGCCAAATCGCGAGATTCCTGCACCAGGAGGGGTATTTTCCCTCCCGATTGAAGTTCCGGGGCTCCGTAGCCATGGTCGCACAGGGCGGCAGACAGTTCATCGTCGTCGCCCTGCTGCAAAATCGCGGGCTTTACACAACCATTCCCGTTACCCCGGCAAAGGCCCCCAACGTGCCGAATTAGCACAGCCGGCCGGCCGATGTGGTGCGTCGCAAATCCTGGCGCATATTGCGCCGCTTGCTTACGCGCGCGGCTCTGTTGCATCAATGGGTCAGGGGAGGCTTTGAACAAACGCGCGCAGATCGGAAATGGAGGAATCCGCAATCAGGCGGAAGACATGCAGGCGGCACCCGGCCGCAATGCTCGGGGCCATCAGCGAATCTGCGATCACGACCATCCCTTTTCTGATGGATCGCCCCTGCAAAGAGGTTCGGATTCGCACATTGCGCCGGTTCTGCGCCGCATGCAGCAAATCCGGTGGCTTCAGATCCTCGCTGAGAATCCCAAGCATGACCTGGGTGGCCAATTGTTCGCGCGGCGGCACCTCACTGTTTTTCGAGAGCCAGAGCCGCATAAGGGCCGATCTTAGCACACGGGACACCTGGAGAAATGCTCCAAGCTATCCGGTGGAATTGATGCCCGCGCTGAGCGATTTGAGGTAGGATTGAGTGTCGTACGGATCGGAGCCGGGGTTATCGGCCGCGACGGGATTCCCTCGGTTTCGGGCAGCGAAAAGCCGAGCGCACTGGCCGTGGCGATTCCGATAATTCTGATCTTTCCCACGGCGCTGTGGCAGATGGAAACCCTGGGATTGGGCTCAGACCAGCGACAGGTACAGGTGGCGCAGGACTCATGAACTGGAACATTGCACCGATCCGCACGCCGCGGAGAAAGAACCGGCTCTCGACCTTTACCTTCCGATAGAGGAGAGAACCACCGTTCCCCGGCAGAGTCAAATGAGAAAGTGATGGAGGGGCCGGTGTTGCAACGTTATCGCCTTGTTGAGGCGCTGCAACAATTGATCGGCCAGAAATTCGGAGAAGATCCACAGAATTGGCGCGAGTGGTTTGCAGCAAAACAGAAATGATCGGCAGCAAAACATCATGGAAGCAGAGGGATTGCAGCCCAGTAGTTGACCGGGTTTAAGGATGCCATGACCTGGTAAACAGCTCGTGGACGTCCCTGATTTTCGGCATCAAGTCTGTTCCCGGGGGACAGGTTAATTCCAGTGGCGCCATTTTTTGGGCAGTGCAACGTGCTCTGCCTGCGTGCCGAGCGTTTTCAATAAGGCCCCGCGACGGAAGGAAATTCCTCATGAAGGATCTCTACCAGGACCTGCGGTACGGCATGGGCATTCTCCGGGGTAATCCCGGATTCACGGCCGTAGTGGTGCTCACCCTGGCGCTGGGAATCGCCGCAAACACCACCGTTTTCGGCTGGATCGATGCGGTCCTGCTCCACCCCCTGCCCGGGACCGCCGATCAGCACCGGCTGGCCGTCGTCGAGATCCTGACCTCCGGCTGGAATAGCGGCACCCTCAATTTTTCCTATTCCGACTATCGCACCGCCCGCGACAACCTTAGGCTCCTCTCCGGAATCGCTTTAAACACCTCCACCACGTTCAACCTGCGCATCGGCGAAAGCACGCAGCGGATTTCGGCCGAGCTGGTGTCGGGCAACTATTTCGATGTGCTGGGCGTCAAACCGATTCTCGGCCGGGTTTTTCTGCCGGAGGAATACGGCGACAAGCCGGGCGCGTATCCGGTCGCGGTCGTGAGCGAACGCCTGTGGCGCAGCCGCTATGCCGCCGATCCCGGCATCATCGGCAGGACCGTTTACGTGAACCGGCACCCACTGACGATCGTCGGCATGGTGCCGTCGGAGTTTCACGGCACCATGCCCGGGCTGGTTTTCGAAATGTGGGTGCCGCTGATGATGACTCCACAACTGACCGATGCCAAGGATGGTGCGTTTGACCAGGGATCGAAGGCCTACTGGACCATCGCCCGTCTGCGGCCCGGTGTCACGACCGGCCAGGCACGGGGAGAAGTCGAGGCTCTGGTACAGCGGCTGGCGGAGATGAATCCCCTTGCGATGGAAGGCCTGAGGGCCACGGTGGTTCCGGTCTGGAAGGCCAACACCGGAGGGCAGAGGATCCTCCGCGCTCCCCTCGGCATCCTCATGGCGGTTTGTTTCGTGGTACTCCTGATCGTGTGCGCAAATGTGGCCAACCTGCTGCTGGCGCGCTCGACCGCGCGGCACAAGGAGTTCAGCATCCGGCTGGCGCTCGGCGCAGGCCGGGGCCGGCTCGCCCGGCAACTGCTGACCGAGACGCTGCTGCTGGCCTCGATGGGAGCGCTGGTCGGCGTTCCTTGCGCTTTCTGGATGGCAAAATCGCTCCTTTGGCTGCTCCCCCCCACCAGCATCCCTGTCTCAATCGGCCTGAAGATCAATGCCGACATCTTCGCATTCGTCGTCCTGATTTGCGCCGCCGCCGCCCTGATCTCCGGCCTCGCGCCGGTCCTGCATGCGCTGCGCATTAATGTGAACGAGGGCCTCAAGGAAAGCGGGCGGAGCGGGATGTCCGGCGCCCGCTTGCACCGGATGCGCGGTCTGCTCGTGGTGTCGGAAATCGCTCTGGCCCTGGTGGCGCTCGTCGGGGCGGCACTGTTTGTCCGCAGCTTCCAGGCCACCCGATCCATCCACCCCGGCTTTGATCCGCAGCACGTCTCGGTGGCACAGATCGACCTTTCCACAGGCGGTTACTCCCCCGAACAGGGTGAGCTCTTCTGTGTCCGGCTGTGCGAGCGCCTCAGGTCGGCGCCGGGCATCGTCGCTGTGACCTATGCGGACAGGATTCCGCTCGGATTCGGCACAAGCCCCTGGCAGGAGATTCAGGTCGAGGGCTATTCCCAGATGCGGGGCGAGAATATGAAGATCTATTACAACGCCGTCGCCCCGGGTTTCTTCGACATGATGCGCATCCCCAGAATCGATGGGCGCGATTTCACCGAGCGGGACGACATGAAGACGCCGGTGATGATCGTCAACCAGACTTTTGCGCGGCGCTTCTTCGCGGAGCGCAATCCGGTCGGACGGAAAGTCCGGTTCTGGAGACAATGGTTTACCGTGGCCGGTGTGGTGAAGGACAGCAAATATCACAGCCCGACGGAAGATTCCTCGCCTTTCATCTATGTGCGGCAGATCTACCTTAACGACCCGAGCATCTCATTCTGTATCCGCAGCGCAGGCCAATCCATCGATGCGCTGGCGACCTTCCGGCGCGAAGTGGGCGCGATGGACCCGAATGTCGCCGTGTTCGACGCCATGTCGCTGGCGGACCACATGGGCGGATCGATGTTTGCCCAGCGGGTCGCGGCAAGCCTGTTGGGCGTGCTCGGCGGCGTCTCCCTGCTGCTGGCCACGCTGGGACTCTATAGCGTCATGGCCTGCACCGTGAGCCAGCGCACGCAGGAAATCGGCATTCGCCTCGCGCTCGGCGCCCGGCGCCGCGCCGTGCTCGGCCTGATCGTGCGCCAGGCCATGCTCCTGACCGGGGCCGGTCTCCTGGCCGGCATGGCGGCGGCGTTCGCGGCGGCCCGTCTCGTTTCAGGCATGCTCTTCAGGGTGAGTGCCGGCGATCCGGTGATTTTCGCGGGCGCGGCCCTGTTTCTCTCGGGCGTGGCGCTGCTGGCCAGCTATCTGCCCGCATGGCGCGCCTCTAAAGTCGATCCCATGGTGGCGCTGCGCCACGAGTGACCGCAGCGGAGGTCCGCGAACCGCGAACCTATTCCTTTGGTTGCGGCGGCGCCGCGTTAGCTTGGAGAACTTGCAGGTCCCTTCGCTTACCCAGGCGCCCCGCTAATTGAACAGAGCGACATTCCATCCCTGGCGGCGAATTTTGGGGCGATGCTTCACAAGAATTATCGCGTGCGTGTCACTATATTATCGATGCTTCAGTAGATAGTTTCTGTCGCAAAACTCCCTTCACCGGCCTTGAGCCCCGAAGGGGCGAGAGATCATAGCCCCGGGTGAGCGCAGCGAACCCGGGGTAGGATATTTGATTTTGATTGAGCCCTGGAGGGACCAAAGACATCGCGCGACAAGGGTTTTGTTTCGCCCCTCCGGGGCTCACTGCTCAATTTCCAGCAAACCCCGGGCTCACGCCGAGGGCTACTTTCTCGCCGCCCCTTCGGGGCTACCTGATCCGCAAACGGAGTTTCGCGACAGCAACTTGATAAGTATTATGTCCCCGGATTATGGGGGCCTTTGGGGGGCGGGCCGGCGGACTCAAGTGCTGCGAGTTCCTGCTCGCTGAAAAGACGGGAGCGGGTCAGAAAGCGGACTCCTTCCGGCGCCTCAACGGAGAAACCGCCGCCCCTTCCTTTCACCACATCGATCGTGAGATGAGTGTGTTTCCAGTATTCAAACTGAACGCCGCCCATGTAGAAGGGGCATCCCTCGATCCATCCCAGGAAGACATCCTCCTGACCCACTTTGAATTCGCCGCGCGGGTAGCACATGGGGGAGCTGCCGTCGCAGCATCCCCCGGACTGATGGAACATCAGATCGCCGTGGAGGAGCTTCAGCTTCCGAATCAGTTCCGCGGCTGCAGGTGTCAGGGTGACGCGGCCGGCCGTCATCAGAAAAATCCCAGGGCCTTCGGACTGTAGCTGACCAGCAGGTTCTTGGTCTGCTGGTAATGATCGAGCATCATCCGGTGGTTCTCGCGGCCGATGCCGGACTGTTTGTATCCCCCGAAGGCGGCATGGGCGGGGTAGAGATGGTAGCAGTTGGTCCAGACGCGGCCGGCCTTGATTCCCCGGCCCATCCGATAGGCGGTGTTCATGTCGCGCGACCAGACGCCTGCGCCCAGGCCGTAAAGCGTATCGTTGGCGAGGTCGAGGGCGTCATCAAAGTCCTTGAAAGAGGTTACCGACACAACCGGGCCGAAGATCTCCTCCTGGAAAATCCTCATCCGGTTGTTGCCGATGAAAATGGTCGGCTGGACATAATAGCCGCCCTTGAGCTCCCCTTCCATCGAGCTGACGCCGCCGCCCAGCGCGACTTCCGCGCCTTCTTTCCTGCCGATGTCGATGTAGGACAGGATTTTCTCGAGCTGATCGGTAGAGGCCTGAGCGCCGATCATGGTGCTCGTGTCGAGGGGATTCCCCTGCTTGATGCGTTTGGTGCGCGCGATGGCCAGCTCCATGAATTTATCGAAGCACGATTTTTCGATGAGCGCCCGCGAAGGGCAGGTGCAGACTTCGCCCTGATTCAGTGCGAACATGGCAAACCCCTCGAGCGCCTTGTCCGCAAAGTCATCCTGCCGCGCAATGACGTCCGCGAAGAAAATGTTGGGCGACTTGCCGCCGAGTTCCAGCGTCACGGGAATGATGTTTTCGGAAGCATACTGCATGATCAGCCGGCCGGTCGTGGTCTCGCCGGTAAATGCGACCTTGGCGACGCGTTTGCTGCTTGCGAGCGGCTTGCCCGCTTCGACGCCGAAGCCGTTCACCACGTTGAGCACGCCGGGAGGCAGGAGGTCGCCGACAAGCTCCATCAGGACCAGGATCCCCGCCGGGGTCTGTTCGGCCGGCTTGAGGATAACCGCGTTTCCCGCCGCCAGCGCCGGGGCCAGCTTCCAGCAGGCCATCAGGATCGGGAAATTCCATGGAATGATCTGGCCGACCACACCGAGCGGTTCATGGAAGTGATAGGCAACGGTGTCGTGGTCTATTTCCGAGAGCGATCCTTCCTGGGCCCGGATGCAGCCGGCGAAATATCGAAAATGATCGATGGCCAGCGGCAGGTCGGCTGCAAGAGTCTCGCGGACCGGCTTGCCGTTGTCCCAGGCTTCGGCCACAGCGAGCAGCTCGAGGTTGGCTTCCATCCGGTCCGCAATCTTGTTGAGGATGTTCGCGCGTTCGCCGGCGGAGGTCCGGCCCCAGGCGGGCGCCGCTGCATGGGCCGCATCCAGCGCCCTGTCGATGTCCTCGGATGTGGAGCGCGGAATCTCGCAGAAGGTCTTCCCATTGACGGGGCTTGGATTCTCGAAGTACAGTCCTTTTACGGGCGAGAGCCACTTACCACCAATATAGTTTTCATAACGGGACTTGAAACTGATCTTGCTGCCCGGCTGATTGGGCGCCTTGTAGATCATGGAAGCCTCCTCCCCTGAAAAGTTGGATTCTGTGCCGCGACGAGGGCGCGGGATGCACACGTCTCATTGGACCGGCATCTGCCGGTCTCCGGATTGCGGCCGGCAGTCATGGTGTTGAAATGCTTCAGTTGGACGAACGGTCTTAGCCTTTATGAAGCCCGAATGTGCGAGTCAGATGACAAAAAGCTACCCTCGCACCATCAAAAGGTCAAGCCCTTTGGCATGCGGAGGACAGGGTGTGCCGGCGGTCGCTGCAGGGCTTGGACGCATCCTTCGAGGAAACATTCATGGAAATCGGTAATTCACGACAATTGCGCTTAGCTCTTGCGCTCCTGTGGCCGGTTCCGGCGTCTTGCGGAATCCTCCGGGCGCAGGAGGCCTGGAAAGTAGGGACGGTCCGGGCGGCGGCCGGCGAAACACGATCAGGAGCACTGAGTGTACCCCGGGGTCCCGATGGGGAAACGAACATACCGATCACATTAATCAACGGCGGGCGGCCCAGGGATCCGGCGGCCAGCCAGTTCTGTTCCAACACCGCTGTGACGCGTGGCAAGCCCGCCACTACCATCGAATCCGGAGGCATGGGAATCGCCGATGACGAAGAATCGATCGCGCGGATCGAGAGGGGGGTGGCAAGCGTCATGCGGCACCTCCACATGCTGGAGGGGAAGGCCGATTTACCCGCACATCCCAGATGGTATGAGCCGGCCGAGGTGTTGCGCTTCCCTGAGAGTCTGCCCGAAAAGGCAGGGCTTTTCTTCCCCCTGGCCCGGAAGGGGCAGATGGTCGCCAGAGACGCTCTTCTGGGGTATGTTACCGACTTTTTTGGCAAGCGCGTCTACGACCTGCGCTCCCCATTCGCCGGAGAGGTGCTCTACATTATCGGAACCCCGCCCATCAGTGCCGGCGAACCGCTTGCGTTCATCGGGGCAGTAAGGAGCGAAGCTCCGACTGCAGAGCGTATGACACCATGAGGCCTTCCAGGGGGGCGAGCCACTCTGATCCAGTTCGATTTTTCAGTACTGAAGATCAGGTCTTCGGCTGGAACATCCTCGTTGAGCGCCGCGAAGGCAGTGGTAAACACCTCTGGCTGACCGACTTCGGGATTGCCCGAATCCTCTTTGACAAGATGATGCCCATGTTCTATTTGCAGGCTCAACCGGCGACTGAATCCTCGGAGCTGTGGGTATTTGAAAAAACCAAACAGCTATGGACGCTTCTGACGCAAGATTTCAATCTGAGTTATCGGGACCTTCAGAATCGGGCAAAGGACGCGGATCAATCGGATCAAGACATCTCATTTATTGGCATAGGATAAAGTGAAAACTGGTTCCTCGCTGGCCCCTGGAATCGATTTTTGTTCTTGTTTTTTGGCGCTTCCGTCTATCACCATGGGTGACAGAATGAGCGGCCGCAAAGGAGGGCACCATGTCTCAGCTGGAAAGCGGTATTAGGATATCCGATGTTGTTGTTGATCAGAGTGCTTTTTGTTGCCCGCCCTTCAGGGCTTTCGCCTGGCGGGTTATTTCCCTGCACATGATCACCTACTTCCTGGCCGGTCTCGCGGCGTTCCTGATACTGGATTATCGCCAGGCCTTCGAGACGACCGAGCTCCGCTACCTGATGCGGCCTACCACTTCGCTCTGGGTCGCCGCCGGACCGGCATTGCAGCCTCTGCGCGGGCTGCTGTTCGCGCTGGTCCTCTACCCCTTCGCAGCCGATTTCGTGCGCAGGAGTAATGGTGTGCTGCTTCTCTGGGGCCTGTTTCTGGGGCTGGCGGTACTCGGCACCGCCGGCCCATCCCCCGGCTCGTTCGAGGGAATCATCTACACGAAGCTTCCTCTCCGGCTTCACCTGTTTGGGCTCCCCGAGGTTATCGTGCAGACCTTCCTGTTCTCAATCGGACTCGTCACCTGGTGCCGGAAACCGGCAAAATGGAAGAACATTGCGAGCGGAATTTGCGTCGGGATTGTGTTCCTGATGAGCATCGCCGGCCTTCTCGCTTCATTCTCAAGTAAGAGCTGATCGCGGCGGCAACCATAGGATGAACCACCCGTAATCTCCGTGTGGAGTCGCATGAGACTGTGGGTGCGGATCCATTGCAGGAAATTGGTGACAGCTGAACCTGGTGCCGGTCTTATTTTTCTTCCATGCGGGACGGCAGCCGAATTCCACTTGCCAGTCCGGTCGCGCTGGGATACTAATGCGTGTGGACGATGCCTCCGCCGGTTTCGAACGGCTGGCAGGCTGAAGTTTCCGATACCGGGCTGACGGGGTGAACACCAGTGGAAATGCATCAAGAGCTATCCGGAATCCTGTCGGCCGAGCGCGTTTTGACGCGCACGGTCGATCTCGCAGCCTACGCAACCGACGCCAGTCTCTATCGCATTACTCCCAGGGCCGTGGTCCGCCCGAGGGACGCGGATGAGGTGCGTTTGCTTCTCGCCTATGCGAGACGCGAGCACATCCCGCTGACGTTTCGCGCCGCCGGGACCAGCCTTTCGGGACAAGCCCTCGGCAGCGGGATCATCGTCGACTGCTCGTGGCACTGGCGCACCCTGGAGATTCTGGACGGCGGCCGGCGCGTCAGGGTGGGTCCCGGCGTCATCGCGGGGCACGTCAACCGCCGGCTTGCTCCCTGCGGATTCAAGCTCGGACCCGATCCGGCATCGATCGACGCCTGCATGATCGGCGGCGTCATCGCGAACAATTCGAGCGGTATGTGCTGCGGGATCGAGAAGAATGCCTACCGGACGCTCGAATCCCTCATGTTCCTGCTCCCTTCGGGCACGCAGGTGGATTCTGCGTCACCCGGGGCCGGAGAGCGGTTTCGTGAGTTGGAGCCGCGCATCTGGGCCGGCATTTCCGAGCTGAGGGACCGGCTGCGCGCGAATGGCGCACTCGTCGAGCGGATTCGAAAAAAGTATCGCCTCAAGAACACCATGGGATATTCACTCAACGCCTTTATGGATTTCGATGATCCTCTCGATGTTTTCTGGCATCTCCTGGTCGGCTCGGAGGGAACGCTCGCGTTCCTCCTCGAAGCGGTCTTCGCGACCATACCCGACCTTCCTCACAAATCGACGGGATTGCTTTTTTTCGGAGACGTCCGCGCAGCCTGCGCCGCAATTGCGCCGCTGCGGGAGTCGGGAGCGGCGGCGCTCGAGTTGATGGACCGCTCGGCGCTCCGGTCGGTCGACGGGAAGCCTGGCGTGCCGGATTTCGTTTCGACCCTGCCTGAGACGGCGTCGGCACTCCTGGTGGAACACCAGGCCGGCACGGCCGAGGTGCTTTCCGGAATGGGCCAACGACTGGACGCAACCCTTGCTTTGCTCCCGGTGCTGCGCCGCACGCCTGTGACGCGGGACCCCGGGCAGCAGATGGCGCTCTGGGCCGTGCGCAAGGGGATTATTCCATCCGTCGGAGCGTTGCGGCGGCGCGGGACCACGCTCGTGACTGAGGATGTGGTTTTCCCGGTGGAATCGCTCGCCGATGGCGTGCTGGGCCTGCAGGAGCTGTTCCGCAAGCATCGATACGACGACTCGGTAATCTTCGGCCATGCCAAGGACGGCAATCTTCATTTCCTGCTTGCCCAGGGAACGAATGACCCGCGCGAGGTGGACCAGTTTTCCGCCTTCCTCGACGATCTTGCCGGCCTCGTGGTCGGCCGCCACGACGGCGCGCTGAAAGCCGAACACGGCACCGGGCGCAATATGGCGCCCTTCCTGGAGCAGGAATGGGGGACCGATGCCTATCTCATCATGCGCCAGTTGAAGGCGCTGGTCGACCCGGAGGGAATCCTCAATCCGGGAGTGATTCTCAACGATGATCCGCGGGTCCACATCGCCAATCTCAAAACGATGCCCGAAGTGGACGAGGAGGCGGACCGGTGCATTGAGTGCGGGTTCTGCGAGCCGAAATGTCCCAGCCGCGATCTCACGGTGACCCCGCGGCAACGAATCCTCATCCTGCGGGAAGGGGCTCGGCTGCGCATCTCGGGTCGGGAAGCGGATGCCCGCGCACTCGAAGAACAATCCCGTTACGAACTGCTCGATACCTGCGCCACGGATGGACTGTGCGCCACCGCCTGTCCGGTTTCCATCGACACCGGACGCCTCGTCAAACAGCTCCGGGGCGTGCGCCATGGATCCGCCGGCGAAGCAATTGCCGACTGGCTGGCCGGCGGGTTCGCCATCACCGCGGCCCTCACCCGCGGCGCGCTGCGGATCGGGTGGGCCCAGGCAGCCCTCTTCGGTCGCGGCACGCTTGAACGACTCACCCGCGCGGCCGCGCCGCTGGGCCTGCCCGTGTGGTTGCCGGATGTACCCCATGCTGCAGGGATGCTTCCTGCAACTTCCCCTGACGGGGCCGGAGCGGTTTATTTTCCATCCTGCATCACCCGCATTTTCGGGCCCGAACCCGGGCAGCCCTCTCTCGCCGAAACAGTGGTTAAGGTCGCCGCGCGCGCCGGTGTACCCGTATGGATACCCCCGGACATCAAGGAGCTCTGCTGCGGGATGCCCTTTTCATCCAAGGGATATAAAAAGGCGCATACCCGGAGCGCGAATGCGGCGATCGAGCGTTTATGGAGCTGGTCCGGCGGGGGGAGGCTTCCCGTAGTTCTCGACACCAGCCCCTGCACCTGGTCGTTGAAGACCTGCCGCGATGTACTCTCCGCCGACAATCGGAACCGGTTCGACGCCCTCCGGATCCTGGACGGTGTCGAGTTTGCGCGCGATGTCGTGCTGCCCGGGCTCGCAATCCGCCGCAAGTTGAGGGCGGTCGCGCTTCACCCGGTTTGCTCGCTGGTGAAGATGGGCTTGGGGGCGGCCCTGCGCGAGGTCGCGGCGGCGTGCGCCGAGGAGGTCTTTATCCCGGTCACATCCGGGTGCTGCGGATTCGCCGGCGACCGGGGATTTCTCCATCCGGAATTGACCGAATCCGCGACGCGATCCCAGGCCGAGGAGATCAAGGCCCGGACATTTGACGGGCATTTTTCCTCGAGCCGGACCTGTGAAATCGGCATGACGCGCGCTACGGGCCGTTCGTGGTTCTCATTCTGGACCCTGCTTGACGAGGTCAGCCGCTAACCGCGCGGCCCCAATCCGATCGAAGGAAGACGGATAGGCAAGGTGAAATCGCCGGCGTCAGCCTGCTGCGTTGCGCACGGTCGGGCTGCTATTCAAAGATCGGCCGATGAGGGTCGAAAAAAAGCCAGGATACTGCGCCGGCCTCCCCTGCGCCGAACAAAAACTGCGTCACCAGCAGCGAGGAGTAATTGAATGCGCCCGCGGTTGCCATGGTGAAGCCTGACCACCAGACAACAATCCGCGTCAACGCGTGCCTGGCACCGGCCCTATCGGCCCACCAGGCGGTCGGGATCTCGAAAATCGCGTGCGCCAGTGCGAAAGCGCTGAAATGAATCGTCTCCAGAGTCGGAAATGGCACCCGGGCAATGGGCGCGCCTCACTGGCAGGTTGTCGCAGTCTGGACTACCGGCGCGAATTGCTGGTACGCTTGCAACACCCTGGGAAAGCGCGGAGGCTGCATGATCCAATTCATTTCGTTTTTCGCATTGATTCTCGCCACGTCAGATGCGACCGGCCCATCGGCCGCTGAGCGCAATCCCGACAGCAAAGGTGTACTGCTTGAGGATCTTACCTGGATCCAGGCGGAACGCATGCGGAAGAGATCGAGACGTCCATGCTGCTTTACATCGCTCCCGAAACCGTCGACATGGCAAAGGCGGTAAAAGACTATCACCCCGAGAACGGGCCCGGAGGGCTGACGCGAACACCCGGTGGTCGCGGAGTTTACTCTGCTACCGGCATCTGGGGAGACGCCACGCTTGCGACCCGCGAGAAGGGCCAGGCCGTCGTCGAGGCTCTTGTGGCCGCCATCGTGCGGGAAATAGAAGACCTCACACGCAGCCCTGTGCCATCAGCAAAGTGAAGATCAGCAGATCTGGCGGCAAATACTTATCTACGGCCGATATCGCTCACCATTGAATCAGGACGAATTAAGGGCTCGCGCAAAAATAACTTCACATTTTGGCGCGAACCCTAAGTATTGCGTCCCCGGATCTACCTCAGCCCCTGCGCCTGTGCTTTGACAAAACCGCTACCGACAGTATTAAAGCCCCGTCGCGCCGGCATTCCGAGGAGCACTTAAAACCGGGGACGCTCACCGATTTCCGCTCCCTTGAGGGGCGATAACGGTGCAGGGCCATCCGGCGGAAATAGGGGAGCTCTCACAGTTTTCCATCGCGACTGATGACGCCGTTAAATCCATCAAAAACGAAATACCGAGCCACGAATTGCACGAATTACACGGCGGATAGATGAGAAGGTCGGTTTCTTGATCATGGATTGCTGTTAGGCTACCTGTGATCGACGCACTCTAAAGCTGCAATTGACAAAAGGAGAAACCGACCTTCTCATCTCATCTATCGGCAGGAGGCCGCCTTGACTGCGGATCCCCGCTGTGTTAAGCAATAGTCGTGCCCAGAGCTGCGGTTCAACCCCTGCGCGTTCTCTTCTTGATTTGTGTTTTGTTTGTGCCGGCCAGCATTCATGCGCAACGCGAGCGGCAGATACAGCCCCCGGATGAAAGTGCCTATGGATCGAAGTTCTTCGATCAGTTGCGCAGCATCTTCGGCATATTCCGAGATGCGGATCTTCGGCGCGCGTTTCAAGCGGCTAAACCGATCCAATGCTCCGAGCTCGTAGTCAGTAAAGGAGAGTGGAGAACGGTCGCGTTCTACAATGAAGACCGTAGTCTGGGCGAATGGTGCCGCAACAGCCTTGAAGAAGTGAAAGCAGATCTGTCCGTTTACACCTTCAAGGGGCCCTGCAGGGGAGATCAAGGAACGATCCAGGTGACGACGGAGTTTCCGGTAGGCGCAAGCATCGAGGCCTACAACGGAGGGAAAATCGGTTTGGATCAGGTTGATGTCAATGTCAACGTGCCGGTGAGCGCCGTCTTTGATCTGAGTACTCAAGCATACAGTTTCGAGCTTCCTTATCTGTTCCTGGTAGGCCGGCGGAGCTCTGGAAACGTCTACAGCCTCGTGGCGCCGAATCTTCAGGACAGTTATGCCACGGATGTGACGAGCCGTTGGGAATGCAAGGCCGTAAAATCGAACGATGTGACCTACCGGTTCTTGATTTGCAGGACGGCGACGGCGGCTCGCAAGACAGCCGTGAGAAACCAGAACCGGGATCTGAGCTTCGGTGCGTCCGCCTATTTTATTCTGTCGGACGGCATGGAAGCACAGACGAGTGTGAATTTGTCGTTTGGCGACGCGGGCCATCCGGCCGACAACTCGCAGGCCACAGCATCGCCTGTCGACTCACAGACGCGTCCTTCCGCCACAAGTGCGGAAACGGTGAAGCTCGTCGGGGGCTGGCAAATACCGGATGTCCGCTCAAAGGTTGTCGCTGTGGGGAAAAACGAGTTCAGGCTCCGCTTCAGTTCTCAAACGTGGACTGGCAAGATTGGCTCTCCCGAGGTCCTGTCCGATCAGAAAATGTCGAGCCCCCTATCGGCCAAACTGCAGGAAGGCGCGGACTATTGCGCCTGGCGTCCAGGAGCTGCGAATCTGGTGGACCGCTTTCTGGCAAACACGCCTGACGCGGATGTTTCGTACTCCGTGGAGGCGTTCGACAAAAACAACCAGTCGGCTGCGTCGATCGTTTTTGACATGAAGACCCGTGCCGGCATTGGTCTCGGAACACTGCAGTGCTTCTTCCCACGTGCCGAATCCGCGGCGAATATCGATTTCGATCGCTGGGTTTCCGTCGTTGGCGGGCATCTCACGCTGGAGATCCGACGGTAGGTGCCGCATACCTCTCTTAAGGCCGGGCAGGGCATAAAGATTGTCCGCGAAATTTCGGGTAAGCGGCGCGACCGGATTTATGTTTACGATCCCTGCCCGAATATCCTCAGGGCCGGAACCGAACCTTTGTAACTTGGCGCTCAGCTATTGCGATAAGAAAGACAAACCGCGTATTCGATCGAGGTCCGCGCCAAGGCGTCCGCTCGCCTGACCACCTCCCGGGTCCTCAGATTCGTACTTGAGGGACTATGTCAACCTCCCGGCCTCTCTAAATCACAGCCGCGAGCTGCTCTGGATTCCTGCATGCCGGCTGGCTTCGCGGCGCCCGAGCCCGCGACCGATTCCTTGAAGCGCTGAACATAGAGGTGATCGAGGATCTGCACGGTGAGGATCAGCAGAAATCCGTTGTTCATCAGTCTCTTGAAACTGCAGTCAAAAAAAAGCAGCTTCAAAAAACACTGCCATGCCCGGATTGAGAAATAACTGAAAATGCCGCTTCGGGTGATGGCTTCCCGGCTGAGATATTTTTCCAGAAGTGCATCCAGCCTGGCGTACCGCCCTCTCTCGATCCACAGAGGCGGAGCGGAATATGGCCATTTTTTGCGCGCATAGATTGCCTCGGTAAGGCGCTCTTTGAAGGCCTCGCGCAGAACGTGTTTTTCGATGCCGCCACGAATCTTGAACCGGTCGGGGATATGCCGTGCTTTCTCGAAGAGATGGTGATCCAGGAAGGGTGTGCGACCTTCGATGGAGTGTCCCATTTCCGCACGGTCGCCAAGGATCGTCAGAAGATAGGGCGCCAGCATGTTTTTGATCCAGGCATATTGCATCTGCCGGGTTGGCGGGCGCCCTTCCGTCTGAGTCCTGTCGATGCGGCGTTTGAGACTCTCCAGCGGATGGCAAGCCTTGAGGCGGGGACGATGCCGCCGGTGAAAGAGACGGAGCAGGCGTCTTTGGAGCCGCCCGGACAGCAACCCGATGTGTTCAGGCATGGGTACAAAACCCAATGCCTCGATGATCTGACCAACCTGGGAATGCCGCGGAGCTTTTTGTTCCTTGAGCCGGTTGCCCATCTGATCGCCCAGGCCACCCTTCCCAGGCTGAAAAAAGATATATCCGAGGAACAACTCGTCGGAGCCCTCGCCGGTCAGGACAACCTTTACGTGTTCGCGCGCCAGGCGTGACAGCATGAATTTTCCGACACCATGGAAATTAGCGAAGGGCAGTTCCGTCGCCCAGATGCAATCCTCCGTGTTTTCCAGTAGAGCTTCCGGACCGCATTCGACCGAGTGAAACTCCGCACCGATCTTCGCCGCCATCTCCTGAGACAGCTGGAGCTCGTCGAATGCTTCGTCCTCCGGGAAGGCGATGTTGAATGCCATCACCTTCTCACGATGGTATTTGGCGACAGTGGCGGCGACGATCGCTGAATCGATTCCGCCGCTGAGATATACGCCAACGGGAACGTCGGCCCTGAGGCGGAAACGCACGGCCTCGTCGAATTCCTCCCGAAGCGTTTCGAGGCAGCGGCCGAAATCCGTTTCGTCCCCGCTGTCGTTCTCCACGGGCAGATCGCAGTCCCAGTAGCGCCGGATCTCGTGCGAGCCTCCGGCCAAATCTGCGATCAGCAGACACCCGGGAGGGATGGCTTCGACCCCCTCGAACATTGAGTCAGGGATCACCATGCTGAAGTAATCGCGAACGGCCTCGATGCTGAGACGGGGCTCGAGCAGCCCCGTTGTCATCATCGCCTTCGCCTCGGATGCGAAAAGAAGTCGCCCGCCCTGGTTGTTGAAGAAAAGCGGCTTGATGCCGAATCGATCCCGCACGGCCAGGAGC
>Ga0315273_10003695_pt1 | contig 18495 bp, 15 predicted proteins | sample YL17G02_0_MG_FD_205753 | JGI IMG/M metagenome (GOLD analysis project Ga0315273, IMG submission 205753) | Sediment microbial communities from Yellowstone Lake, YNP, Wyoming, USA - YL17G02_0 | ecosystem: Environmental > Aquatic > Freshwater > Lake > Sediment | place: USA: Wyoming | collected...
GCCTTGGTCTCGGTTTCAGGGTGCCGGCGGCGCAGGCGGATGTGTGCGAACGCCGTCATCAGGTACACGAACAGGATCACCGTGCCCGTCGTACTGATCAGGAAGGCAAAGACCCGGTTTGGCGAGACGATCGCGATGACGACGCCGATCACGCCGACTACCGAGCCCAGCAGGATTGAGCGCGCGGGCACGCGGTGCGAATTCACCTCGGCCAGCCAGCGCGGCGCGTCGCCGCGGTCTGCCATAACGTGCAGCACGCGCGAGCAGACGTAAACGGCGGAGTTCAGGCACGACAGCACGGCCGTCAGGATGATGAAGCTCATCACCGCGCTGCCCCACTTGAATCCCATGACGTTGAGCGCCAGCGTGAACGGAGATTCGCCCGGCTTGATCATCGGCCAGGCCACGACACAGACGATCAGTCCCAGCGACACCACGTAGAACAGCAGGATGCGCCACGTGATCGTGGTGGCCATGCGCACGACGGCCTGTTCCGGATTCTTCGATTCGGCCGCTGCGACGGTCGTGATCTCTGCGCCGACGAGCGAGAAGAACACCGTCGTCACGGTGGCGACCACCGGAACCCAGCCCTTGGGGGCGAAACCGCCATGGGCCGTCAGGTTCGCAAACGTCGCGCCGGCGGGCGACGTGAGGCCGAACGCGAAGGCGGCCGTGACTAGAATGAAGGCGATGATCGCCGCCACCTTGATCGACGAGAACCAGAACTCGAACTCGCCGTAGGAGCGCGCCGACAGCAGGTTCACTGCCGTCATCACTGCCATCAGCGCCAGGCCGAGTTGCCACATCGGCAGATTGATCCAGTGCTGCAGGATCTGCGCGCCCGCGATCGCTTCGATCGGCACCACGACGATCCAGAAGTACCAGTAGAGCCACCCCGCGATGAAGCCGGCGGCGTCGCCGAGGCCCGCGCGCGAAAACTCGGTGAAGGTCCGCACGCCCGGATGCGTGATGGCCATCTCGCCGAGCATGCGCATCACGACGAAGACGATCGTCCCGGCCAGGATGTAGGAGAACAGGGCGGCAGGACCGGCCGCCGCGATGGCGGCACTGCTGCCGACGAACAGGCCGGCGCCGATGACCCCGCCGATCGTGATCATGGTGATGTGGCGCGGCAGCAGCGTCCGGCTCAGTTCATGCGATTCAGGCACGTGGGGAAGCTCCGGGAAATTCACGGTGGCGCGCACCGTCCTATGGCGGGTCAGCGGTGTCAAGTGATTAGCGTCCAGGTGCGGTACGTTGCCGCGCGCGTGCTGCTATCGTATGGCGACCGTCAGCAGCCATCGTCCAGTGAGGAATCGCGCGTGAAACGCAGGTCGTTACTCAAGGCCGCCATGCTCGGCAGCGGCGCCGCTTTCGCTGCGCCAGCCATCTCCAAGGGCCTGATGGAATGGCGCATGGTCACCAGCTGGCCCAAAGGATTGCCGGGCCTCGGCACCGGCGCCGAGCGGCTCGCGGCGAACATCACCGCCATGAGTGGTGGCCGCCTGACGATCAAGGTGTACTCCGCCGGCGAACTCGTGCCCGCGCTCGAATGCTTTGGCGCGGTCGCAAACGGCACTGCACAGATGGGGCACGACGCCGCCTACTACCACACGGGCAAGTCGGAAGGCTGCGCGTTCTTCACCGCATTTCCGTTCGGTTTCACGATGGGCGAAATGTCCGCGTGGATCAAGCACGGCAACGGACAGAAGCTCTGGGATGAACTGTACGCGCCGTTCGGCCTGCGGGGTTTCCAGGCCGGCAGCACGGGCACGCAGATGTTCGGCTGGTTCCGCCGCGAGATCCGCGGGCTCGCCGACCTGCAGGGACTCAAGTTCCGGACCCCGGGCAACCAGGGTCGCGTGTTGCAGAAGCTCGGCGTCACTCCCGTTTCGCTGCCGGGTGGCGAGATCTTCCCGGCGTTGCAGTCGGGTGCGATCGACGGCGCCGAATGGGTCGGCCCCTACAACGACCTCGCTCTCGGTTTCTACCAGGTCTGCCGGTACTACTATTCGCCCGGCTACCACGAGCCGGGACCCGCGCTGCAGCTCACCGTCAATGAACAGGCGTGGCGCTCGCTCACGCCCGAACTGCAGACAATCGTGCGGACGGCTGCCGATGCCGCGACGACCGACATGTACGCTGAGTACACCGCGCAGTCGGGTCCCGCGTTGCGCACGCTCGTGAAGAAGCACGGCGTGATCGTGCGCAGCCTGCCGGAGGACGTCCTGATCGCGTGCGGCGAGAAGTCGAACGAGGTGCTGAACGAGATCCATGCTGGAGATACGTCTCCGAACCGCATCGTCCGCCGCATCATCGAAGACTTCCTGGCGTTCCGGCAGGACGTCGTGCCGTGGACGCGCGTCGGCGAGCAGGCGTTCGTAAACGCACGGCGGCTGCCGTTCGAGTTCAAGCTGAAGTAGCGGGCGGAGGGCGGACGCCACTCATCCGTTGCCGAAGTGTGCTTGCTGCACGGAAGCAGCGGCACGTTCCCTATTCGTGCTTTGTCTCGGCGCCGTCCGGCGGGAACAGGCCCTGGAGATCGTCCTGGTAGGGACGCGGCCGATTCGGAGCCGGCTCGTCGAACAGACCGCCGAAATCGTCCGCCACCGGCGAGCCCGACGGTGTCGTCGGAGCGCTCGGGCCGCGCGTATCTTCCTGCAGCGGCGCGTCGTGCGCGAACAACCGATCCGGCAGGTACGTCGCGAGAGCCGGCATCGCCCAGAGCACGCCGAGCCCGATGACCTGCAGCACGACGAAAGGCACCACGCCTTTGTAGATGTCGAGCGTCGTGAGCATCTTGCCCGCCACGCCGCGCAGGTAGAACAACGCGAACCCGAACGGTGGCGTCAGGAAGCTCGTCTGCAGGTTCACGCCGATCATCACGCCGAGCCAGACAGGATCGACACCCATCTTGATCAGCGCCGGCGCCGCGATCGGCACGACGACGAAGATGATCTCGAAGGTGTCGAGGAAGAAGCCCAGGAAGAAAATCACGAGCATCACGGCGAGCACTGCCGTGAAGGTGCCGCCGGGCAGTGATGACAGCGCGGCGTGCACCAGGTTCTCGCCGCCGAGTCCGCGGAACACGAGGCTGAACACGCTGGCGCCGAGCAGGATCACGAACACCATCGAACTGATAGTCAGCGTCGTCCGCATCACCTCGCGCAGGATCGACAGGTTGAAGCTGCGGTTGGCCGCGGAGAGCAGCATCGCGCCGACCGCGCCTACCGAGGCGGACTCAGTCGGCGTCGCGATGCCCGCCAGGATGGAGCCGAGCACGGACAGGATCAGCAGCAGCGGCGGGGCCAATGCCTTCAGCACGCGGCCGGCAAGGCCCGCGCGCTGGACGTCGTTCATCTCGAGCGGCGGGCACGACTTCGGATCGAAGATCGATTTCGCCAGGATCCACAGCAAGTACAGGCCCACCAGCACCAGGCCCGGCAGCATGGCGCCGGCAAACAGCTGCCCGACCGAAATCGGATCCGGGGACAGGTTGCCGAGTTCGAGCTGCGCCTGCTGATTTGCTCCCTGCAGGATGTCGCCGACGAAGATCAGCACGGTCGACGGTGGAATGATCTGGCCCAGCGTGCCTGCCGCGCAGATCGTGCCGGCGGCGAGTTTCGGGTCGTAACCCGCGCGCATCATTGCCGGCAGCGACAGCAATCCCATCGTCACGACAGTGGCGCCGACGATTCCCGTCGACGCTGCGAGCAGCGCTCCCACGATCACCACGGAATACCCGAGGCCGCCGCGCAACGAACCGAACAGCTCGCCCATGGTGGTGAGCAAGGCTTCGGCAATCTTCGAGCGTTCCAGCATCACGCCCATGAAGACGAAGAGCGGCACGGCCACGAGCGTCTCGTTGGTCATCGTGCCGAAGTAGCGTCCGACCAGCGCGGAAAGGATCGCGACGTCGAACACGCCGAGCACGATCCCGAGCGTCGCGAAGATCAGTCCGACGCCGGCGAGCGTGAACGCCACCGGATAGCCCAGCAGCACGGCGCCGATCGTGGCGGCGAACATGGAGATGGAGAGCACTTCCCCGATCAGCACGGCGCTCATCGCGTGCGCCTGCCGGGGCTGCGCCTAGATGCGCTCATCGGTCACCTTGTCTTCGTCGTGGTCGATGATCGGTTGGCCCACGAGGTACAGCGAGCGCCGCGCGATCAGCGCGAGCCCTTGCGCGAACAGCAGCGCGCACAGTACCCACAACAGCGACTTCAGCAGGTACAACCCGGGCATCCCGTCCGCGGTGGCCGAGGATTCGCGAATGCCCCAGGAGGACAGCACGAACGGGGCCGACGTCACTGCCAGGATCGCAAGCCAGGGAAACAGGAAGAAAAGCGTGCCGAGGATGTCGAGCCACGCCTTGCCCCGGTCGCCGAGCTTGCCGTACATCACGTCGACGTTGACGTGCCCACGGTGCAGCATCGTGTAGCCGGCGCCGGCCATGAAAACCGCGGCGTGCTGCCAGACGTAGAGTTCCTGCATCCACGGGAAGCCGACGTTGAATGCATAGCGCAGCACGACGACGGCAAAGCACGTGAGCACGCACCCGAGCGTCAGCCACGCGACGGTGCGGCCGATCCAATCGTTTACGGCGTCGACGCCCTTGACGAAGCGGTGGAGCAAAGTCATCGAGTCGATTCGCGAGGTGGGGGATGCAGGCCGCGGCTCATGGCGGCGGAGCATCGCACAAAAGTCGCCCGGTGCAGCCTGCGCGAGCTAAAACAGGCCCATGCCCAAGCCAGCCGCCAGCGTTTCGCCGAGTTCCCCGCAGCGCTGCAGGTCCGCGGGTTCGATGACTTTGACCCGCAGGATGTCTGCCGGGGACTGCGCGTGGGTGACGACGAGCACCGGCGGCGCGACCGGCTTGAGCCGCCACCCGAGCGCGATGCGTTCCAATTGGCGGATCGCACCCTGGCCGTCACTGCCCGCGCAGACCATCGCGGCGTAGGGCCTGCCGTTGATCCGGTCGAGCGCCGCGTAATAGGTGCGGTCGAAGAAATCCTTCATCAGTCCGCTCATCGAGGCCAGGTTCTCGGGCGTGGCGAAGAGGTAGCCGTCTGCGCCGAGCACGTCATCCGGCTGCGCGTCCTGCGCGCGGAGCAGCACCGTGCGCACGGCAGGTTCCGCTGTCGCACCCCGAGCCGCGGCCTCGGCCATCTGCTGCGTGCCGCTAGTCATCGAGTGGTAGACGATCAGCAGGGTCTTCAAGTCGGCTCTCGTTCTGACACACGAAGCGATGCCCGGCGGACGCACGTCACGCCGGCCGCCGGGTCATTCTAGCGAGGTCGCGGTCGATCGAAGTGGGTACCGGCTATTTCAGTCCGCAAGCGGTCCCGTCGGCAGGTCCGGTTCGCAGGCAAGCGCGGCAACGCAGCCGTCGGTCAGCCATTGCTTGAGCAGGCTCGCCGCATGCGCCGGGGCGGATTCCTCGCCTACCCGGGCTGCCAGCCCCTCGCAGAGTTCACCGAACGTCGCGCCATGCCGGGCTGCATCGAATGCCCAGGACTCATCCGGCAGCAGTGAACGGAACGTCGTCGCGAGGTCGCGTCGCCAGACGAGCCACTCGACCGTCGCGTTGCGAGTGTCTACCGGCGAGTCGTTCGTTCCCGACATTGCTGTGCGCCAGGCCTGCACGGCGTCCGCTCGGACTGCGACGCGTTGCAGGCTGGGGCAGAAGACGATGCACAGGACGGGCCAGTCTCCAGCGGTGTATGCGTTGACGGCATCGAGTCCCACAGGCTCGGCGTCGGGGCCATCGAAGACGGTGCCTAGCGTCCATTCCCAGCGCGCAATGTCGGCCAGGAAGTCGCTTCCGCGCGCTTGCAGATGATCGGCCAGGTGCTCGCCGAACCAGCGGATCGACGCATGGCGGGATGGTCGCGCTGTGACGTACGCGTGGGCCATCACAGCGAACGGGGAGCGCCCCATCACGTGCAGGAGCGCGGGGAAGCTTTCGCACAGGGCTTCGGTCAGTCGCAGTGTGTAAGCATTTGCATAAATGGCGAGACGCCCGGAGGCGTCGAGTCCGCACGCTTGCCGCACGCCGGCGACGATGGCTGGGTCGCCGTGCAACACGTGTTCCTGCATGGCGAGCTGCAGTCCGCGCAGGTTCGTCATGCGGCGGCCTGCAGTTCTTCCCGCGAGATCGCGCGCGCGATGTCGAGTTCGGCGACGAGGTCTGCCAGGTCCGGGATGTTGTCGTCGCGCTCGATCATGGTCGTGACGTTGCCGAATCGCTGCACGGCGTGGCGATACAGCTCCCAGACGGCTTCGCTCACCGGCGCGTCATGGGTATCCACGACGTGGTTGCCATTGTGCTCGTGACCCGCGAGATGAATCTGGCGGACCCGGTGGCACGGCAAGGCGTCGAGGTATGCACGTGCTTCGAAGCCATGGTTGACGCTGCTGACGTAGACGTTGTTGACGTCGAGCAGCAGATCGCAATCCGCGAGCTCCGCGATGCCGCGTAGAAATTCCCACTCGGGCATCTCCGACGCAGTGAATTCAACGTAGCTCGAGACGTTCTCGAGCAGGATCCGCCGGCCGAGAAAATCCTGCACGCGACTGACGCGCCCCGCCACGTGGCGTAGCGCCTCTTCGGTGTACGGCAGCGGCAGCAGGTCGTGGAGATTGCACCCGTTCACGCCTGTCCAGCACAGGTGATCGGAAACCCACGCCGGCTCGACGCGCGAGACCAGTTGCCTCAAGTCGCGCAGGTACGCCTCGTCGACGGGGTCGGTGCTGCCGATCGAGAGCGAAACGCCGTGGAGCGCGATGGGATAGTCCTGGCGCACGACTTCCAGGTTGTGCAGCGGCGCTCCTCCCGGCACGAGGTAGTTTTCCGTGATCGCCTCGAACCAGTCGACGCGCGGTCGCCCCTGGCGAATGGCGTCGTAGTGGACGGGTCGCAGTCCGAGGCCGAATCCCAGTGTATTCATGGGTCGCGCAGGCGCCGCGCGACGGAGCGATCTCCGCCGCGCGGACCGTCCGTTACTTCTTCGTGCCGTCCATGCTGGCCTTGGCCTCCGCGCACTGCTTCTCGGTCAGTTCCACGAAGCCGGTGCCCTTGCACGAGTTCTGGCCCTTGCAGGCATTGGCTGCGGTCTTGCACGCCGACTGGCCCTTGCATCCGTTCACGCCCATGCAGTGAATTTTTGCGTCCTCGGCATGCGCCGTGCTGACTCCGACCGAGGTGAAAAGCATCGCGGCGGCCGTGGCGAGGGCGGCGCCGGTGGTACGTCTGGCTGACATTGCATCAATCTCCTGCTGAAGCGGTTTTTTGACGGATGACCGGCGATCGTTCCCAGCGGGACGGGTGCCGGCCACGCCCTCCGAATTGGAAGGCTCGATCGTTAGTCGGTGTGACCGGCAGGAAAATTACAGCGCGACCGGATAAATCGGAGCCACGCCGCCCGGCGATCCGGCGGGGGTCAGTCCAGGCCCGTGCAGTTGGCGTAGAACGTGGTGGTAGCGGGCCAGTCGCTGAACACGGCGCGCACGTGGGCCTGCCGTGCCAGCACGTCGAGCACCTTCAGCACGTCGCTGTCGTTGCGCAGGCCGGTGTCGACGGTCTGGTAGTACCAGCCGTTCTGGCCGGCACCGAGGGTGCCGGAGCGTTCGAGGCTCCAGGCGACGAGTTCGAGTCCGGCCGCCCGCGCCTCGCGCGCGCTTGGCGAAGGGACGATCGCGCCGCGGGCGTCGAGCGCCAGCAGGGCGAACAGCGGGGGCGCCCAGATCCGGACGCCCTGCGCATGCAGGCGCTTGAACTCGGCGGCATCGGGCAGCTGGCTCGCGCTTTCGGCATCCTCGAGATAGACAGCCTGCCGGCCGAACTCGGGTTCGCGTTTGATCCAGTACAGAATGTCGGCAAGGCTGAACGATTGCACCCACACCGCGCTGGGCGGCACGCCCGCTGTCTTGTAGTCGTCGATCAGGCGTTGCGCGAACTGCTGCTGGCTCATGCCGTCGTAAGGCATGGTGACCACGGGCTGCTTCAATTCCGGAACCATCTGTACGCCCAGTTGCCGGAACAGTGCGATGCTGTCCAGGTGCGACATCAGGGTGCCGGTGCTGGGACCCAGGGCGTCGAACGCCGCCTTGCCGCCCCACACGTACTCTTCGATCGTGCGCGCACGCGGGTCGAACCCGTCGCGCTTGCCGCGCAGCGTGCGGAATTCGGCGAGCGTGATGTCGCTCGTGCGACATTGTGCCGAGGCGGGCGCCAGCAGAGCGCCCTGGGCGTCGAATCGTGCCGGGTGAAAGGGCTGCACGCAGCGTGCAGCGAGGGGCGTCAACAGGATGTCCGTCGTCGTGTGCAGGTCGTCCTGCGCATGGCGGCAGACAAGTTGCTTGTCGCGCGTGAACGTTACGTCACATTCGATGATTCCCGCACCCATCGCCGCCGCGGCGACGTACGACTCGCGCGTGTGCTCGGGGTAGTGCAGCGGCGCGCCGCGGTGGCCGAGCGAAAACGACGTGCGACGAACGGGATCGTCGGTGCACGCCGTCAGTTCCCGCTGCAGAGGGCCGTCTTCGAGGCCGGCGACGAGGGCAACGGGTCGCGGATCGGGCCGCGGCGCGACTATGTCCGCGCCGCTCGCCGAGAGCGAGGCCAGTACGGCGATGAGCAGGGCCGCGTATTGATGCATGGCTGTCGTCCCTCGGCTGGATGTTCCATGGTCTCATGGGTGGGCGCGGAAAGCCCCGGTTCCCGGTGGTGCACGGTCTCGTTTAATCTGCGGCGTACACAGTGACAGGGCGGCAGGCATGGCAAAGGCAGTGTTGGGAATCATCGGCGGTTCGGGCGTCTACGATCTGCCGGGCATCGAACACGTGCTCGAGCGAACAGTCACGACACCCTGGGGCGAGCCGTCCGACAAGTTGCGCGTCGGGCGCGTCGGCACGACCGAAGTCGTGTTCCTGCCGCGGCACGGCCGTGGGCATCGCATCCCGCCGCACGAGATCAACTACCGCGCCAACGTCGATGCGATGAAGCAGCTCGGCGTGACGGACCTCGTGTCGTTCTCGGCCTGCGGCTCGTACCGGGAAGCTCTGAGCCCCGGGACGTTCGTCCTGGTCGATAACTTCGTCGATCGCACGGCGCACCGTGCCAGCACCTTCTTCGGCACGGGCTGCGTCGCGCACGTCTCGTTCGCGCATCCGGTGGGACCGGCGCTGCAGGACCGCATCGAGCGGGCCGTCCAGGCCGAGGGCATTCCCTACCAGCGCGGCGGCGTCGCCGTCTGCATGGAAGGGCCGCAGTTCTCGACGCTGGCGGAATCACTGACGTACCAGAGGCTCGGCTACGACATCATTCACATGACGTCGATGCCCGAAGCCAAGCTCGCGCGCGAAGCCGAGATCACCTATGCGGTGATTGCCATGGTGACCGATTACGATTGCTGGCACGAAGTGCACGGTGCCGTCGACGTCGCGAGCCTGCTGCGCGTGATGGTGGAGAACAACGGCAAGGCGCAACGTGTGTTCGCGCGGTTGGCTCGGGACTTTCCGACGGAACGCGTGCCCTGTCCGATGGGTTCCGACCGTGCGCTCGACGGCGCGATCCTCACGCACCCCGACGTGCGCGATCCCGCGCTCGTCGCCAGGCTGCAGACGGTCGCAGGCCGCGTGCTGCGCCCCGCCTGAACGGAACCGTCGCATGCGGGTCAACGGACAGGCCTTCCGCACGATCTGGCAGACCGATGCCGGGGGCGACGTGGCGGTCATCGACCAGACGCTGTTGCCGTTCGCGTTCGAGGTGCGGACGCTGCGCAGCGTCGAAGAGGCAGCAAGCGCTATCCGCGACATGGTCGTGCGTGGCGCGCCGTTGATCGGCGTGACGACGGCTTACGGCGTGGCGCTGGCACTGCGCGAGCATCCAGGCGACGCCAGCCTCGCTGCCGCCATCGAGACGCTGGTTGCGACGCGACCGACCGCGGTCAACCTGCGCTGGGCGGCAGAACGCATGCGGCGCACCGTGGCATCGCTGCCGCCCGCCGAGCGGGCTGCACGCGCGTACGCCGAGGCCGCAGCGATTGCCGAGGAGGACGTCGCGTCGTGTGCAGCCATCGGCCGGCACGGCCTCGGTCTGCTGCGAGAATTGTCGCTCGGCCGGGGCGGCAAGCCGGTCAACGTCCTCACGCATTGCAACGCGGGCTGGCTTGCCTGCGTCGACTGGGGCACCGCACTCGCGCCGGTGTACGCTGCGCACGAGGCCGGACTGCCCGTGCACGTGTATGTCGACGAAACGCGGCCGCGCAGCCAGGGCGCCTTCCTCACGGCCTTCGAACTCGGCGCGCACGGCGTGCCACACACGGTGATCGCCGACAACGCGGGCGGTCACCTGATGCAACGGGGCGAGGTCGACGTCTGCATCGTCGGCAGCGACCGGACGACGGCAACGGGCGACGTCGCCAACAAGATCGGCACGTACCTCAAGGCGCTCGCCGCGCGCGACAACGGCGTGCCGTTCTATGCGGCGCTGCCGTTCTCGACGATCGACTGGACGCTCGACGACGGCGTGCGCCAGGTGCCGATCGAGGAGCGGTCCCCGCGCGAGGTCACGCACATGCGTGGGCGCACGGCCGGTGGCGATCTCGCGGAAGTGGAAGTCGTCGCGCCCGGCAGTCACGTGCGCAATCCGGGATTCGACGTCACGCCCGCGCGCCTCATCACCGGCATCATTACCGAGCGCGGTGTGGCGACCGCGAGCAGGGCGGGCCTGGCCGCGCTGTATTCCGATTATGAAAGACACTGAGGGCGGCGCGCATGCGTGACCATCGTGAAGAGATCATTGCCGTCACGCACGCGCTCGACGAAGCGGGGATGGTGCCGAATAAATCGGGCAACGTGTCCTGCCGGGTGGCGGGCGGTTTCGCGATCACGCCCGCCGGCATTCCTTACCGTGAACTCGTGCCTGCGCACATCGTCACGTTGGCGCTCGATGCGCCGGTGATTGCGGCGGAGCCACGGCCTTCGTCCGAATGGCGCATGCACGCTGCCATCTATCGCGCGCGTCCCGACGTCTTTGCGATCGTCCACACGCACAGCCCATGCGCAACGGCGCTGGCAGCCGCGGGCCGCGGCATTCCTCCCTTCCATTACATGATCGCGCTGGCCGGCGGCGACGTGCGCTGCATGCCGTATGCCACGTTCGGCACGGCCGAACTGGCCGACTCCGCGGTGCGCGGACTCGAAGGCCGGCGTGCGTGCCTGCTCGGCAATCACGGCGTGATGGCAATCGGCGACACGCTGGCCCGCGCCCATGTGGTGGCCGTCGAGGTCGAGAACCTTGCGGGCGAATACCTCTCGATGCTGTCCGCGGGGCTGGTGCCGCGGCTGCTCGACGACGCAGAGATCCAGAAGGTGATCGCCAAGTTCACCGATTACGGCCGGTTGGGCTGAGCCGCGCGCTTCTGGCGCAGCCGGCTGCCGGCGAACTGGCCGCCGAAATACGCGGCGACGAAGAACGGGAACATGCTCCAGCGGAACGGCAATCCAAGCGCGAACCGCAGCGCGATCACCATCGGTACCGCGGCGTGCACCGCCAGGAACCATTGCGGCGAAAACTTGCGCACACCCGCCCGCCAGTAGCCGAACGGCGCGTTGATGACGAACGTGACGCCGATGGCAACCAGGTAGGCGACGGTGTCGGTCATGCGTGACTGCTCAATGTCCCGTGCGGCACGATGGCTGAATGGCCGGCAAGAGTAGGGGGCGGCAGCCGTCCTGCCAAGCCCGGCCCAGGTGATCGGCACGGTGCCGGTATCTGAGGAGCGCGTGGTCCGTCGCCGACGCTCGATCCTCTCGAAATTGAAAGTGTCACCCCGTTCCGCTATAGACTCGGCTCGCTTTGCGTGACTGACCTGGGGGCGGGCCCATTCTGGCCAGCCGGGTCATTGGGGAGGGAGTTCGCATGGTTGGCAAAGGATATTCGCCGCGGATCACTGCGTCGGTGGCGGCCGCGCTTGGCCTTGCGGCACCCTTGGGGGGCGCGTTCGCTCAACCGGTAACCGACGACGGTACCGTACTCGAGGAAATCATCGTCACGGCGACTCGCCGCGAGGCCAACGTCCAGGACGTTCCCTTCAACATGGTTGCACTCGGGCCCGAAGCCCTCAGTGACCTGCGCATCAACAACCTGGCTGAGTTCGCCCGGGCCGTACCCGGACTTTACGTGCCGAACCAGGGGCCGCGTTCCAGCAACCTGATCACCGTCCGCGGCTTGAACGTGAGTTCGCTGAGCGATGCCATCGCCAACGGCAATGGCACCGGAGGCACGGTCGCGACCTACCTCGGGGACATTCCGCTGTTCGTGGACCTGCAGATGATCGACGTCGAGCGGGTCGAAGCGCTGCTCGGCCCGCAAGGCACCCTGTATGGCGCCGGCACGCTCGCGGGGGCCATTCGCTACCTGCCGAATCGGCCGGACCCCGCGGGTTTCGAGGCGTCTGCGGGCGGCCGCCTTTACTCGATCAACGAAAGCGACGGCACGGGCACGGACGTTTGGGGCGTCGTGAACGTGCCGCTGGTCGAGGATCGCGTGGCGCTTCGCGTCGCTGCCGGCTACGTCAACGATCCCGGTTTCGTCGACTACAACTACATCGTGCGCGAGCCGGGCGTTTCCAATCCGAATCCAGATTTTGACGACCCCGCGGACGTCGCGGCCAACCTGCGCAAGCAGAAGGACGTCGATACCGAGGAAACATTCACCGGCAGGGTTGGCCTGTTCTGGCAGGTGACCGATGCCGTCGACGCCAACCTGACCTATTACTACCAGGACCAGCAGGTCGGCGGGCGCACGGTCAACCACGACCGGGCGTTCGGCACCGGCCGCTACGTGGCGGCGAGCCGCTTCCTTGAACCGAGCGACAAGACCAATCACCTGTTGGCGCTCGAGCTGAAATGGGATCTCGGCTTCGCCGAACTGACATCGGCCACGGGAGCGTCGAAGTTCGAGTCGTTCGGCAAACGCGATCAGACCGACTTCCTGATGGACCTCGACTACGGCTACGAAGACTTCCCCCAGTTCGCGGCCTACGCGACCGACGACCTCGAGGAAAATACGTTCAACCAGGAACTGCGCCTCGTCTCCCAGGGTACCCAGAAGTGGAACTGGATCGCGGGCGCGTTTTACAACCGTTACGAGGGCGACGGAGTCGCCTCGGAGTACACACCCGGCATTCCGGAATGGTATGGACTGCCTGCCGGAACCGCCGACCTGGAATACCTCGCCGTCTCCCATCGCACGTTCGAAGAAATGGCGTTGTTCGGCGAGTTGGGGTACCAGTGGACCGATCGCTGGCAGGTAACGGCGGGCGCGCGCTGGTTCGATTACGACGATCAGCTCGCGCTCGAAACCTCGTTCCCGTTCTTCGATACCGTGCTTAACGACAACAACAAGACCAGTGACAACGACGTCATCTTCAAGTTCAACACGTCGTTCAAGTTCACGCCGGACGTGATGGGTTACCTGACGATCAGTGAAGGCTATCGTCAGGGCGGCCTCAACTCCGGCCCGCCGTGCCAGGACCCGATCCCCGACGAGCAGACGTTCTGCCTCAAGGCGGACGAAGTCCTGATCAAGCCGGACACGACCACCAACTACGAGGTTGGCCTGCGCAGCCTGTGGCTCGACGGCCGGCTGATCGTGAACGCCGCCGTGTACCGGATCGACTGGAACGACATCCAGGTTGCCGGCACCAGCGACGTAGGCGAGGTCCCGATCACCGTCAATGGCGGCACCGCCGAGACCCGGGGCATCGAGTTGTCGACGCGGTGGGCCATCACGGACTCCCTCAGGCTGGCGGCGAGCATCGCCTTCAACGATGCCCAGCTCACCAGCGACGCCCCGGGGCTCGTCGACGGCGAGGACGCGTTCGACGGGGACCGTCTCTCGGGTTCGCCGGAACAGCAGGGCACGCTGCTGCTCGACTACACGCGACCGCTCGACAACGGCTGGACGCTGAACGCGAACTACTCGTTAACCGCGGTCAGTGACGTGTATACGAAGGTGGGGTTGCGCAACAACGGCGAAACCCTGCCCGGCTATGCGATCCACGGCGCTTCTGTCGGGATGGGGGTGGGCCCTTGGACCGCGAGCCTGTATGTCGACAACCTGCTCGACAAATACGCGGTCACGTCGGTGCGCCGCGATCCGAGCTACATCCGGCAGATCGAGCGCACCGACCTGGCGCCGATCGATTCACGCACGTATTTCCAGAGCATGCTGCGGCCGCGCACCATGGGCCTGGAAGTCACGTACCGCTTCGATCCCTGAGGCAGGCTTGGCGGCCGGACCACGGGCACCGTCGATTCTCGAGCGCGGTGTTCTCGCGGCCGAGCGCGGCCGCATTGCCGAAGGGCTCGTGCAGATCCGTGAGGCCTGCGCGGCCCGTCCGGACGATCCCGAGCCGCAGGCGCAGCTGGCGCGGTGGCTCTCCAGGCTCAACCGCAACGACGAAGCGTTGGTGGCCGTGGCGCGAGCACTCGCGCTCGTGCCGCAGTCGGCGCTGTGCTGGGACACCGTTGGCGTCGTCCTGAGCCGCGCTGGTCGCCACCAGCAGGCCGTTGCGTGTTTCGAGCGTGCGGTTGCGCTGGGGCCCGACCGCGCAGGGATGCATTTCAATCATGCAGCTTCGCTGAAGTTTCTCGGGCGATTTGCCGAGGCCGCGGCGGCGTACGAAGCGTGCGTGCGCTGCGATCCGAAATTCTGGCGCGCGCATTCCGCTCTGGCCGCGACCTGCAGGCAGACCCCTGAGCACAATCACGTGGCTCGGCTCGAACGGCTGCTCACTGCTGGTCCGCTCGAGCCCGACGCCGAACTGCACCTGCGTCACGCACTGGCGAAAGAGCTGGAAGACCTCGGGCGGGACGACGAGGCGTTCGCACATTTGCTCGCCGGCAACGCGCGCAGGCATGCTGCCAGTGGCTACGAATTCGAGCGTGACCGGCGTCTCTTCGAGGCGGTCAAGCGTCTCTACCCCGCGGTTCTGCCCGAAGCTTCGGCTGAAACGATGCGCAGCGACGAAGCTGCGCGCGCGCCGATCTTCGTCGTTGGCTTGCCGCGCACCGGCACGACGCTCGTCGAACGCATTCTCTCGAGCCATTCGCAGGTCGCTTCCGCGGGAGAGTCGCAGAATTTCGGCGTGTTGCTGAAGCGTGCGTCCCAATCGCTTTCGCCACAGGTGCTCGACGAAGCCACGCTTGCGCAGTCTCTGCACGTCGACCTGCAGGCGCTCGGCCACGATTACGTCGAACGCACCCGACCTGCGGGCCAGTCGCAACCGCGCTTTGTCGACAAGATGCCGCTCAACTTCTTCTACCTGGGGCACATCGCTCGGGCGCTGCCCGCCGCGAGCATCGTCGTCCTGCGCCGTCATCCACTCGACGCCGGGCTCAGCAATTTCCGCCAGCTGTTCGCCACCGGCTTTTCGTACTACGACTACGCGCGCGACCTGCGTGATATCGGCCGATACTACGCGCAGTTCGAGCGACTCCTCGCGCATTGGCAGGCCACGCTGCCAGGGCGCGTGCACGAAGTCTGGTACGAATCGCTCGTCGCCGAGCAGCGTGCCGAGACCGAGCGACTGCTCACGCATTGCCGCCTGCCCTGGGAAGAGGCGTGCCTCCACTTCGAACGCAATGCGAGTGCGATCGCAACGGCGAGCGCGGTGCAGGTCAGGCAGCCGCTTTATGCCAGCAGCGTCGGCCGCTGGCGTCGCTACCAGCGGCACCTGCAGCCGCTGCGCGACGAACTGGCGACCGCAGGCGTGAAACTGCCGGACTGAAACGGGTCGGCGTGGCTTCTGCAGGGCTCGCGGCCATGCCAGAAAGGCTTTCTGCGGCCGGGACGAGCCGTCACAACCCGGGTCCGCTAGAATGGGCGCACAGGCTGCAACGCGCAGCCGCGACGGGGCCTGCCCTTGAAGACTGCCCAGGATATTTACCGCGACCTGCAATCGAGCCTGGGAGACGTCCTGCCGGACGCCGAACTGTTGATCAAGGCGGAGGTCGCCGCAGAAGTGCTCCGCCTCAAGGTGGAGCGTGACGCCGTGATCCTCGGGCACAACTACATGGAACCCGCGCTGTTCCATACGGTGCCCGACTTCCAGGGCGACTCGCTCGAACTCAGCCGTCGCGCCGCCGAGACCGACAAGTCGGTCATCGTCTTCTGTGGCGTCCGCTTCATGGCCGAGACCGCGAAGATACTCAACCCAACCAAGACCGTGCTGCTGCCGACGGAGAAGGGCGGTTGCTCGCTGGCCGAAAGCATCACGGCGGCCGACGTCCGTGCTTTGCGGGAAGCCTATCCGGGCGTGCCGATCGTCACCTACATCAACACCTATGCCGACGTGAAGGCCGAGTGCGACATCTGCTGCACGTCGAGCAACGCGGCCGCGGTCGTCGAGTCGCTCAAGTCCGACACGGTGATCTTCCTGCCCGACGAGTACCTCGCCCGCAACGTGGCGCGCGAGACGGGTCGCCACGTCATCGTGCCGTCGGTGCTGCGCAAGGGCGCGGCCGCTGCGAATGGCGGCGACACGACCGTCGAGCACACGATGGTGGCCTGGAAGGGCCGCTGCGAAGTGCACGAGCTGTTCACGCCAGCAGACGTCGACGTGGTGCGCAAGCAGTACCCGGACGTCATGATCCTGGCGCATCCCGAATGCAGCCCGGAAGTCACCGCGAAGGCGGATTTCTCCGGCAGCACGACGGCCATGATCAGGGCCGTCGAAAAGTCGAAGGCGAAGCGCTTCCTGCTGCTCACCGAATGCTCGATGGGCGACAACATCGTCGCCGCCAACCCGGGCAAGGAAATGCTGCGGCTCTGCAGCCACCGCTGCCCGCACATGCACGAGATCACGCTCGAACAGACGCGCGACTCGCTGAAGTTCATGCGCTGGGAGATCGACGTGCCCGAGCATATCCGGGTGCGCGCGTTGCGTGCCGTTGAACGCATGCTGGCCGTCGGGCCTAAAATCGATTGAGCGAAAATCTACGCAGCGACGTCCTGATCATCGGCTGCGGCATTGCCGGCAGTACGGCGGCGCTCGAACTCGCGAAGTCGGGGCTCGACGTCACCGTGATCACGCGCGCCGATCGCGCCGGTGAGTCGAACACGTACTGGGCGCAGGGGGGCATCATTTTTCGCGGCGAAGACGATTCGCCCGAATCACTGGCGCAGGACATCATCAATGCGGGCGCCGGCCTGTGCCACGAGCAGGCGGTTCGCACGCTTGCCAACGAGGGTCCGCCGCTCGTCCAGTCGATCCTGATCGACAAGCTCGCCGTACCGTTCGACCGCGCGCCGGACGGGCGCCTCGCCCTCGGCCGGGAAGGCGGGCACTCGATTGCCCGCATCGTGCACTCCACCGATGCCACCGGTCGCGCCATCGAGGACAAGCTCATCGAGGCGCTGCGTGCACATCCACGCGTTCGCCTGCTCACACACCATACCGCCGTCGACCTGTTGACGCCCGCCCACCAGGGCCGCGACCGGCGCGCCGTGTACGATCCGCTTTCGTGCGTCGGCGCGTATGTCCTCGACCAGCGTACGGGCAAGATCGACCTCTGCTTCGCTCGCGCCACCGTGCTCGCATCCGGCGGTCTCGGCCAGATCTTCCTGCGCACTACCAATCCCGCAGGCTCCCGCGGCGACGGACTCGCGATGGCGTATCGTGCCGGCGCGCGCGTGATCAACACCGAATACGTCCAGTTCCATCCGACGGCCTTCTATCACCGCAACGCGCCCTGCTTCCTGATCACCGAAGCCGTGCGCGGTGCGGGCGCGCGCCTGGTCGACGAGCAGCGGCAGCCGTTCATGGACCGTTACGACGCGAAGTGGAAGGACCTCGCGCCGCGCGACGTCGTCGCCCGCAGCATCCACGCCGAGATGCTGCGCCAGGGCGTGCCCAACGTTTACCTCGACGTCGCCAGCTACGTTCCCGCCGAACGCATCCGCACCGAGTTTCCCGAGATGTACCGCAGCTGTCTCGAGTACGGCATCGACATCACGCGCGATCCGTTGCCGGTCGTGCCGGCCGCACACTATTCGTGCGGCGGCGTGTGGGTCGACCTTGACGGCGCAACGACGGTCGAGCGGCTCTACGCCGTGGGGGAGGTTGCGTGCTCCGGCCTGCACGGAGCCAACCGGCTCGCGAGCACGTCGCTGCTCGAGGGCCTGGTCTGGGGCCACCGCTCGGCACAGCGCATCGTGGGTCAACTCGCCACGGGTAGCGGCGCGCGCTTCGAGGACATTCCGCCGTGGCAGGACACCGGCTCCGAAGCGCCCGATCCCGCGCTCATCGCGCAGGACATGAGTTCGCTGCGGCACATCATGTGGAACTACGTGGGTCTGGTGCGAACCACGCGCCGGCTGCTGCGTGCGATCGAGGCCCTGCGCAACCTCGAAGTCGAGGTCGAGCGCTTTTATCGCGCAGCGGCAATGACCGACGACCTGATCGGGCTGCGCAACGCCGTGCG